>Escalade_p2__coassemble_6331_pt1 | contig 3122 bp, 4 predicted proteins | sample Escalade_p2__metabat2_low_PE_019 | metagenome-assembled genome bin Escalade_p2 | reverse complement strand
AAGGAGCAGTTCAAGGAAAAGCGGAACGCAAAAAATCCGGACTATGCACGCAAGGTGGAGTGTGATGAGAGCAAGCTTGAAATGGCCAAACGCATGCTTTGTCATGCCGTGGAGCATGGTATCAACTTCAAGTATGTGCTTGCTGACAGTTGGTTTACATGCGAATCGCTCATACAGGCAGTCCGCGAGCTATGCGGCGGTTCAGTGCACTATATTGGTTTGACCAAAATGAACCCCAAGTTGCGTTATCAGACAAGCAAGTCCAAACGTCCCCAAAACATCCATGAACTGATTGTAAGGTATGAACGCACAGCTTCATGCTATTGCCGAAAGTACAAGTGTAAATACATTCAACTTCATGCAAAACTGGGCGAACAGCCCATACGCATCTTCATCATCAAATATGGGCGAAGTACTCATTGGAAAGTGCTGCTTACTACAAATACCTCCATAAACTTCGTCAGAACCTTTGAACTTTACGAAAGACGATGGGGCATAGAGGTCATATTCAAGGAATGCCGTGGTTATCTTGGACTGGGAAAATGTCAGAGCCGGAGCTACAACGCTCAGATTGCAGACACCACCTTGTGTTTCATGATGTACCAGATGCTCTCCTTGGCCAAACGCTTTTCAGAATACGAAACCCTGGGTGCGCTGTTCCGCTCGGAGCGTGACCGGCTGCAAGTGCTCACCCTGTGGAGCAGGACTTTGGAAGAAGTCAGGCATCTGTTGGAAGTTTTGTCGCGTGAAGCAGGAGTGGATCTGTTGGCATGCCTATCAACTGTAGCCGCACGGCAAACGGCAGATTTTTCCACAAACAGTATTTATTGAACAAAAACGGTATTTCGAAGGAATAAAAGTGAAGAAAACGCTATTAAAACGATACGTACTTAAAAAAATGCAGATATAGTGTCTTTATTTTGATGGGAAATGATTAATTTTACATATGTATCATTCATATTGTTGGTACTATACCAGAAATAACGAACAGATTAAAGAATTGGCTTTATGTCGTACTCAAAAATTGAAGAAATTACAACTAACCTCTGGGGTAAGTATAACGTTCGCTTCTCAGCCAATGCGGATGTGAATATTATCGTTGGTATAAACGGTAGTGGCAAGACTACGTTGCTGAACGAAATATACAAATTGGCCTTTGAAAATTCCAGTGATAAAAAACAAGTAGTTTTTGTGCCATCTATAGATAATATAGCCATGCGCGACAAGCGCAAAGTGGCTAATGCATTGACACAGGATCTTGAATTTTACATGTTCGACATGAAAACAGGCCCGTCAATGATGTATTACCGCATGTCTATGATCGATGCTAAAGCGGAAAAACAAACAGAGATGAAGGCACGTATTGAAGATTTCTGTTCTATCATAAATTCTTTGTTTAAAGAAACTGGAAAGTACATTCAAATTGAAGGAAACAAGTTTAATGTGGTTTCTAAGGGACAGATAATTCCTATTGATGCCTTGTCTTCTGGTGAAAAACAAATGCTTTTGATTTTACTTCGTGTATTCCTTATGGACGGGCAAGAAGCATTCGTACTGCTTGATGAACCAGAAAACTCACTTGACATCAGTTGGCAATATGAGTTGATTAATACACTTGTGAAACTCAATCCTAATGCACAATACTTTATTACTACACATTCACCAAGTATCTTTGGTGACGGATGGGGTGATAAGATTATTTATATGGAGGATGTAACAACTCCAATTAAGTGAAGGATATGAATAGAATAGAAGAACAAGCACGTTACTATCGTAATATTCCTTTGCGCAATAGGAGTATCAAGGCCGTCGTACATTTAGAGGATGCCGAGGATATGCTTTTCTGGAATCCTCAACTTCAGAACGCCTTTCCTGCGACCTATCACTTCATTACGTTTTCTAAGAATGAAAAAGGTAACGATGTGCGTGGCTGTGAGCAATGTTTACGCTATAAGCCTTATCTCTCCAAGCGTTTCTTTATTTGTATAGATAGTGATTTGCGACAATTAAAAGGAGAAGAAGGATTGACGGCTAAATCCCTCATTGCTCAGACATATGCTTATTCATGGGAAAATCATTTTTGTGAGGCGGAACATCTCCAAGAGCGCTTTGAGAAATTAGTCCCAAATTCTGACTTTAATTTTCAGGTTTTCTTGCAAAAACTATCTGCTGTTGTATATAAACCTCTTCTCTATCTTGTGCATTATAGCCAAAGTTCAGTGTTGAATCAACAATGGAACATTACCCGATTCAACTCATGTCTGCCATTACAACCCTCAAGAGATGAATTAGCAGACAATGGTAGCGCTTATATTGAACGGGTGAAACTGTTATTTGAAGCTGCTCTTCAGAATCTTCAACAACCAGAGAATATGGCAAACGAACATCTCGATGATGTCAATGCCTATCTTCATATCCAAGGTCATCAGCTGTATAAACTTGTACTCCATATTGGAACTATGCTTTGTAAAGGAACAAGGGTGGCATTTAAGACAGATATTCTTGAAAAGTCCATTCATACAGACGGATACCAGGAGATAGACAGTGTGCAAGCAGATCTCAGAAAAATAACTTCAAAAGAATAAAAATGGAAAATCGGATAAAAGTTGTACTCGTAGATAAAAAGAGAACCAATAAATGGCTTTCCGAACAGTTGGGGTGTACGCCTACCACTGTAAGCAAATGGTGCACCAATGTTTCTCAACCACCTATGGAGACATTTGTCAAGATTGCAGAACTCCTTGAAGTCGATATTAATGAACTCGTTCGCCTCGAACGTAAATCACAGTGAGTTATTAATTAACGTGAGTTCGATATAAGTTTAAATATAATCTGTTAGAAATTAGGAATATAGCGATAAAAGTATTAAATTTATAGTGCTAAATTATAACATTTAAACGATTATCACTATGTTCTCAGAGTCTAAAGTTACAGAGATTTATTGTATGGCCGATGATTTTTGCAAAGAATTTGTATTGCAACAAGAAAAATATATGATTGAGGATAAGAAGATCAGGCATCGTAAGAAGCCTAACCGTATGAGCGATGCTGAGATTATGGTTATTCTAACTGAAGTTTCCCACCCCTTCATATCAGCTATTTGAGTAATAGTTCCCTTCGGT
>Escalade_p2__coassemble_618_pt1 | contig 44517 bp, 37 predicted proteins | sample Escalade_p2__metabat2_low_PE_019 | metagenome-assembled genome bin Escalade_p2 | reverse complement strand
GCAAGTGGGAGAGTAGGTAGTCGCCGTTTTACCAGGTCCCCGGTCTTACTCAAGGTCGGGGACTTTTTTTTGTACCTGCCTGTTCGGAGGGTGGTGCAGCCGTTGCGCTCCCAGGTCCTCGGGCACTTCCTTTCTTGCGGTTATTCGCTTTCTTATTCCGTTCTGTTTACCTCAAAGCAAGACTCATTAATTTGTTTCTGATATTAAATTGATTTTAGTGTAAACTTTATACTAAAAAGATTAATTTTGTATTTATTATATGATAATTTAATCAATCTATTAATTTATGAAGAAGACAGCTTTATTTTTATGGGTAATATGTTTTGCTCTTTGGATGGGGACAGGATGTATGCCAACGCAGGAGTGGAAACCAATTAAATCGGGAGAAATTTGGCCAGACAATCAAGGAGTGCATATCAATGCACATGGGGGTGGAATTTTGTATCATAATGGTAGTTACTATTGGTATGGAGAAAATAAATCAGACAGTACAAGCAGTGCCATGGTAGGTATAATGTGTTATTCATCTAAAGACTTGGTGAAATGGAAGAACGAAGGTGCTGTGCTTCCTGTTGTAACAAACGACTCATTGAGTGAAATTACTCAAGGCTGTGTGATGGAGCGCCCTAAGGTTATATATAATGCCAAGACAGGCAAGTTTGTTATGTGGTTTCACCTGGAGTTGAAGGGAAAAGGATATGCAGCTGCACGTTCTGCCGTTGCGGTCTCTGATAGTCCGACAGGTCCCTTTACCTATTTACGCTCAGGTCGTATTAATCCGGGGAAACTTCCTTTTGATATGACAGCTCAGCAGAAGGCTATATTCGATACCTTGGATTTGGCAAAGTATAAAGCTTGGTGGACACCAGCATGGTATGATGCCATAAATAAAGGATTGTTTGTGAAGCGTGATTTAGAAGGCGGACAGATGGCACGCGATATGCAGTTGTTTGTAGACGATGATGGCAAAGCATACCATATCTATTCTTCAGAGGATAATCTTACTTTGCAAATTGCAGAGTTAAGTGATGACTTCCTCAGTCATACTGGAAAGTATATTCGTATAGCCCCAGCCGGTCATAACGAAGCTCCAGCTATCTTTAAGAGGAACGGAGTATATTGGATGATTACATCTGGCTGTACAGGTTGGGCTCCTAATGAGGCACGTATGTTTTCTTCTCGCAGCATTTGGGGACCTTGGAAGCAATACCCCAATCCTTGTATGGGAGAAAATGCTTATCTGACCTTCGGTGGACAAAGCACCAACGTGTTGAAACTTCCTGGAAAAGAAGATGCCTTTATTTTTATGGCTGATATTTGGAGACCCAATAAGCCAAGTGATGCACGGTATATCTGGCTGCCTATTACCTTCCGGGGAGGAAAACCGGTGATAGAGTGGAAAGACAGCTGGACCTTAGAAGAGTTTGAGAAAGAACAGTCAGATGAACCCTTAATTTCCACAGACTCCATCCGTTTGAGTGACCCTTGTGTGTTGGCCGACCGAAGAACAGCCACTTATTATATGACCGGTACAGGAGGAATGTTATGGAAAAGCAAAGACTTGCATCTTTGGAGCGGACCTTATAAAGTGGCACAAACCGATTCTACTTCTTGGATGGGAAAGAAACCGATGATATGGGCTGCCGAGCTGCATGCCTATCATGATAAGTATTATTATTTTGCTACTTTCACGAATCAGGAAGTCAAGATTGATACAGTAGGCGAAAATGTAATAGAACGTCGTGCCAGCCATGTCTTGGTGAGTGATTCTCCTGACGGTCCCTATGTACCGATGCAAGATTCCATATATCTGCCGGCTGATAAACCCACTTTAGACGGCACTTTCTGGGTTGATAAAGACGGAAAGCCGTATATGGTATATTGTTATGAATGGCTGCAGAACAATAACGGAACGATTGAGAAAATCGAACTGAAAGAAGACCTGAGCGGATCGATAGGAGAAGGCAAACTGCTCTTCCGTGCCAGCGATTCTCCCTGGAGCCGTGAAACAACACCCGATGGAAGCATCAAGCCGAATAAGGTTACAGATGGTCCCTATCTGTTCCGTACAGGCACGGGGCGTTTAGGAATGATTTGGACAAGTTGGGTGGAAAATGTGTATACCCAAGGAGTTGCTTATTCAAAAAGCGGAACATTGGATGGACCATGGATTCATGAAAAAGAACCTATAACACCTCCTAACTTTGGTCATGGCATGCTCTTCCGTACATTTGAAGGCAAATGGCTGATGTCGGTTCATAGTCATTATAATGACCGCGGACACTACGTTCGGGTTCCCCACTTCTTTGAAGTAGATTTTTCGGGTGACAAACTGGTTGTAGGAAAGGAATACATTCCGGGTATGTAATCAAGTTTATCAGCACGGATAGTCGGAATGGATTTTAACTGAAGTTTAGCTTCATAGATCAATACTGATATAAAAACGAAGTGAGCTGTATGGATGATACGGCTCACTTCATTTTTATTGTAGAAACTTGAACATACAGGTCACCGGCACTTTGAGAAAACCTTCTTGTTACTGCTTTAAAAGGGTTGCCGGACCGATTTTTCAGCTTGTTGCATGCATTGTCTGCAGTATCCATGCAGCTCTTTTATCTTTCTGTCGCGACTTTAATAAAATACGCTTACAGCTCTAAAAAACATCACTGCTTCTAAAAAAGAACAGATTGCTCTACGCTTATTCAAATTCAAGAACAAACGTAGTATTCCATCCGTTCGTACCGGGGCGAAGCAAACTGATACTTCCGCCCGACAGCTTCATGATTTGTCGAGAAAGCGACAGTCCGATGCCGCTTCCCTCTTTTTTTGTAGTAAAGAAAGGAACGAAAATCTCTTCTGCCTCCGCTTCCGGAATAATCATTCCGTCATTGCTGATATAAATCAAGACATGCTCTTCGGCTGTACTGTAGGCACGAAGATGAATCTTCCCGGTAGCCGAAGTAATGGCTTGCACTGCATTTTTTATTAAGTTAATGATGACCTGGCGTATCAAGTTCGGGTCGGCATAAATCATCAAATCTTCAGGCTCAATTTGGAGAGAAAAGGTAATTTGCCGGGGGATGATATGCAACTCTTGTATTTGTGAAATCAAGTCATAGAGATAGAAAGGTTCTGGTGCCGGTTTCTGTAAAGAAGAAAACTTGCGGTAACTGTCTACAAACGAGATGAGTCCGGCAGAAGTATCATGAATGGCACGTATCCCGTCGTATAGCGGAGTATCTATTACATCCTTTCGTTGAAGGAAAGTTTCGCTCAAAGATGAAATCGGAGCTATCGAATTCATAATTTCATGTGTCAGAACGCGCGTCAGCTTCACCCATGAGTCTAACTCTTTTGCATCCAGTTCATTTCGTATATCATTAAAAGCAAGAATTTTCACCTTCTGGTTTCCCAGTTGCATGATAGAAGCCTGTACCGATAAATGAACCTCTCCCTTTGTTGTGGCATATTGTAGGTTGCATCTTCTTCCGGCTGTTAAAGAGCGCAGCATATCCGGAATGTCAGCGCCATAACGTTCCAGCTGCTGCAATGTACCCAGAGCCGGAAGCCCCAATAACCGGGAAGCCGTAGGATTAGTCTGGATGATTTTCATCTGCTCGTCTAAGACCACAATGCCTGAAGTTACGCTTGATAAAATCTGTTCATAAAAGCGTTCACGCTGTTCCATAAACTGCTTTTGTTCACCCATCAGTGCGCCAAATTGATTCAGTGTATCCTGTAAGATACGTTCTCCTCCGGTAAATCCATACGTAGGCAAGCGGAAGGAGTAGTCCCGGTTCCGGATGGCTTCAAGCATCAGAAAACTTTTTTCACGCAGTTGCTTTTGAGTGCGGAAAAACAAACCGATTGAAGCCCCAAGGCAGCCGGTACCAACAAGGAGAAACGGTACCCGTACTTGGCTTAATCCCAGTGTCAGCAAAGCGACTCCAGCGATAATCAGAACAACTCTTGCAAGAGTTGAAAACATCCATTTAGAGCCCATATCGTTTCATTTTATTGTAAAGCGTCTGCCGGGTAATTCCTAACTGAGCTGCGGCTTGCGACAAGTTTCCGTTGCATTGGTCGATTGCGCTTTTCACCAGGCTACACTCCATCTCGTCCAGCGTCTGAAAAGGGATATGCTTTTGCTCCGGTTGTGTCGTTCCGCCTATCGGATGTGCATGTGAGAACTGCAGTGTTTCAGCCTGCAACTCTTTCCCCTCAGAAAGAATCACAGCTTTTTCGATGGTATGTTGCAGTTCACGTATATTGCCATACCAGGGATATTCGGTCAAACGGTGTTCGGTTTCAGCTGAAAGCTTTTCCACCGTTCTGCCGTACTGTGCGCTGTATTGTTTGAGGAAGCGGTTTGCCAACGGCAAGATGTCTTCTTTACGCTCGCGCAAGGCAGGGATATGCAGATGGATGGTATTGATGCGGTAGAGCAAGTCTTCGCGGAACTCCCCTTGGCGCACCATTTCCTCCAAGTCGCGGTTCGTGGCACAAATCAGCCGGATATTGGTAGCTTGCGGCGTATTGCTTCCCACCTTGATGAAACACCGCTTCTGAATGGCTGTCAATAACTTTGCCTGAAGATGATAAGGCAAGTTGGCTATTTCATCAAGAAAGAGCGTTCCTCCGTCGGCAGCTTCAAACCGTCCTATCCGGTCGGCATGAGCATCGGTAAACGAACCTTTCACATGACCGAACAGCTCACTCTCAAACAGCGATTCGGTAATGGCTCCCATATCCACGCTCACCATAGCCTCGTTTCTCCGGTTGGAAAGTCGGTGGATTTCCCTTGCCAGCATATCTTTTCCGGTACCGTTTTCACCGGTAATCAAAATATTGGCATCTGTTGAACTTACCTTTTCCACCAGCATGCGCAGAGGCTGTATCACTGGTGAATTTCCCCAATACATCTTATTCTTGTCGCTGTCAGATGCATTGCCTGCAGCAGCCGCTTTCTTTTTCCCGGTTTTAGGTTGGGTTTTGTGATAAGCCTCTTGCAGAGCTTGTACCAGCTTATCGTTTTCCCACGGCTTGACCACAAAGTCGGAAGCCCCCTCTTTGATACCGGTTACAGCCAGGTTGATGTCTGCATAAGCCGTAAAGAGTACGACCTGTGTCTGAGGCTGGATTCTCTTGATTTCACGGAGCCAGTACAGTCCTTCATTCCCACTGTTAATGCCCGAAGAAAAATTCATGTCGAGCAATACCACGTGAATATCTTCCTTGCGCATCAGAGTCGGGATTGTGACAGGCGATGAAAGCGTCAGTACTCGTTCAAAGTACTCATTCAGCAGGTATTGAAGTGAAGTCAGAATGTTCCGGTTGTCGTCTACCACGAGCAGGGTTCCTTGTTTGGCCATGATATTTCATTTTTTTTGATTGAGGGCAAAGGTAGCTAAAAAGGCGGAAACCCGTTTACCGTTTGGCTTTGAAAGTTTCGCACAGCAGGTATAAACTTTCCGTAATGCTTGGAAGAAAGTAGGTTTCTTCCGGCGGAAACTCAAAACCACACTGTGGTTTATACAAGTCACACTGTGATTTATACAGGTCACAGTGTGGTTTCTGCAATTCACACCGCGATTTTGAGTTTGCGCAGCCAGCAATAAGGTTTTAGCTCTAATATAACGGCATTTAGGTAATGCCGGATAATGTATAAAAAATCCCCTCTCTTATTTGGCAGGGTAAGAGAGGGGACTTTTTAAAGAACTTTTATTATTTGCACTGGAAGATTGGTATATTCTGCTATCTTTTCTAAAGGCATATTGTCTTTTTTCATATTTGGTGCAATTTTGATGGTAGAATATCCATAAGAAGGAGTCTGGAACAGGATGTTTGCAAGATATTTGATGAATTGAATTTCTTTTATTAGCCATTTTCATGTTCCTTTTTCCCGTTGTTGACCTGTTCTTCTTTGAATATGTCATAGATTAGCAGAGGACTTTGATAATATAACCCGCTGTTCGTGTTGAGCAGCTTTGAATAGGTTACTGAGTTATAGACCATATCCAAAGCTTCTTTCATTCCGATATGGTAATCACGCATCACATATTCCGTCAGTTCGGTGGTGATGCACTCTATCATGAATTGTTCATCATTAGTCATAGCTTCTTCAATAATTTGATTGCCCGTTCCGTTCCGAAATAATACTGGGTAGTCAGTCTTACGAACTGCAAGTTCTTCACTAAGGTAGGCAGGTCGATATACTGCTTCATATACCGGAACAACTGTACTCCCACCTTGTCATCAGCGATAGCCCCTATCACAATGTCATAGTCATGTATCTTTGTCCGGCTTTCCCGGTTTCGGTTGGCTAAGATGAATCTTGCCCATTCCTCGGTATAGCCTTCAAATCTCTTTACATTCAGCTCATTGTCCGACAGATGGATTTCATCAAATTCGTACACATTAACAGTTGGTCTTCCGCCTGACTGTATGACTTTCTGTTCCGCCATTTTCATGGCTTGTTCCTTGTCCTCTGTCAGATAAAAGCCCTGTCCGAAATCCTTGTTGGGGCGTGTCTTTGTCAGGTCTATTTCATTTATATCCTGATTCGAACCGTGATAGAGTATCATGCCAACTGCCCTCCCTGCCTTTTGCAGTAGTCTGCTAAATCATCTACAGCATCTTCAATGGAGAACAGATGTTCAACCTCATATCCTTTATCAAGAAAATCTATTCCTCCCCAACGTTTTAGATAGTTGAATGACTGCGGCAGTGTGAGTCTGTGTCTCTTGGCAAACTCTGATATGCAAATCACAATATACTCTATCTTGTCTTTGATTTTAGTTTCCATGTGCTTTTAAGTATTTCTCTTGTCAGTAACCCATTGCATACACTCTCATATAATCTTCTGCTCCGGCTGATTTAGGGGCATAGTGGAATATGTCCTGTCCTTGTGTCGGAGCTTTGGCAAACGCAATGGCGTTGCGTATGTGTGACGTGAATGGTGCTTCTTTCTGCAAATATAACGATTAATGCTAAAAGTAGTATATATTAATCTGCTGATTTAAGTATTTGATGTCAAGTATTTCCACACGGTTTTTAGTTGTAGTGTCATAGGATGAGGCTGTATGTGAGTTTGTATAAAATAGGTGCATCCGGTTGTATAAGATTAAAAGTTTGTATAATATAAATGCAGAAAAAGAGGTTATATCGGAGTTTTTCATTATCTTTGAACACTTAAAACTTTTAGAAAACAATGAGCGAAGAACTGAACCCAAACAGCGGAAGCAATTACTCAGCGAGCAGTATCCAAGTATTGGAAGGACTGGAAGCTGTGCGCAAGCGTCCCGCTATGTATATCGGCGATATCAGCGAAAAAGGATTACACCACTTGGTGTACGAGGTGGTTGACAACTCGATTGACGAAGCCCTCGCCGGTTATTGTACCCATATAGAAGTAACCATTAACGAAGATAATTCAATTACCGTACAAGATAACGGTCGTGGTATCCCGGTGGACTACCATGAGAAAGAAAAAAAATCAGCTCTTGAAGTCGTTATGACCGTCCTTCATGCCGGAGGTAAGTTCGACAAGGGCTCGTATAAAGTATCCGGAGGATTGCACGGTGTGGGTGTTTCGTGTGTGAACGCTTTGTCTTCTCACATGACGACCAACGTATTCCGTAACGGAAAAATCTATCAACAAGAATATGAATGCGGTAAACCGCTTTACTCGGTAAAAGAAGTAGGTACAACCGATATCACCGGAACCCGTCAGACTTTTTGGCCCGACGGCAGCATCTTTACCGTAACCGAATATAAATATAACATCCTTCAGGCACGTATGCGTGAGCTGGCTTATCTGAATAAAGGGATTACCATCAAGCTGACCGATAAGCGCGTACAGGAAGAAGACGGCTCGTATAAGAGCGAAGTGTTCCATTCAGAAGAAGGAGTGAAAGAGTTCGTGCGTTTCCTGAACTCTACTAACACACCGCTGATTGACGATGTTATCTATTTGAATACAGAAAAGCAGGGTGTACCCATTGAGTGCGCCATCATGTATAACACTGGCTTCCGTGAAAACCTTCACTCGTATGTAAATAACATCAATACCATTGAAGGAGGAACGCATGAAGCCGGATTCCGTACAGCCTTGACCCGTGTTCTGAAAAAATATGCCGAAGAAAGCAAGGCGCTTGAAAAGGCAAAGGTAGAGATTTCAGGGGAAGACTTCCGTGAGGGTCTGATTGCCGTTATTTCGGTGAAGGTGAGCGAGCCTCAGTTTGAAGGACAGACCAAAACCAAATTGGGTAACAATGAGGTAAGCGGTGCGGTGAACCAAGCAGTAGGTGAAGCGTTGACTTATTATCTGGAAGAACATCCCAAGGAAGCCAAGATTATTGTTGATAAGGTGGTGCTGGCAGCTACCGCACGTATCGCTGCACGCAAGGCACGTGAGTCTGTACAGCGCAAGAGTCCGATGGGCGGAGGCGGATTGCCGGGTAAATTGGCCGACTGTTCCAGCCGTGTGGCTGAAGAGTGTGAACTCTTCCTTGTCGAGGGTGATTCTGCAGGTGGTTCGGCTAAGCAAGGCCGCAGCCGTCAGTTCCAAGCTATTTTGCCTTTGCGCGGTAAAATCCTGAATGTAGAAAAAGCCATGTGGCACAAAGCTTTTGAAAGCGATGAAGTAAACAACATCATTCAGGCATTGGGTGTGCGCTTCGGGGTAGATGGTGACGAAGAAAACAGCAAGAAAGCCAATCTGGACAAACTGCGTTATCATAAGGTAATCATCATGACCGATGCCGATGTCGATGGTTCTCACATCGACACCCTTATCATGACACTGTTCTACCGCTACATGCCCGAAATCATTCAGGCAGGACACTTGTACATTGCCAACCCACCGTTGTATAAATGTACCAAAGGTAAAATCAGCGAATATTGCTATAGAGACGAAGAACGCGATGCTTTCATCCGCAAATATGGAGACGGAAGTGAGCAAGGCATCCACACACAGCGTTACAAAGGTTTGGGTGAAATGAACGCCGACCAGCTTTGGGAAACTACCATGAATCCGGAAACCCGTGTGCTGAAGCAGATTAATATAGAAAATGCGGCTGAAGCCGATTATATCTTCTCCATGTTAATGGGGGATGATGTGGCTCCGCGCCGTGAATTTATCGAAAAAAATGCAACCTATGCCAATATTGACGCATAAGGTTCCTTTTTCATAACTTAATTATTTACTAAATCCATCCTCGCATCTTACACCGAGGGAATCCCGAAAGTACTCCTTTCGGGATTTTTTTATGCCTGCACGGGCGTGGGAAAAGAAAAAAAACAGTATTTTTGGAGTAAGAATAACCAAATACCTGAAAAAGACTATGAAACTGACTTTTCGTATAAACTACCGTACGGTATGGGGAGAAAGCCTGTGTGTTTTGATGGAAGGCAACCATGGACAAGCCATTCCACTTTCCACCCGTGACGGCAACGAATGGCAGGGAACCACAGAATATATGCCAGAAGACGATAAAGCTTTTGTGACTTACCGTTATGCTGTTTTTCGCGATAGCCGATGTGTACGTAAAGAGCTGGGAGCCCTTGCCCATTCTTTTTATCCGGGAAATGAGCAGCAGAGCCATTATATAATCGATGACTGTTGGCGTGATTTACCCGTTGATGCTTTTCGTTACAGTGCGGCGTTTAATGGACCATATAACTCAAAGCAACCGGTGAATCTGTCCGATGGAGTGGGAAGCTGCATCACCTTCCGTGCACTTTGTCCGGGACTGACCACCCGGAAGCAGGGGCTGGGACTGATAGGCAGTTGTGATGCGTTAGGTAATTGGGAAGCCTGCCGTCCGCTCCGCATGGTAGAAGTGCAGCCTAATGTGTGGCATTTAACCGTCAGTGTATCTTCTCTCCGTTTGCCGTTTGAATATAAGTTTGTGGCGATAGATGCCGAAACGGGCAGAGTTATGGCATGGGAGACACATCCCAACCGCTTGTTTCATATCCAACCACTTCATCGGGGCGAAACATATCTACCCATGGAAACCGAAGTGTTTTTTGAAGAGCCGCCTGTACGTATAGCCGGATGTGCCATTCCTGTTTTTTCTTTACGCTCGGAAGGAAGCTACGGAGTGGGCGATTTCGGCGATCTGAAGACCTTTGTCAGATGGGCTGCCGATACGGGATTGCGTGCTGTACAGATTCTGCCGATTAACGATACGACCATGAGCGGGCATTGGACCGACTCTTATCCGTATAACAGCATTTCTATTTATGCTTTCCATCCGATGTATATTGACCTGCGTCAGCTCCCTCCGCTGACCGACAAGGAAGCTTCTGACCGGTTTGAGGAAGAACGCATCATCTTGAATCAGCTTCCGGAAGTGGATTATGAGGAAGTCAACCGCTGGAAACGGGCTTACCTGCGTGCCGTGTATCTGCAAGAAGGTGAGAAGGTGTTGCAGTCGGAAGCCTTTCATGCTTATTTTGAACGTAACTCTCACTGGTTATTGCCTTATGCTGCTTTCAGTGTGTTGCGCGACCGTTACGGAACTCCCGATTTTCGTCAGTGGGAAATCTATAGCGAATACGATGCCGAAGCGATTGCTTCTCTTGGTTCTCCGGAGAGTTCCAGCTATCGTGAAATCGGATTTTATTATTATCTGCAATATTGCCTTCATGTGCAGCTTCTTTCAGCAGCAGCGTATGCTCGTAGCCGGGGAGTCATTCTCAAAGGAGATATTCCTATCGGCATCAGCCGGTCCAGTGTGGAGTCATGGGTGGAACCTTATTACTTCAACCTGAACGGACAGGCAGGTGCACCGCCCGATGCCTTCAGTACCAAGGGGCAGAACTGGGGATTTCCTACTTATAACTGGGAGGTAATGGAGCAGGATCATTATTTGTGGTGGCGCAGACGTTTCGCTCAAATGGCAGAATATTTTACGGCTTACCGCATTGATCATATCCTTGGTTTCTTCCGCATTTGGGAAATTCCAGACCACAGTGTGCACGGATTGCTGGGACAGTTTGTTCCCTCTCTTCCTATGAGTGTAGATGAAATACGCAGTTTCGGTCTGAATTTCCGTGCCGACCAGATGCTCCGTCCGTTTATCAGCGAGTATATGCTGAATACCCTGTTCGGCGAGCAGAGTGATTTGGTGCGTGAAACCTTTGTCCGTCCTTTACATCATGATTTATATGAGATGCGTCCGGAGTTTGATACCCAGCGCAAAGTAGAGGCTTGGTTTGCCGGAAAGACAGATGAAGAGAGCCTGAAGCTCAAAGAAAGTCTGTATGAACTCATCAGCGATGTCTTGTTTGTGCCCGACCGTAAGCAGCCCGACAGGTATCATCCGCGTATTGCCGTGCAAAATGATTATGTATTCAAGCAGCTTACCCCGCAAGAGCAGGAAGCCTTTAATCAGTTATATAACCATTATTATTATCAACGTCATAATGAGTTCTGGTATCGGGAAGCCATGAAGAAACTCCCGGAACTGACTCAGTCTACTTCCATGCTGGTGTGTGGGGAAGACTTGGGCATGGTGCCCGATTGTGTTCCTTGGGTAATGAATGAACTGCAGATTCTTTCCCTCGAAATCCAGCGCATGCCGAAAGCCATGGGACAGTTATTCGGACGGGTGGAGGCTTATCCGTATCATTCAGTGTGTACCATCGGAACGCATGATATGTCTACTTTCCGAGGCTGGTGGGAGGAAGATCCGCAGCTTACAGAGCGTTTTTATCACGATGAGCTTCATCATTGGGGAGAAGTACCCGAACAGGCTCCCGGATGGCTTTGCAAAGAAGTAATCAAGCAGCATTTGGATAGTCCTTCCATGCTGTGTATCTTGACTTGGCAAGACTGGCTGTCGGTGGATGAGGCTTTGCGTAATCCGGATGTGGAGGCAGAACGAATCAATGTACCTGCCAATCCGTTAAACTACTGGCATTGGCGGATGCATCTCACACTGGAACAGCTTATGGAAGCAGATGAACTGAATGAAACGATTCGGGAACTGGCTGTGAGGTAACGGATTAATTAATTAACGAGTTGACAAGGTTTTCATCCCTCAGGTGATAAAAGCCTTGTCAACTCGTCACTTGGCTACCTATCGTATATCGATTAATTTATGTGTCTGAAGACTGAGCCGCCATTGCGGATGCATCTTGATGTAATCAATCACCTCTTTGGTATTCTGGCAAGAACAGGGTTGCAGGAAATACTGGTGAGCGGGAAGCTCCAGATACGGTGAAACATCCTGACCCTGATACACCACTTTTACTTCGTCTATCCGCTTTACTCTCAGCGGAGCGTCTTTGGGTGAACAGGTAACCCAGTCGATGGCTTCTGGCAATACGCAAGTTCCGTTAGTTTCTATTGCCACATACTTTTCGGCTTTGTGAAGCATTTCTATCAGTTGCTCATCGATCCATAGTCCGGGCTCTCCTCCGGTCAGAATCACCATCCGGCACGGATACGAATTGACTTGATTTATGATTTCCTCATCCGAGAGCAGGATTCCTTTTTCATGCTGTGTGTCGCAGAAATTACATTTCAGGTTACAACCAGAAAACCGTACAAATACCGCTGGTGTACCAGTATGAAATCCTTCTCCCTGCAGGCTGTAGAATATCTCGTTAATCTTTCTCATAGACAGCCGTATTTCCTTCCGATTCGCAGACTTCCACTTTATAGCAGTTCTCCACCTGATCGCATATCCAGCGGGCGATGTTTTCTGCCGTAGGATTACAGGGAAGTACATTGTTCAGGTTCTGGTGGTCCAGTTGTCCTTTTACAATTTCTTTGATGTGGGTAAAGTCGGTAACCATTCCGTTTGCATTCAACTCTCTAGCGCGGCAATATACAGTGATAATCCAATTGTGACCATGCAGATGCTCGCATTTGCTCGGATAAGAAAGTTTCAGGGAATGAGAAGCTGAAACCTCCATACGCTTCATGACTGTGTACATAATGATACTGAAAAATATAAAATGAATACCGGCACTTAATGTCACCTCAGTGCCGGTACAAAGATAGTTATTTTTTTATTCCGTTTTCAGATTATTCACCGGGTTTTCTCTGGTGGCCTTGTGGCTAACCAAGTAAACCGAGCCTAATGAAATCAGCGTAACGATAAGAAAGGCGGTAATTGGAATCCACCAGGGGAATGTGCTTTCATAAGTTACAATCTTGTCTATCTGATACACCCCGAACACGATTAACGGAATAGAAACCAAAAGGCTGATGGTAAGTGAGGTGAGTGAGAACAGCATCAGACGACGCATTTCACTGCCGGTGCTTGAACCGAATACCTTTCGGATGGCAATATCGCGCTTGCGCTGGGCTATGAAGTAGATACTCATGGCAGTCAGTCCTAATAAGGAAATTAACAAGGCAGCGCAGGTAAAGATTCCGATGAGCTTGTTTATCCGGAAGAAGTGGGCATACGTATTGCTTACAAGGTCATGATACCATGCCGATTCAAACGGAACTCCTTCGATGAGGCGGGAATACAATCCGTCCAGCTCACGCTTATAGGCAGGAAGGTCGCCGTTTTGTACTTCGATGGAGATATTCCACGGATAGATACTATCTGCCGGAGCGATTCTCATAAGGAGCGGATGAGGGTCATTCACAGCGAGCGAGCGGATGTGGAAATCCTTGAACTGCCCGGCAATGCGCATACGGTAACCATAGCTGTTGACTATTTCGTTTGTCTGCCCGGTATTTCCTAATTCTTTCATCGTGTTTTCGCTCACAAAATACGTATTGTCATTGTAGGTCATGTGACGGTCTTCCGTTATGCGGATGTGGTAGATGTCGGTAAAAGCCGAGTCAACGGTAAAGGTCTGGAAACTCATCTCCTTCAAACTGTCCCTTGTTTGGACTTGCATCGTATTGTTGTTCCCTCCATCGATGGGAAGTCCCTGAGAAAATGATACTTGTTTAACGAACGGCAGTTTGAGGGCTTCGTTACGGAAAAGCTGCAAGGTATTTTTTTCTGCCATCGGTGGATAAGTCAGCACATTACCGTATTCATAACCTAAAGGAGCATGGAGGATGCGGTAAAGCTGTACGCTTAGGTAGAGTGTGCAGGCAAGCATGGCAACGGTGAGTCCGCATTGCACAACGTTGAGCAGACGCAGGTAAAGCGATTTTGTTTTGCGGCGGAAGGTTCCTTTTACCACATCGAGCGGATTATAATTCGACAGAATGGTGGCAGGGAAGAAGCCGGACAGAAGGGACAATATTAGAATGAGTGTCAAATAGGCAAGCATAACGAGAGGAGTCAAATCGCCTGTCAGGTTCAGCTTTACATCGAGCAACCTCATGGCAACGGGTTCGGCAGCCTTCGCCAATATGAAGCCGAGTGTAAACGCTACGGCTGTAAGCAGAAATGACTCGGCAATCATGTGCCAGAAAATATCTGGACGGGAGGAACCCAGCAAGCGGCGTGTTGCCATTTCCTTGGCACGGTAAGAGGTTTGGGCTACACTCATGCTTACATAGTTGAATACTGCCATGAGCAATATCAGTATGCCTACGGTAATGAAGATGATAACCAACTTGAAGTCGTACTGGTTCAGCGTTGATTCGCACCAGATGTTAGAGAAGTAGAAATCGCGGAGTGGAATGAAATGGGCTTCTTTCATGGAGCCGTATTGATAAATCCAGAAGAATTCTTTCATGTAATTCACCACATCGTCCGATTTGCTGTTGAGGTCGGCACCCGGTGCTGTTCGCAGAAACAAGGTCGTTCCTGCGGCGTTCCCCATATTGGCTTGTTCGATAGCACAGGTCGGATTGAGGTACTTCATGTTTTCAAAGGGAATGAACAGCTCGGCTTCAGAGGGCATGACAGAGTTGTCAATATCCTCGATGATTCCGGTTACTGTAAAGACCTGATTGTCGCAGTTTTTTATGGTTAGGGTCTTTCCCATGGCATGTTCTGTACCGAACAGGCGGAGAGCAGCTGAACGTGTAATGACCATGCTGTTATCGTCGGTAAGCAGATGTTCCCGGTTCCCTTCACGCAGGGCGAAGCTGAAGAAGTCGAAGAAGTTTTTGCGCACACTCATCAGCTGGGCGGTTACAGGGTTGTTGTCTGTTATCACGGTTACGCCTTCATGACCGTGCAGGGCGCACCAGTCTTCTATCTCTGGGTAACGGCTTGCGAGCCGGTCACCTAAATTGTAATGCGCTCCTGCCCATACTTCGTTGGCAAAGATACTGATGCGGTCGGCATCTTTCAAATCTTTGTCGATGGTGAGCTGGCGTGTAACCATATTGGCGATGAGCAGGACGAACATCAGCGAGATACTCAGTCCGGCTACATTGACAAAGGTAAAGAGCTTGTTTCGCTCTAAGAAGGTAAAGTAGGTTTGAAATCCTTTCATGGGTTTATTCGTTTTTTGTTCTTTAGTTGACAGGGCTTCAGGTGACGATTGGTTACCATGATGCCTGGGAACGATTCATTTATTCTGTCTTAATACTGTTGGCTGGGTTCTCGTTTGCATTCTTCCAGCTCTGTATGGTTACGGTAAGCATGGTAATCAATGTGACCAACAGGCTGGCAGTGAGGAAACGCCGGAATGTATGTGAAAAGTTTCTGATAATTGTCTTCATGCTTGCTTGCTTTTAAGCTGGCTACAATTATTTACCACCGATTTTTAGCTTGCTGGTGCTGAAGCCTCCCACTCCGTTTTTCTCGAAGGTGGCTTGCTGCGCTTTTCCACTGAAGGTGATTCCTCCCACACCGTCTATGTCGGCTTCCAGCATTTGGCAGTCTACATTGATTTCTGCGCCTCCTACTCCGTCTTTCTGAATGCTGATATGATTGGCTTTACAAGTTAATTTGCTTCCTCCCACTCCGTCAATCTGAGCGTCCATGTCATGGCATTCGGTATGTAGGTCGATACTTCCCACTCCATCCATCTCAACTTCAAAGTCGCGGCAGTGCAGGTCGTTTATTTCCATAGCTCCCACCCCGTCTTTCTCAATGCGGAAGTCTTCTACTACCAATCTTTGGGGGCATTTGAATGAACCTACTCCATCAAACGATACTTTTTCAAGCATAGGGGCGGTAACAAAAACGGTCACATTGCCGTTGTTTCTGTTTTTTCTCCATTTTATCTTTTCGTTGTCAATGATAAGAGTCTCGTCTTCTACTTGGGTGATAAGGCTTTTCACCAGCTCTTCATCGCCTTCTATGCGTAATGAATAGTTATTGCCTTGGGTGAATTGAACGGAGGCTACACCATCCATCTGAATGGAGGTGTAGGGCTGTATAGGGCGGGTTTCGGTGATTTTCTTGTTGCTTCCTGCCATGCAAGAGGTGAATCCGTTTAAACAAAAGGCTGCTGTTAAGAGTAAATGAGCTGTTTTCATATGGTTTGAGTTTTTGAGTTTTTAAGTTTCTGAGTTTTTGGACTTTGAGTTTTTAGGAAATAGGGAACTAGTTGACTGGGCTTTAGATGCAAGTTGAGATATGTGTCGAATAGAGAGGTTTTAATGCTTTGATTGTTTTGCTTCATATCTTATTTCTATAAGTCTCGTATCTAGTTCCTATTTGCCTAAAATGAGTACTTCATTATCTTTATAAGCTTCATATCCTGAGATAATTACCCGTTCGCCTTTTTCCAGTCCTTCGGTTACTTCGTAATACTGTGGATTCTGGCGTCCGATTCGTATCTTGCGGCGATAGGCTTTATCTCCATCTTTATCGACTACGAATATCCAGTTGCCTCCTGTAACTTGGAAGAAAGTACCTTTCGGAATCAGTACGCTTTCAGTAGGCTCACCTAGTTGGAGGTCAATGTAATACGTCTGTCCGCTGCGGATATTTTCCGGGCGTTCTCCTTCAAAGACAAAGTCGGTGCGGAAGCGTCCTTCACGTACTTCCGGATAAACCTTGCGCACTTTCAGGCGGAACTGTGAACCTTGGCGTTCAAAGGTAGCCGGTAGCCCGTTGGTCACGCGGTCAATGTAGTGTTCGTCAATCATTGCTTCAATCTTGAAGTCGGAAAGGTCATTGATTTGTCCTACCATTTGTCCGGCGGTAATGTTTTGTCCCAGTTCGGCATCCAGCAGTCCCAGTTCTCCGTCGATAGTGGCACGCACTTCCAGTTTCTCCTTTCGTTCACGGATGAGCAACACGTTCTTACGCATGTTTTGCAGATTGTCTTCCATCTGGTCCATCTGAATATTACGGTACAGAGAGTCTTGTTTGAGCCGTTCCGTGATGAGGCTTTGCTTTTTCAGGGCTACGTCATAATCTTCTTTTGCCTGGAGATACTCCTCACGGCTGATGAGCCGCTCTTGATAGAGCCGTTCGTACTGGCTGAAAGTACGCTGCTTGCGGCGGGAGTCAATGTCAAGCTGCACTTTTTCAGTTTCATTGTTCAGCTTGTCTTGCTGCATGGTGACCTGTGTATTTCGCAGCAGGTTTTGCTTTTCTGCCAGCTCTGACTCGGCGTTCAATATCTGAAGATCGAGATTTGAGTTACTCAGACGGAGAATGACATCTCCTTGTTTGACATGAGCGCCTTCTTCTACCACTTTCTCGCGCACGATACCTCCCTCTTCGGGGCTGAGCTGCACGACAGAAATGGGTTGTACTTGTCCGTTTACGCGGATGTAATCATTGAATTCGCCATAAGCCACTTCGGCTATATTCAAGGCACGTCCGTCTACTCTTAAAGTAGAAGCATGGTTTCCAAAGATAATCCATCCCACGATAAGCAGGATAACTGCTCCTCCGATGAGGTAGGGGAGATGACGTTTTTGAATACCTTTCTTTTTTTCTAATTGTATGTCCATAGTTTCTTTTTAATTTTCTGTTGTCAGTTGAATAATGTTCTCTCCTTTATAGTAGTCCACGAGTCGACATTTCATAAGGTATGTCAGTTTGCTTTGTAGCAGTAAAGTCTGGCTTTCGAGCAGTGTGGCAGCATTGTTTTGCACATCGAGCGAGGTCATCAGACCTTCTTCGTATTTTCGGCGAGTTACATGATAGGCCAGTGAGTCGGATGCGACCTTTTTCTCCATCTGAATACTTTCTCGCAGATAACCTTCGCGGTCTTGTACGGCCTGTTCCACCAGTTTTTGCAACTCTTCTTTTTGGGCTTCGTATTGTTCGCAGGCAATGCGGTAGTTGTTTCGTGCCTGACGGAGACTGGCTACTCCATTCATCCGGTTGAAGATGGGAATGCTCATGCTGATTCCGAAATACTGACCGAAATTGTTGTGAAACTGGCTTCGGAATCCGGGATAATTTGGGGCATGTAGCTCTTTATAATAAGAACTGGAGATTCCCCCGAACAGAGAGATGGAAGGAACGAGGTTTCCCCATGATATTTTCCGGTTCATGCGTGCCACTTCTTTGTTTAACGCCGACTGTTTTAATGTGGGATTTACTTGGATGGCGATGCGGTAAACTTCTTCAGCCGGCTCATGGTCAAGCTGGATAAAGCTGCTTGACTGAGTATAAACCAGAGTAGTATCAAGCACCAACGTATCCGATGAAGGATAGTTCATTTTCTGCTTGAGGGTGAGCATGGCTGTTTGAAAGAGGTTGCGCTGGCGGGTAAGGTTATATGCATCGGTAGCTTGCTGAGCTTCCATCTGTGCTACATCCGCACGTCCTTTGAGTCCCAGCTCTTCCTGACGTCTGGTCTTGTAAAGTAGTGAATCGCTTTCTTCAAATTTCTTCTGTGCCAAGTGAGCCGTACCATAATAATAGAGCGCATCAATATAGGCTTGGAAAGTTTCAAGAGCCGTGTTATCGCGTGCTTCCTCCAGCTCGGCTTTTCCTAATAATCGGCTGGCCTTTGCTCGCCGTACCTGATTAATCAGGCTTCCCCCCTTGAATAAACTGAGTGAAGCCTCAAGTCCGTATCCGTTGTTAAAAGTTGAGATATTGTTATACGTGTTGGTTTCCGGGTCAACCGAACGTCCGAAATTATATTGTGCAGAGATGTTTCCGCTTATGCCCGGTAGAAAATTGCCGATAGCTTTTATCTGCTCCATTTTATCGTTGTCGGCTTCCAGCTGGCGCTGCTTTACTGTCCGGTTATGTGTCACGGCATAGTGCATACACTGGTCTATGCTCCACATTTCTTGAGCCATAAGGCTTGAAATGTGTGAACAGCTGCATAAGCACAAGGCGAAGATTATTTTTCTGTATGGTTTCATTTGATTTAGTCTATATAAGTTATAAACAGTAAATCAAATACTGTGCCATACTATTAACCATTTGTTTATTAGATAATTGCTTTGGTAGTGGGTTTGCTGGAGTGTCAAAAAATTAGACACCGCCTGTCTAATTTTTTGACATCGTTCACCTGTATTGAAAAAAGAAGATATGCAAGATAGTGGTAAGATAAGGCCCTGGTGGGGGTAGAAAGACACCGAGTTGTTGGGCTTGTTTTACTTTGTTGTTTTAGAAGAGATGTCTGAGTGTTTTCCAGAGAGGAGATGGTTGATGCATATGTATGGGGTCAGGTACAAAAGACAAAAGGCCGGATTAAAAATCCGACCTTAATATCTTTTCACGTAAAGCGATTGCTTAAGCTAATTTGCTGATGTATGCAGCCAATTTAGACTTCAAGTTGGCAGCTTTGTTCTGATGGATAATGTTGCGTTTAGCCAATTTATCCAACATTTTCTGTACACTAGGGAACAAAGCAACTGCTTCTGCTTTGTCAGTGGTAGCACGAAGTTTCTTCACTGCGTTACGCATTGTTTTAGCATAATATCTGTTGTGAAGTCTTCTTTTTTCTTCTTGTCTAATTCTTTTGATAGATGATTTGTGATTTGCCATCTCGACTAATCTTTAAAATTGTTCGTGATTTTGTTTATTATGTAGCCCGTGGGGGAATCGAACCCCCCTTTCAAGAATGAAAATCTTGCGTCCTAACCGATAGACGAACGGGCCATCCTTATGCTCCGGAAAGAACTTCCGGGCTTTATACGAGGACTTAATCTCTCGTTTGCGGATGCAAAGGTATGAATATTTTTTATTTTGCCAAAATATTCAAGGTTTTTTTTATGTTTGTCTACTATAATTTCTTTATGTCCGGACTTGATGACTTGGAATGTACCGGTTTGGCTTAAAGTTATTGTGAATGTGCATTTTCGGTTTAATCCCCGTTTGCTTCCGGTCTTTTCTTGTCATCGGCCTCTTGTGGCGTATTTTTGTTTTCCTCCGTGTCGTCCTTAGCAAGGTTGCTTTGCATATATTCTGTAGGTGTTACACCATAAGTATCTTTGAACGAACTTGAAAAATGTGACAGGCTGTTATAGCCTACCGCATAAGCCACTTCCGAGATGGTTAGTTTTTTTTCTTTTAAAAGTTCGGATGCCTGCTGCATACGAATGTTCTTGATGAAGTCGCGCGTAGACAAGTTGGTCAGTTCTTTCAGCTTGCGATGCAGGTGAACCCGGCTCAGCCCTACTGCCTCGGCAAGCATTTCTACGTTGAGATTGGTTTCGGAAAGGTTTTCGTTGATAATCTTCATAATCTTGTCTAATAAGGCTTCATCGGCCGACTTGAGTGTGATTTTCTGAATCTTGCCACTTTGCTGCTGGATTCCGCTGAATTTATTTTTTAGAATCCGTCGGTTGGTTAATAAGCTCGCAATACGGCTTTTTAATATTTCGGTGTTAAAGGGTTTGACGATATAAGCATCTGCTCCTGTATCCAGCCCTTCTACCTGATCTTCTACCCGGTCGCAGGCAGTCAGCAAGATAACGGGGATATGGTTGGTGTTGGCATTCTGCTTGATTTTCTTGCATAAGGTCATGCCATCCATATTATCCATCATAACATCGCTTACCACAAGGTCTATTTCGTGGTTGAGCAAGTATTCATAAGCCTCTTTCCCGTCATTGCAGGTTGCTATTTTATATTCGTTGGCAAGTTCCTGTTTCAAGTAGTCTTGAATTTCTTTTTCATCGTCTACGATAAGCAGGGTCAGATTGTTTTTTGCTCTTTTCTTTTTCGGTTCTTCTTCGGTTTGCGGTAAAACCACTGTTTCTTTTTTGACCGGAGAATCAGAATTCAGGGAGATATGCTGTTCATTTTTTCTGCCTGCTTCTATTTCCTCCATGCTCAAGTGGTCACATCCTGAGGGGATGCGTACGGTAAACGTACTTCCGTTGCTTCCCGGGTTGTTGTCGGCTGTTATTGTTCCGTGGTGGAGCTCTACCAGCGAACGGGTCAGATGCAAGCCTACTCCGGTTCCGCCCTGATTATGTGTGATTCCGTTGTTTATCTGATAAAAGCGTTCAAATATAAAGTCTTTTTGAGCTTCATCCAGTCCGATTCCACTATCAGTTACTTTGATTTCAATATAGTGCCGCAAGGCTGTTTTAGCTTGTTTGTCTTCTCCGGTGGTTAAGATTACGGTGATGGTTTCCCCATCGGGAGTATATTTAAATGCGTTGGAAAGCAGATTCATGAGAATCTTGTCGAAATTATTTAAGTCAACCCAGGCTTTTACTTCTGGATTGGAATGTATAAACGAGAATTTGATATGCTTTTGTTGGGCTGTGTGCTCAAACGTAAGCATCAGGTCGTTGATAAATTCCACCATGTCGGTTTCACGGAATGAGAGGCGCATTTGTCCTTTTTCGATTTTCCGGATATCCATCATCTGGTTGATTAAGCGTAAGATGCGTTGGCCATTGCGGTAAATCATCAGATAGATTTTGTTTTGTTCCGGGTCTTGGCAGTTGGCTATCAGTTTTTCCAGTGGGTTGATGATGAGCGTCATCGGGGTACGTATCTCGTGAGATATATTAATGAAGAACTGCAGTTTTGCTTCATTCAGTTCTTCTGCATGTTTTAATTCGAGCATGTCACGGCGCCGGCGCATACGGATGCGTATATAGTTTATCAGATTGAAAAGCAAGGCGATGCTCAGCAAACTGTAAATGAGGTATGCCCACCATGATTGATACCATGGAGGTGTGATGGTTATATGAAGGGTGCGTATCTCCGACAGGTGATTTCGTGTAACGGCACGTACCTCGAAGGTATACCTGCCTGGGCGCAGATTATTGTATGTCACATAATTGCTTCCCAACGGGGTGGATAGCCAGTCTTTATCTAACTCACGAATGCGGTATTGGTAATAAGTCTGCCGGGTATGATCATACTGCATGGTGGAAAATGAAATACGGAATGTATTGTCTTGATACGAAAGGCGGATATCGGTAGCCTCGGTTATGGCTTTGCTTAAGATAGGCTTTCCTCCCGACAGCGTATTCTTGTTGACAGATTGACCGGATATCTGGAAGTCGGTTATTTGTATATCGGCTTCAGTGGTGGCATTGGTTATGTCTTCAGGAGTGAAACAGGTAATGCCGTTGGTTCCTCCGAAGAAAATGCGTCCGCAGGGCGATTGGAATACAGCTCCTCGGGTGAATTCACTGCCTTGTAGTCCATCGCTTGCGTAGTAGTTGGTAAAGCTTTTTTTCTCAGGGATGAATTTGCTGATACCGTTGAAAGTACTTATCCAGATTCCTCCTGTTTTATCTTCTCGTATTCCGCAAATTACCTCATTGTCCAGTCCATCGGCAGCGGTATATCGTTGAATTTTTTTTGTTTGTTTGTTAAAGCTATACAGTCCGTTAGTCGTTCCCATCCAAATTGTATGGTTAAGACTTTCTATAATAGAGTATCCGATGCTATTGTTTATGATATAGTTGTTTGGTGTAAAGTTGATGAAACTTTTAGTTTTGGGATTAAAACAACTTATCCCTTTGAAATGACCAATCCATATTAAGCCTTCGCTGTCACAATAGATACAGTTGATCCAGTTGTCTGCAACTTCATTGCGTGGATTTCCCATCCCTTCTGAAGAGCGGTAATTGGTTAGCTGTCGGGTATCTAGGTTATAGGTGTAAAATCCAGATCCATAAGTACTTATATACAGATTTCGTTGTTTGTCTTCCACAATGCTGAATACACGTTCATTAGTGAGTTCTGGTATATAATTGCATGTTCCAGTTGATGGATTGAAACGGGTAATGCCTCGGGCATAGGAGCCGAGCCAAAGCTGTTTGTCGGAATCTTCGAATATACTTAATATGGTTTCGGGGAAGCTGTTCTTCCCTTCTTTGGGAGCATGATGTTTGATTAACACGAAATCAGATGTTAGTTCATATAATCCTTCATTATCCACTCCTACAAACATGTGGTTACGGCTGTCTTGGTGGATAGACATAACGCACCCTTTCCCGATTGGACTTTTGCTAAGTAGCTTGTTCCCGTAATAGAGAAAGGGGTTTTTCTTCCCTGGAATGAATAAAACTCCTTTCTGGAATAATCCTAACCAGAGATTCCCATCCTTGTCGTTGATAATTGAATGGACTTTAGCATCGGTTAAGTCAATCAGACTTTCATCGATATAGAGATCTTGTATTTTATTTTCATCTTTATTGTAAAATTTTATTCCCTTTCCGTCGGTTCCTATATAAAGTTGTTTCCCAATCAAGGTTATGACTTTAATATGAAATGACTCTTGACTGCTGATATGCTCTATTTCCCCAGTTTTCTTATTATAGATATTCAGTCCCTTTGTAAATGTGGCTATATAAATATTTCCTTCTTCATCTTTGGCTAAAGAGGTTATGTTGTTTTCGGATATAGGGGAGATTGGTTTTACTTCTCCGTTTTGAGGATTGTAAGTAGAGAGGCCTTCAAACTCCGAACCTAGCCATAAAAGTCCGTTGTCGTCTTCTATGATAGATGTAATATTTATCAGATTTTTTTTGTAGGTATTTGGAGTATATTGCCCACATTTTCGGGTGAGGTCAATTTTGAATATTCCTTCATTGGAAGTTGCAATCCAAATTTCCCCGTTGCTACGTTCTATAATTCGTGTGATGTGTGGTTTTACTAAGTTCCCTTCTCGGTAAAGGTGAATAGGGGTAAAGCTGTCTGTGTCCCGGTTATAAATCATTAATCCGGTCATAGTTCCTACCCATAGTGTATTTCGACTGTCTTCGAATATCGTACGTACGTAGTTATTACATAGCGAATTAGAATCACTCTTGTTATGCTTGAATGAAATAAACTGATTGCCGTCGAATTGGTTTAGTCCATATTCGGTTGCTATCCAGATGAAGCCTTTTTTATCTTGGTAAACATAGTTTATAAGACTGCTTGATATGTGTTCCTCTGGTGTATAGAGCATACTTGCCTGCGCGAGTAAATGAATTGGCATAAATATCAGTCCTATCAATAAAGAGATGAGCTTTAGTTTCATTTGTCAAAAGTTTTTCTTTAGTACCACGGCAAAGATATAGCAAAATTTTTAAAGCTCATTCATTTCTTGTTCATTTTATGTGTAGTATGTCGATAGTATGCCTTTTTGACGTATGATGAGGGCTTGTTCATAAATAAAGAGCAACTTCCGGATTCATCTCTTTCGTTTGGTGAAATGTAATCCGGAAGTTGAAAAGTAAGTAGTGTTTGTTACAAAATAGACTGTCTGTGTTGCATTTTACTATAATAAAAAGATAGGATAATGTCTTAATTTGGAAATAAAACTCAGATTAAAACATTATCCTGATATCTTGTTGTAGCCTCTGTTAGGTGGGGTGTTAAGGAGGTTATTTCTGCTTCTCCTTATTTTCTTCTATTTTTACTTTGCGTAACAAGTCGGATGCAAAGATGAAGTTGTTTAAGCGTTCATTGGTAGCATTAAATACATCGTCTTTAGTGCCTTCCCATTCTTTATGTCCTTGATAGATATATAGAATACTTTCACCGATGCCCATCACTGAATTCATGTCGTGTGTATTGATAATGGTGGTCATGTTATATTCTTTTGTTATATCATGAATCAGTTCATCGATTACAAGTGAAGTTTTGGGGTCTAATCCGGAGTTCGGTTCATCGCAGAACAAGTATTGTGGCTGTAGAGCAATAGCCCGTGCTATGGCTACACGTTTTTGCATGCCTCCACTGATTTCGCCTGGATATTTGTTTTGTGCATCAATCAGATTCACGCGATCAAGGCAGAACTGGGCACGGCGGATGCGGTCTCGATACGTATCATTAGAGAACATATCAAGTGGGAACATAACGTTTTCCAAAACAGACAGCGAGTCAAATAAAGCTGCGCTTTGGAAAATCATTCCCATTTCGCGGCGAAGAGCCTGTTTCTCTTTTTTGTTCATTGAAATCAAGTTTCGTCCGTCATAAAGCACTTCTCCTTGTTCAGGTGTAAACAGGCCTACGATACATTTCATCAGTACTGTTTTCCCTGAGCCGCTCTGACCGATAATCAAGCTGGTTTTCCCATTTTCAAATGAAAAGTTGATATCGTTTAAAACGTTTTTCCCTTCGAATGATTTATTTAAAGATTTCAGTTCTATCATCCCATTAAAATTTGAGTAAGTATTAAGTCTGAGAACAGGATAAGCACACTGCTTGATACTACCGAGTCGGTACTAGCCTTACCTACAGCAATAGAGCCTCCTTCTACCGTATAGCCGAAATAAGCAGAGACGCTTGCGATAATGAAGGCGAAAAACAGCGATTTGATAAAACTACACCAAATATACCATTCCACGAAGGTGTATTGTAATCCATATTCTAAGTCGGTGGCATTCATGATTCCTCCAATCCATGCGGTACAAAAAGCCCCGATAATGCCCGCTGCAATACTGAAGATTACCAAGAAGGGAATCATGGTCATTAAGCCCGTTATTTTTGGGAGAATAAGATAGGAGGCGGAATTGATTCCCATAATCTCTAAGGCATCAATTTGTTGGGTTACGCGCATCGTTCCAATTTCAGAAGCGATATTTGAACCGACTTTTCCTGCCAAGATAAGGCACATGATGGATGAGGAGAATTCCAAAAGCAAAATCTCTCGTGTGGTGTATCCAACGACAAAACGTGGCATCCACGGACTTTCAATGTTCAGTTTAATCTGGATGCATATAACAGCTCCAATGAAAAAAGAAATAAGCAATACAATGCCGATGGAGTTGATTCCTAATTGTGCCATTTCGCTGACATATTGTTTAAAGTACATGCGAAAACGTTCCGGGCGAGAGAACACTCTGCCCATCAGCATCAGATATTTTCCTAAAGTGCTAATCGGTTTAACCATATGTATGTTCCAATTAATTTATTGCAAAAGTACGTCTTTTTACCTAATTATTATAAAAAGTAGACGGAAATTCATGGGAGTAACCATATAACCCAAGATTTTTACTACTTTTGCCATGAAATAAGTATGGTGGAAGGCATGCTGCTTTCCCGGTTTCTATATCTTAATCCTTACTTAAATTATGATGGCAGAGGAAAACCAACAGCATATCACAGAATCCTTTGAACTTCCCGAAGACGGACGCATGGTGCTTCGGACGGAAAACTTAGTGAAGAAATACGGGAAGCGTACCGTGGTGAGTCATGTTTCCATTAATGTGAAACAAGGTGAGATTGTCGGGCTTCTTGGACCTAATGGAGCCGGAAAGACGACTTCGTTTTATATGACTACGGGGCTCATTGTTCCAAATGAAGGGCATATTTATTTGAATAATCAAGATATTACTTCTTATCCTGTATATAAACGTGCGCAAAATGGCATCGGCTATTTGGCACAGGAGGCTTCTGTTTTCCGCAAGATGAGTGTGGAAGACAATATTGCTTCTGTTCTTGAACTAACCGGAAAGCCTCTTGAGTATCAGAAAGAGAAACTGGAAAGTCTGATTGCCGAATTCCGCTTGCAGAAGGTTCGTAAGAATCTGGGTGACCAGTTGTCGGGAGGAGAGCGGCGGCGTACGGAAATTGCCCGCTGTCTTGCCATTGACCCGAAGTTTATTATGCTTGATGAGCCGTTTGCAGGAGTTGACCCGATTGCCGTGGAGGATATTCAGCATATTGTATGGAAATTGAAAGATAAAAATATCGGAATCTTGATTACGGACCATAATGTACAGGAAACTTTGAGTATTACAGATAGAGCTTATTTGTTGTTTGAGGGAAAGATTCTGTTTCAAGGTACACCTGAAGAATTGGCTGAAAATAAAATTGTGCGTGAGAAGTATTTAAGTAACAGTTTCGTGCTTCGTCGTAAAGATTTCCAGTTGCGCGAGATTCGCGAGTAACCAAGAATATTGGAGATTCTTATATAACTCAAGTGAGTGATGCAAAAAGAGCCGAACTTTAATTTAGAGTTCGGCTCTTTTATTTGTATCATCACTGGGATGATGATTATTTTTGTTGTCTGGGCTGGCGTTCACGTCTAGGCTGTGCTTCTGCCATACCTTCTGGTTTCGGAAGCAGTACCTTGTGAGAAAGTTTGAACTTACCGGTCTTCGGGTCAATGTCGAGCAGTTTCACTTCGATTTCATCGCCTTCTTTCAGACCTGACTCTTCGATGGTTTCCAAACGCTTCCAGTCAATTTCTGAAATGTGGAGCAAACCGTCTTTTCCTGGTAAGAATTCAACAAATGCTCCGTAAGGCATGATTGAACGAACTTTACCAGTGTAAACTTCTCCGATTTCCGGAACGGCTACGATACCCTTGATTAAGCGCATAGCGTCATCGATGCATTTCTTGTTTGTTCCAGAAATTTCGATGCGGCCCATACCGTCTACTTCTTCAATGGTAATGGTAGCTCCGGTTTCTTCCTGCATACCCTGAATAATCTTTCCGCCCGGGCCGATAACTGCTCCGATAAATTCTTTCGGAATTGTCATGGTCTCGATACGTGGAGCATGTGGTTTCAAGTCTTCGCGAGGTTCGGCAATGCATTCGGTCAGTTTACCGAGGATGTGTTCACGTCCTTGTTTTGCTTGCAGCAATGCTTTTTCAAGAATATCATAAGTCAGACCATCGCATTTGATATCCATCTGGGTTGCAGTAATACCGTTTACGGTACCTGTAACTTTGAAGTCCATATCACCTAAGTGGTCTTCGTCGCCCAAGATGTCAGACAATACGGCATATTTATCTTCACCGGCATTTTTGATCAATCCCATTGCGATACCAGATACCGGGTTCTTGATAGGCACACCTGCATCCATCAGAGCCAATGTTCCGGCGCATACGGTAGCCATTGAAGATGAACCGTTTGATTCGAGAATGTCAGAAACAACACGTACTGAGTATGGATAATTAGCAGGGATTTGTCCTTTCAGTGCACGCCAAGCCAAATGTCCGTGGCCGATTTCGCGGCGGCCTACACCGCGCTGTGCTTTCGCTTCTCCTGTAGAGAAAGGAGGGAAGTTGTAATGCAGCAAGAAACGTTCCTTGTGCTGGTCAAGTACATCGTCAACGATTTTTTCATCCAGCTTGGTACCTAAAGTAACCGTACTTAATGACTGAGTTTCACCACGGGTAAAGATAGAAGAGCCGTGAGGACCAGGCAACGGACTCACTTCGCACCAGATGGGGCGGATTTCCGTTGTAGAACGTCCGTCCAGACGCTTGCCTTCATCAAGGATGCAGCGGCGCATTGCTTCTTTTTCTACATCGTGATAATAACGGTCAATCATGCCTTCTTTTTCTTCCAGTTCTTCTTCGCTGAACTGTGCTTTAAATTCATCGCAGATAGCGTCGAAAGCATCCTGACGTTCGTGCTTGTTGCGGTTTCCGGAAGCAGCGATGGCATAAGCTTTTTCATAGCAAGCGTCGTGAACTGCCTTGCGCAAGTCTTCATCGTTTTCTTCGTGACAATATTCGCGTTTTACAGTAGAACCAACTTCTTCCATCAGTTCCATCTGTGCTTTGCAGTGAACTTTGATAGCTTCGTGTGCGCACTTCATGGCTTCCAGCAAGTCTTGCTCAGAAACTTCTTCCATTTCGCCTTCCACCATCATGATGTTTTCATACGTAGCCGCAACCATCAAGTCCATATCGGCTTGTTCTAACTGATCGAAAGTAGGGTTGATAACAAACTTACCGTCGATGCGCGCTACGCGTACTTCTGAAATAGGACCTCCGAAGGGAATGTCAGAAACAGCCAGTGCTGCTGAAGCTGCAAGTCCTGCCAATGCGTCCGGCATATCTACGCCGTCTGCTGAATAAAGGATGATATTTACGTAAACTTCTGCATGGAAATTATCCGGGAAAAGTGGACGTAAAGCACGGTCTACCAAGCGGCAAGTAAGAATTTCGTAATCAGAAGCTTTACCTTCGCGTTTTGTGAAACCGCCCGGGAAGCGTCCGAATGCAGAATATTTTTCTTTGTACTCTACCTGAAGCGGCATGAAGTCTGTACCGGGAACTGCATCTTTTGCTGCACAAACAGTAGCCAGCAACATGGTGTTACCCATGCGTAGCATAACAGCCCCATCTGCCTGTTTTGCCAGCTTTCCCGTTTCGAGCGTGATGGTTCTTCCGTCACCCAGCTCGATTGTCTTGACAATAGGATTAATCATAAAAATGTTATTAAGTAATTTTTATCTAAAATACGCACAAAGATAGCTATTAAAACTGAAGTAATAGTTCTTTGTTTCATAAAAGTTTCATTTTTAAGTACTTTTTCGAAACTCGTCCTTTGTTCGGGAGGATTATTCTCATGAAGGTCATACGGCAGGAAGGCTATTGCCGTTTATTTTCCGGTAGAGGTCGAGGGCATAAACGTCGGTCATTCCTGATATGTAATCAAGTACAGCTTGTATTTTTCCGTAGAGTGTAGGGGCTTCTACATCGTATTGTTTCGATATGCGGTTTATGAGAAGTTTTGAATAGGCTTTGTCGGGGTAGCGTACGGCTTCAATCATTAAGTCTATCAGCGTGGTGATGACTTGATAACCGGCCAGCTCGATGTCGAGTACATCTTTTGCGCAGTAAATCTTGGCAAAGGCTGTTTTTGAACAGTTCTCATACGCTTGTTTGACTGGTTCTGACAAGTGGCGGATGAGAGGACCTGAGAAGGTGCCGCTCAGGATGGCAGTCTCGTTTTCCACAAACACACGGGTGCATTCTTTTATCAGTACTCCGATGACCGATGAGCGGAGGTAGGCTATCTGCTCGTTTGTGTCGGTTACTAATTGGCATATTTGCTCTATTTTCTCAAGGCGTTCGCTGCTGAAAAACTGTTTGTACAGATTTTGAGTTTCTTGCGTAGTCAGGATTTTCAGCTTGTGTGCATCTTCAATATCCATCATCTGGTAGCAGATGTCATCGGCTGCTTCAACTAAGTAGACCAGAGGATGTCGGGCATAGTGCAGGGGTTCTCCTTCCTGATTTAGCTGGGTGATGCCCAGTTCCTGGGCGATACGCTGGTAATCGTTTTCTTCACTTAAGAAGAATCCGAATTTTTGCTTTTTCCCTGCAAGGCGCGAGGAAAACGGATATTTCACAATCGAGGCAAGGGTGGAGTAGGTCATGACAAAGCCTCCCTTACGACGTCCCCGGAACTGATGGGTCAATAGGCGGAAGGCATTGGCATTCCCTTCGAAGTGAATGAGATCTTCCCATTCGGCAGACGAGAGAAGCGGTCGTAGATGTTGTCCCTTTCCTTCCGAAAAATAAGTTCCGATGGCTTGTTCTCCGGAATGCCCGAAAGGAGGATTCCCTAAATCGTGAGCCAGACAGGCAGCTGAAACAATAGAGCCAATCTCAGAGAGGTGACTGTCTGATAGTTCGGGATGGCTCTTTAGTAATAAAGTTGCCACTTCATTCCCCAGCGAACGCCCTACACACGATACCTCTAAACTATGTGTGAGCCGGTTATGCACAAAGATACTGCCGGGAAGCGGAAATACTTGTGTCTTGTTTTGCAGACGCCGGAAGGGGGCGGAAAAAATCAATCGGTCGTAGTCGCGTTGAAATTCAGTACGGTCGTCTTTTTTTGCTTCATGCAGAAGCTCTAGCCCGAATCGCTTGTTAGATATCAGTTGTTTCCAATTCATTGATGTGTAGAAGTATTGTTTTTGCAAACTTAGGGAAATTCTTCGGAATATCCTCCTGAAAAGTGAGACAGTGGCAAGATTAAAAGTGAAAAATGAATGGGAATGTGGCTTTGACGGAGAGGCAGAAGATCATTTGAAGCATGGAAGATAGGCTTTGGAAATGTCTAAGCGTTTGGTTTAACTTGCCTAGGCATTTCATTTTAGGCGCCTAAGCGTTTTGGAATGGGGGTATCTTTATCTTTAATTTAGGACGATAAGTGCTGCTTCAAGTGTTTGTTTTGTAAGCAAAAAACAAGAAAAAAAGAGCAGACGGCCTTTAAAAAATGGTAAACACAAGTATAAGTCCCATGAAATGCTTAATTTCGCAAATTAAATCAATAAAAAAAAGAAAGTCAATGAAAGTACAGATTATAAACAAGTCAAAACATCCGTTGCCAGCCTATGCTACGGAGCAGTCGGCAGGAATGGATATCCGTGCCAATTTGGAACAGCCTATTGTGTTGAAACCCCTGCAGCGTTGCCTGGTTCCCACCGGACTCTCGATTGCATTGCCTTCGGGTTATGAGGCTCAACTGCGTCCCCGCAGTGGATTGGCATTGAAAAAGGGAATCACCTTGCTGAATACTCCGGGTACGATTGATGCAGATTACCGGGGCGAGATAGGTATTATTTTGGTGAACCTTTCTTCTGAAGATTTTGTGGTAGAAGATGGAGAAAGGATTGCTCAGATGGTTATTGCCCGTTATGAACAGGCGGAATGGAATGAGGTGGAAGTTCTTGATGAAACAGAACGTGGAGCCGGAGGCTTCGGTCATACAGGAACCATTTAATTAATCAGAATCGGATGATGAAAGTCTTATTGTCTATATTGTGTTTGGTAACCTTGCTTGCATCGTGCGGAACTACCGGGAAGTCTTCCCGGTCGGCAAAGCGTACAAAAACGGAAGCGATGGTTGATCCGCTTACTTACGAGCAGCGCCGCAAGTATGATTATTTTTTTCTGGAGGCTGTCCGTCTGAAGCAGAAAGGAGAATATGATGCAGCCTTTGAACTGTATAAGCATTGTCTTGAGATATATCCCAAATCGGCAGCCACGCTATATGAGATTTCGCAGTTTTATCTGGCGCTGGGGCAAGAGGATAAAAGTGAACAGGCTCTGAAACAGGCGGTGCGCTTGGGTGAAGATAACTTTTGGTATAAGCAGACGCTGGCTACGTATTATCAGCGGAAGCACGATTTGCCGAAAGCTGTTGCAGCGTATGAAGATATGGCAAGGCTGTTTCCTTCCCGTCTGGAACCATTGATTGCTTTGGTGGAACTTTATAGCCAGACGAAAAGCTATGAGGAGGTAGTAAAGACGCTGAACCGTCTGGAAGAACTTGACGGTAAATCGGAACAAATCAGTATGGAGAAGTTCCGTATGTATCTGTTGATGAATAATCAGGAACAGGCTTTTCGGGAGATAGAAAGCCTGTCCAAAGAATACCCTTATGACATGCGTTATCAGATTATGCTGGGCGATGTGTATTTAAGTAACGACCGGTTGCAGGAAGCTTATGATACGTATCAGCGCATTTTAAAAGAAGATCCCGGCTATGCTCCGGCACTGGTCTCTATGGCTTCTTATTATCAGAAGGCGGGTCAAGACAGTCTTTATCATGTGCAGCTGAATGATATCTTGCTGAATGACGATGTGGAGTCGGGTACGAAAATGGAGATAATGAGGCAGCTCATCGTGCAGTCTGAACAGACCACCAAGGATAGTACACAGATTATCTCTCTGTTTGATGAAATATTGAAGCGTCCGCAGCAGAATGCCGATCTTGCCATGCTGTATGCCCAATATCTGATAACGAAACAGATGGGAAAAGAATCTGTACCTGTATTGCATCAAGTGCTTTCGCTTGACCCGGAGAATAAACCGGCACGCTTGCAGTTATTGAGCTATGCCATCAGTGAAAATAATCTGGATGAAATGATTAAGGTGGCTTTGCCGGCCCTTCAATATAATCCGGAAGCTATGGAGTTTTATTACTATTTAGGTATTGCTTATTATCAGAAAGAAGAAACAGATAAGGCACTTGATGTGTTTCAGAAAGGAGTGAAGCAGGTAAACGATAAAAGTGACAAGCAGATAGTTTCTGACTTTTATGCTATTTTAGGTGACATTTATCATGCAAAGCATATGCAGGCTGAGGCTTATGCCGCTTATGACTCGTCGCTGGTTTATAATCCGAATAATATCGGAACGTTAAACAATTATGCTTATTATCTTTCGGTTGAGAAAAAGCATTTGGATAAAGCGGAAGAAATGAGCTACCGGACTGTCAAGGCTGAACCTGAAAACTATACCTATTTAGATACGTATGCTTGGATTCTGTTTGAGAAAGAACGCTATACGGAGGCACGTATTTATATTGAACAGGCTATGAAGAATGGAGGAGACAGCAGTCAAGTGATTGTAGAGCATTGTGGTGACATCTATTATAAGTTAGGTGAAAAAGAGAAGGCGGTTGAACTATGGAAAAAAGCTGAAGGGATAAAAGAGAGTCCGGACAGTGGCTCAACGCCTCGTTCGGCGGAGGAACTGAAACGCTTGAAACGGAAAATAGCCTTGAAAAAATATATAACTGAATAAACAGATGGTAAGACGACTTGTATATTATATAATGCTGACAGCTGTGATGGCGGTTGTTGCTTCGTGTTCTTCTTCGCGTCACGCTGTACAGACTCCTATGATTGGCGAACTGACTGGTGCTGATTATATGGAGAAGGTGATAGAATGGACTCCGAAGTGGGACGCATTGACGGCAAAGGTGGGTCTGGATTTACAGTTGGATAAAGGAGGCAGTCCGCATGTTAATGGTACTCTGCGTATTAAGCGAGGAAAGGTAATCCAGCTCTCTGTTGCTCCCTTACTGGGAATTGAAATGGCACGAATGGAGATTACACCAGAACGGGTACTTTTGGTTGATCGTTTGCATAAACAGTATGTAGAGGTTTCGTTTGAGGCTTTGAGCAGTCTGGCCAATACGGAACTGGATTTTCATATTCTGCAGTCTTTGTTCTTGAATGAACTGTTCCTGCCGGGAAAACCCCAGCTGGCTGTGACTGATGCTGTGCATTTTCATATTACCCCCGCAGCCGGACGGGCTCTTCTAGAAACCAAGTCGGGAAGGGCCTTGACTTATCGGTTCTGGACTACGGCAGGTGAGGGGTGGCTGGAGCAGACCAGTATCGGGTTAAAGTGGACAGATTATTCGATGGATTGGCTGTATACTGATTTTGGTAATTTGGAGGGAAAGACCTTTCCGCAGCAAATGAAGGTGTCGCTTGGAAATAGAGAACGGGTTAAGTTTGCTTTGGATATGAAACTGTCACGCATTTCTGCCGGTGGAAACTGGGAGGAGCGCACTGAACTCTCATCGAAATATAAGAAAATAGAATTACACGAACTTCTGAAAATGTTACTGAAGTTATGAAACGCTTGCTGGGTATTATATGGATAAGCTTGCTGGTTTTAGGACTTTATGGTCAGACAACTCCGAAAATTCGTCAACTGGAGAAACAGCGTAAGGAACTTCACCAGCAAATTTCGGAATCGGAATCATTGTTGCAGTCTACTCGTAAGGATGTGAAAAGTCAATTAGATAATTTGGCTTTGCTCTCCGGACAGATAGACGAACGTCAGAAATATATCCGGCAAATTGAAAAAGATGTACGCTCCATTCAGCTGGAAATAAACCGGTTGTCGGTTGAACTGCAGAAGCTGCAGCGCGACTTGCGTGACAAGAAGAAAAAATATGAACAGTCGGTTCGTTATATGTATCGCAATAAGTCGGTTCAGGAAAAAATGATGTTCATTTTCTCTGCAGATAACCTGAGTCAGATGTATCGTCGCTTGCGCTATGTGCGTGAGTATGCCGACTATCAGCGTATGCAAGGGGCACAGTTGCAGCGCAAGCAGGAGCAGGTGCAGCGTAAGAAGACTTCGCTCCAGTCAAGCTGGAAGGCAAAAGAAGAGCTGTTGAAGCAGGGGGAGGTTGAAAAAATCAAACTGCAAGAACAGGAGAAAGAACGTAAAGCCTTGTTGGGCTCCTTGCAGAAAAAACAGCAGAGTATCCAGAAAGAGATTGCAAAGAAACGCCGTTCAGCTGATAAACTGAATGCTCAAATTGATAAACTGATCGAGCAGGAGATAGAAAAAGCCCGGAAACGTGCCGAAGCTGAGGCACGGCGAAAAGCAGAAGAAGCCCGGAAGGCAGCCAAGGCGGATAAAAAGGCAGAAACAGCAGTAAAGTCACCGGCAAAAGAGGCGGGAAAAATGGATTCTTATAAAGTGGATTCGGAAGACCGCAGGCTTTCAGGTACGTTTGAAAAAAACAAGGGCATTTTACCGGTTCCTATAACCGGAGCTTATGTTATTGTGGGTCATTATGGGCAGTATCAGGTGCAGGGGCTTCGTAATGTAAGGCTTGACAATAAAGGCATCGATATAAAAGGAAAGCAGGGGGCATATGCCCGTGCCATATTTGATGGTGAAGTTTCGGCAGTTTTTCAGTACAACGGACTGACCAATGTGCTGGTGCGTCATGGAAGTTACATCTCTGTTTATTGTAATCTGTCTTCGGTGCGGGTGAAGAAAGGTAGTCGTGTCAGTACACGGGATGTATTGGGTGAGGTGCATACCGACAAAGAAGGAAATACGGTTCTCCACTTTCAGTTGCGTAAGGAAACAGCAAAGCTGAATCCGGAACAATGGCTGAAGCGTTGAGGCTGAATAATAAGGGAGATGTAGGCTTAAGCAGGCAAAGATGAAGCCTTGAACGTTAATAAAGTGAAGTAAAACAAACTTTTTCACCGAAACCGATGTCTATATATAACATTTATTGTTATTTTTGCAGATGGAATTTAATCACTAACAATTATAAATTTTACAACAATGGTTAATTACAAAGATTTAGGTTTGGTAAACACTAAAGACATGTTTGCCAGAGCAATCAAAGGCGGCTATGCTATTCCGGCTTTCAACTTCAACAATATGGAACAGATGCAGGCTATCATCAAGGCTGCAGTAGAAACTAAATCTCCGGTTATCCTTCAGGTTTCTAAAGGTGCTCGTCAGTACGCTAACGCTACATTGTTGCGTTATATGGCTCAGGGTGCTGTAGAATATGCAAAAGAATTAGGATGCGAACATCCTGAAATCGTTCTTCACCTTGACCACGGAGATACTTTCGAAACTTGCAAGAGCTGTATCGACTCAGGTTTCTCTTCAGTAATGATTGACGGTTCTCACTTGCCTTACGAAGAAAACGTAGCTTTGACCAAGAAAGTGGTTGAATACGCTCATCAGTTTGACGTAACTGTAGAAGGAGAATTAGGTGTATTGGCTGGTGTTGAAGATGAAGTATCTGCAGAACATCACACTTATACTAACCCTGAAGAAGTAATTGACTTTGCTACTCGTACAGGTTGCGACTCATTGGCTATCTCAATCGGTACTTCTCACGGTGCTTACAAGTTCAAACCTGAACAATGTCATGTTGACCCGGCTACTGGCCGCTTGGTTCCTCCTCCATTGGAATTTGCTGTATTGGACGCTGTAATGGAAAAACTTCCGGGATTCCCTATCGTTCTTCACGGATCTTCTTCAGTTCCTCAGGAAGAAGTTGATACTATCAACAAATTCGGTGGTAAACTGGAAGCTGCTATCGGTATTCCTGAAGAAGAATTGCGTAAGGCTGCTAAGTCTGCAGTTTGCAAAATCAACATCGACTCAGACTCTCGTTTGGCTATGACTGCTGCTGTACGTAAGGTATTCGCTGAAAAACCGGCTGAATTCGACCCACGTAAATATTTGGGCCCGGCTCGCGATAACATGGAAAAACTGTACAAGCATAAAATCGTGAACGTTTTGGGTTCAGATAACAAACTGGCTCAGTAATATTTTCTTGTTTGACAAGTAAATAAAAAGATAAAGGCGACCTGTTTCCCGTAGGGAGAATGCAGGTCGCCTTCTTCTTTATCTTAAGATGGAAAATTTGTAAATACAATACAAAAGCCAACTGATTCATGTATAAAGTCTTGCGAATCGGTTGGCTTTTGTATTTTTAGCTACTCTCCCTTTAATAGGGGTATTGGCTGAATATTTCTAGATGGATGCATTGAGTATGTCTGGAGAAGCAGATTTCAGTAAACTGCGTGTTACCAGAATTTGTTTTGTTCTTGATTATATTCAAAACCTACTTCTTTTAAGCGGTTTACTATGTCGCTTTTATTTATATTCAAATCTTCGCATAATGCATCGAGTGAAGGGTAGAAATCTCGTAGCTTCATGTTGATGAAGCTGAATAACATCATCGGGTCTTTAGGCAGTTCCATGTTTTTTCTTTCTTTTTTATTTTGCGGATGCAAAGTTACGTGTTTTTTTTATTCGTTGTTCAAATTGTTTATTATATTTACCTGGAAAAGATAGACTCATTGTATTGTTTGGCTTGACAGATTGTTGGATATTAATATCTCTTGTTTATGAATAAAAGTGGAATCTGGATGGCTCCTTTGTTGGGGCTGGTGATTGGTGTATCTTGTCAGCCGGAAGAAAATGTGAGGCCGACGGATGGTGGGCAAGTTGTGGTGGAGAATATTTTGAGCCGCAAGAGTGTACGCCGGTATGTAGGAGAAAACCGGTGGAAAAAGAAAAAGTAGAGCAGTTGCTTCGTGCTGGAATGGCAGCTCCGAGTGGAATGGATCGTCGTCCGTGGGAGTTTGCAGTCATCGATGAACGTGAAAAACTAGATAAGATGGCAGATGGGCTTCCTTATGCAAAGATGCTGAAAGGAGCACCGATGGCAATTGTAGTATGTGCAGATGAACGTAAATCGTCTTATTGGTATTTGGATTGCTCTGCCGCTGCTCAAAATATATTGCTGGCAGCCGAGGCTTTGGAGTTAGGAGCCGTATGGACTGCAACTTATCCGTATGAAGACCGGATGAAGGTGGTAGCAGACGTGTTGGGTTCCCCTTCATATATCAAGTCTCTTTGCGTGATTCCGGTAGGTTATCCGATGGGGGACTATGCTCCAAAAGACAAATGGGATGCAACACGTATTCATTATAATACATGGAAGTAAGAGACGAAGCGAATAAAATAGTTAAAACAAAGCAGTTTCTAATCTTTAAATTCCTGTAAACTCGGGAAAAAGCATTAACTTTGTACCCTAATTTAATGAGCATAATATAGATACCAAATCTTTTTATCATCATGATGGAGCTTGATTTACTCACAGCTATATCGCCTATTGATGGCAGATACAGAGGCAAAGCGGGAGCTTTGGCCGCTTATTTTTCAGAATATGCACTGATTAAGTATCGTGTGCAGGTAGAGATTGAATATTTTATAACCTTGTGCGAGTTGCCCTTGCCTCAGTTAAAAACATTTGATTCGGCACGTTTTGAGTCGTTGCGGGATATTTATCGTAATTTTTCGGAGGCAGATGCTCAGCGTATTAAGGAAATAGAGAGTGTAACAAACCATGACGTTAAGGCTGTTGAGTATTTTATTAAGGAGCAGTTTGATAAATTGGGAGGTTTGGAATCGTATAAGGAGTTTATCCACTTTGGTCTGACTTCACAGGATATCAACAATACTTCAGTTCCTTTGTCAATTAAAGATGCACTTCAAGAGGTTTATTACCCGCAGCTGCAGAAATTGATAGACCAGTTGACAGTTTATGCGGAGGAGTGGAAAGATATTCCGATGCTGGCTAAAACTCATGGTCAGCCGGCATCACCGACTCGCTTGGGAAAAGAAATAATGGTTTTTGCTTATCGCTTAAATCGTCAGTTGGATGTATTGAAGGCTTGTCCGATTACTGCTAAGTTTGGTGGAGCTACCGGAAATTACAATGCTCATCATGTGGCATATCCGGAATTCGACTGGAAGGCCTTCGGCAATAAGTTCGTTGCAGAGAAATTGGGCTTGGAACGTGAAGAATATACCACTCAAATTTCTAACTATGACAATCTTGGTGCTATCTTTGATGCGATGAAACGTATCAATACCATTATGATTGATATGAACCGCGATTTCTGGCAGTATATTTCAATGGAGTACTTTAAACAGAAAATTAAAGCCGGTGAAGTGGGCTCAAGTGCAATGCCTCATAAGGTGAATCCGATTGACTTTGAAAATGCGGAAGGTAACTTGGGTATGGCCAATGCTGTTTTGGAACATTTGGCAAGTAAATTGCCGGTTTCTCGCTTGCAGCGTGACTTGACCGATTCTACCGTTTTGCGTAATGTCGGGGTTCCTTTTGGTCACATTGTAATTGCCATCCAAAGTTCATTGAAAGGTTTAGGAAAACTGCTGCTGAACGAACAGAAGATATATGAAGATTTGGATAACTGCTGGAGTGTAGTGGCTGAAGCTATTCAGACTATTTTGCGCCGTGAAGCTTATCCTCATCCTTATGAGGCTTTAAAAGCATTGACGCGTACCAATCAGGCCATTAATGAAGCTTCAATAAAGGAATTTATTGAAACGTTGAATGTAAGTGAAGAAATAAAGAAAGAATTGCGTGTAATTACTCCGCACAATTATACTGGACTATAATAAATAGTAAAGAAAACAAGTTAACGAAACCGGGAGATGGGAGTCTCCGGTGATAAATTAAAGAATTATGGCAGAAAAAGAAAACAGACAGGAAGGCGAATATAACAGCCAGTCTAACCGTGATGGTTACAAGTCTTACAACAGAGAAGGATATAATAGAAATAACCGCTATGAAGGCGGGGGATATGGTCGTCGTTCGTATAATAATAACCGTGAGGGAAATGAACGCCCGTATCGTTCTTCGTATAATCCGCGTTTTAGTAATAATGAGGACCGCCCGCAGCGTAGCTATGGAAACCGTCCGCAGTATCGTCCATATGGCAACCGCAATGAAGAGGGAGGAGAACAGCGTTCTTATCGTCCGCGCTTCAATCATGGAGGACAGGATGAAGGAGGGTTCCGTCCTCAACGTTCTTCGTATAATCCTCGCTTTAATAATAATGAAGGAGATGAACAGCGTCCTTTCCGTCCTCGCTTTAATAATGGACAGCAGGGGGAAGGTGGCTTCCGCCAACAACGTCCTCGCTATAATAATGGAGGTCAGGGAGGGTATAACCGCGTACAAGGAGGTGGTCCCCGTCAACGTACTGCCGATTATAATCCGAATGCGAAGTATAGCATGAAGAAGCAGATTGAGTATAAAGACGTCTTGACCGACCCGAATGAACCAATCCGCTTGAATAAGTTCCTTGCTAATGCTGGTATCTGTTCACGCCGCGAGGCTGATGAATTTATTACTGCTGGAGTAGTCTCTGTAAACGGGGAAGTGGTAACAGAACTGGGAACTAAGGTGAAACGTACCGATGAGGTGAAATTTCATGACCAGCCGGTAAATATTGAACGTAAGGTTTATGTACTGCTTAACAAACCGAAAGACTGTGTGACAACTTCGGATGATCCTCAAGAACGTAAAACCGTGATGGATTACGTTAAAGATGCATGCAGAGAGCGTATTTATCCGGTTGGCCGTTTAGACCGTAACACGACGGGGGTATTGTTGCTGACAAATGATGGTGACCTTGCTTCAAAACTGACTCATCCGAAATTCCTGAAAAAGAAAATTTATCATGTGTATTGTGATAAAAATGTAACCAAGGCTGACCTTGACCAGATTGTGGCAGGTATTACTTTAGATGATGGTGAAATACATGCGGATGCAATCAGTTATGCTTCGGATACGGATAAGTCGCAGGTGGGCATTGAAATCCATTCGGGAAAGAATCGTATCGTACGTCGTATTTTTGAGTCACTGGGCTATCGTGTAATTAAGCTTGATCGTGTTTACTTTGCAGGTCTTACTAAAAAGGGATTACGTCGCGGTGACTGGCGCTATTTAACAGAGATGGAAGTAAATATGCTCCGTATGGGGTCTTTTGAATAAATAATATAAGTTGCTGACAAGTGTACGAGTTGACAAGGTAGGAGATAAACACCTTATCAACTCGTCGGCTTATCAGCAAGTTAACCAAAAAATAAAAACAAATGGAAGCAATTCGTAGAACAAAGATTGTTGACCTTTTGAAATGCCGTGATTTCGGCACAATGGTCAATGTGAAAGGATGGGTACGTACCCGTCGTGGTAGTAAACAGGTAAACTTTATTGCCTTAAATGATGGTTCTACTATAAATAATGTGCAGGTTGTTGTTGATTTGGCTAACTTCGATGAAGAAATGCTGAAGCAGATTACTACCGGTGCATGTATCAGTGTGAACGGTGAATTGGTAGAATCAGTAGGTGCAGGTCAGGCTTGTGAGTTGCAGGCTCGCGAAATAGAAGTGCTGGGAACATGTGATAATACATATCCGCTTCAGAAAAAAGGTCACTCTATGGAGTTCTTGCGTGAAATAGCTCATTTACGCCCTCGTACCAATACATTTGGTGCCGTATTCCGTATCCGTCATAATATGGCAATAGCAATTCATAAATTCTTCCATGACCGTGGTTTCTTCTATTTCCATACTCCGCTGATTACAGCATCCGACTGTGAAGGTGCCGGACAAATGTTTCAAGTTACTACAATGAACTTGTATGATTTGAAGAAAGATGAAAACGGTTCAATTATTTATGATAACGATTTCTTTGGAAAACAGGCAAGCTTGACGGTTTCTGGACAGTTGGAAGGCGAGTTGGCAGCTACAGCTTTGGGTGCTATCTATACTTTCGGTCCTACATTCCGTGCGGAAAACTCAAACACTCCTCGTCATTTGGCCGAGTTCTGGATGATTGAACCAGAGGTGGCTTTCAATGATATTACCGATAATATGGATTTGGCAGAGGAGTTTATCAAGTATTGTGTTCAGTGGGCTTTAGATAATTGCTATGATGATGTGAAGTTCTTGAACGATATGTTTGATAAAGGCTTGATTGAACGTTTGCAGGGGGTATTGAAAGAAGACTTTGTTCGTTTGCCTTATACGGAAGGTATTAAGATTCTGGAAGATGCGGTAGCAAAGGGACATAAGTTCGAATTCCCTGTATATTGGGGAGTTGATTTGGCTTCAGAACATGAACGTTACTTGGTGGAAGAGCACTTTAAGCGTCCGGTTATTCTGACTGATTATCCGAAAGAAATCAAGGCCTTCTATATGAAGCAGAATGAAGATGGGAAGACTGTTCGCGCAATGGATGTGCTTTTCCCGAAAATCGGAGAAATTATTGGTGGCTCAGAGCGTGAAGCTGATTATAATAAGCTGATGACTCGTATTCAGGAATTGAATATCCCGATGAAAGATATGTGGTGGTATCTGGATACACGTAAGTATGGATCATGTCCTCACTCTGGTTTCGGATTGGGATTTGAACGTCTGTTGCTCTTTGTGACAGGTATGGCAAACATACGTGATGTGATTCCGTTCCCACGTACTCCGAATAATGCGGAATTTTAAGAAATCAAATTGCTTTTCTGTGGCGCTTCTTGGTTAGGAAGTCGCAGAAAAACATCGGTTTAGAAAAATAACTATCATAGAAGCAACGAGTTTTCAAAAATTATACGTATATTTGAATGTCAACCTGATGTTGATAAACTCTAATACGTATGATTATGAAAACTCGTTGTTTTTTCCTGTGGGCAGCAATGCTGCTTATGGCTGTTGGTTCAGTAATGGCGCAGGATATTGAAGAGAAAAAACCGGTCAGCTTGAACGGTGTGTGGCAAATGTGTTTTTATAGTTCCAGCTCGCCTGATATACCCGGTGAACTGAAAACAAGTAATTCTCTGAAGATTCTTTCTGATGATGGACGATTTACTAATGTGGTAATGATGCCGTCGGGAGCGATTGTTATCGGTTATGGCACTTATGACTTGAAGTCGAGCAACGTATTTAATGAGTATGTAACTCGTAATATTCATCTTCCTCAGTTAAATGGTCAAGTTAATGAGATGCATTTTGACCTTCGTGAGAATGGAGATTTAATGTATGTGAAGTATTTTGTGGAAAAAGATATAGATGGCAATGCCATAGAATCATGGTCGCATGAAATATGGAAACGGGTAGAGATGCCGACTAAGTACCCGGACAATATCGTTCGTTAACTGCAATACAGGTCTTTTTGAAAAACATTCCGGTTTTCGTCTTTATACTCATGAAAACCGGAATGTTTTTTATATTCCTGCATGGCTGTACTGAATGACAACGGTTTAATGAGAGAAAAGGATAGAAAAAATATAAAAACGCTTTGCCGTTTCCGGGAAAAGCCGTACCTTTGCAAGCCGATTATTATCAGATAGTGATAAATTTAAAAATCTGAATGCTTTGTTTTTCTTTATTGTCCGGGAAAAACGGAGTAGGAAGATATTGTTTTTTAGTAGTAACATTTAAAAAAGAAATTAAGAGTGGATACTTTAAGTTACAAGACCATTTCTGCAAACAAAGAAACTGCAACAAAAGAATGGGTTGTGGTTGATGCTACCGATCAGGTTGTAGGCCGTCTCGGTACAAAAGTTGCAAAGTTGTTGAGAGGTAAGTACAAACCTAACTTCACCCCTCATGCTGACTGCGGTGATAACGTTATTATCATCAATGCAGACAAAGTGAAATTTACAGGTAACAAATGGAATGACAAAGTTTACCTGAGCTACACTGGTTATCCGGGTGGACAGCGTGAAATTACTCCGGCTCGTTTGATGGCGAAACCGAATGGCGCTGAAAAATTGATGAAGAAAGTTGTTAAGGGTATGCTTCCTAAAAACCGTTTGGGAGCTAAGTTGCTGAGCAACCTGTATGTTTACGAAGGTGCAGAACACAAACACGAAGCTCAGACTCCGAAAGTAATTGATATTAACTCACTTAAATAATAAAGAATGGAAGTAGTAAATGCATTAGGCAGACGTAAAAGCGCGATTGCACGCGTTTTCGTAAGCGAAGGTACAGGAAAGATTACTATTAACAAGAGAGACCTTGCACAGTACTTTCCATCAACTATTCTGCAGTATGTAGTTAAGCAGCCTCTGAATAAACTGGAAGTTGCTGAAAAATATGATATTAAAGTAAACTTGTGTGGTGGTGGTTTCACTGGTCAGTCTCAGGCTTTGCGCTTGGCTATTGCTCGTGCATTGGTTAAGATTAATCCTGAAGATAAGAAAGCACTTCGTGCTGAAGGCTTCATGACTCGTGACGCTCGTTCTGTTGAACGTAAGAAACCGGGACGTCCCAAAGCACGCCGCAGATTCCAGTTCAGTAAACGTTAAGCTTTTGAGTTTGTTAGTTTGTAAGTTGGCAGGTTAATAAGTCTGGTGCAAGTAATCGGTTTGCACATATACTTATGTCTGACTCAAAAACTTGGAAACTCAAAAAACTTAAAATGAAAGCGTTTAGTATCTAAACCGTCGGGATTTTCTTCTCCAGAGACTTGTAGGGAAACTACCCGTCAGTTGGTTCAATAAACAAAAAAGAAAGTAAACGATTTAAAATTAAAGACAATGTCAAGAGTAAATTTTGATACATTATTGGAGGCTGGTTGCCACTTCGGACACCTTAAGAGAAAGTGGAACCCTGCAATGGCTCCTTATATTTTCATGGAACGCAACGGTATCC
>Escalade_p2__coassemble_613_pt1 | contig 45641 bp, 45 predicted proteins | sample Escalade_p2__metabat2_low_PE_019 | metagenome-assembled genome bin Escalade_p2 | reverse complement strand
GATTGATTGTAAGGCTTGCAGCAAGTTAACAACCGGGTTGCAAGTACGGGGAACTGAAATGAAACAAAGCAAGTGTTGTATGTTGGATGAAAATACTGTATATTTGTTCTTTCTTTATAACTAAATGGATTTTAACATGAAAAAGAAACTTTGTCCTCAGTGTAAAATAGCAGCACTGTATGTAAAGAACGAGAAAGGAGAGCGGCGTTTGATTTATGTTACGGCAGAAGGGGAAGTGGTTCCCAAGTATCCGGATGAGTCGCTTGACGGGTTTGATATAAGCGAAGTTTTTTGTTTAGGTTGTTCCTGGCATGGTTCTCCACAGCGGTTAGTGAAAAATTAATGATTCTTTACAGAATCGTAGCAATGAAGATAATTAGAAGAATAGACAATGAAAGAGTTGAAGATAAAACGAATTTATGCAGTTCCTGATATGGCAGCTGTTCAGGTGCCGGAATGCATGGAGCATGAGAAAATAGAGTGGCAGAAAATTGATGTGGTAAACTGGGAGGCTTATCCGTATGTTCCGGATGTGAAATTCAGGGTAGCACATACGGGAGACCGCTTGTTGATACATTACCGTGTGACAGAAGCCAGTGTGCGTGCTGTGGCTGAGCACGATGATGGCAGAGTATGGGAGGATGCTTGCTGTGAATTCTTCGTCCAGCCGGCTGAAGAAGGAAACTATTATAATTTTGAATGTAATTGTTCGGGTAAATTATTGTTACATGGCGGTGCAAAGGGTGATCGCCCTTCGGCTCCGGAACAGGTTTTGAAGCAAGTGCAACGCTGGGCTTCGCTGGGAACTGAGCCTTTCGAGGAACGCATCGGGGAATGTCATTGGGAACTGGCTTTGATTATTCCTGTTTCTACTTTCTTTAGACATAATATAAAGGATTTTAGCGGAAAGGTGATGCGTGCCAATTTCTATAAGTGTGGCGACCTGCTGCAAACGCCTCATTTCCTTTCATGGAGTCCGATTCAGTTGCCAAAGCCTCAGTTCCACTGTCCTGAGTTCTTTGGAAAAATAGAGTTTGAAAATTAATTGTCTTAAAAAATAGATACAAAATAGTTATGGCTTTTGAAGCAACGAAAAGAGAATGGGGAGAATTGTATGCGTTCTTCCGGCTGTTGGCTGATGGTTATGTGTATGCCGGAACGCCGGATGTGAAGCGCAATGAGGATAATTGCATTCCGGTAGCTTTGGTTCAGCGCGAGGAACACGATGGTACTCGCCGTTATATCATAGAAAAGGAAAATATTCATATCACTGGAGAGTCGATTGACAAGGTTGTGCCCCGTGAAGATTTTGCTACGGTGGCAGATCTGATTTTGGAAGGCATCCGCTCTACCCGTGAGGATGATGTTACTTCTCCTGACGGGGTAGAAGAGTTCTTGGATGAGGTGGCTATTTTTGACTTGGAGGCAAAGACGGATGACCGGACCGATTTTAGTGTGGCTTTTTACACGAAAGATGCTCCATTGACGGGCTTCTGTGTTCGCTCACGTCTGGGTATGATGTTCCCTTTGCTCGATGGCGGTCGCTCTGCTAATTTTAAGTTTGAACAGACAGGGGTGAAATTTGCAACTCCTACCGTCAACAAAATCAATGCAGAAGGTGAGGAAGATGATGTAATCAGCCGAATGCTGATGATAGAACGCCTGGGCGGTGTTTTGAAATACAGTGATGTGGCTGATAAGATTTTCCGAAGTAACTTGTCGATGATTGATCTTCATATGGGACGTCTGCTGGCGGAGATGGCCCGTCTGATGTGGCTGGATGATATAACGAAAGTGGCTGACCTGACAGAAGAAATCAAGAAGTTGAATCCTTTGAAAATAAAAGATGAACTGATTAACAAGCATGGATTCTATGAATATAAGATTAAAGAATTGCTGATGGCTTTGGCTTTAGGTATGCGTCCTGCCAAACTTTATAACGGAACGGAAGGGGCTATAGCTGGATTCTTGTTTGTTACAGGTAGTGGTGAAGTGCTTTGTTATCAGCGTGCGTTCCGTCAGGATTTTGCTGATTTCTTGTACCGGAATACCCGCTTGGAGAAAGGGTCAACCGAAAAAGATAAGTATGGCTATCTGGAGCGTGAAAACGGAGTTTATTATTTTAAACTGAATCTTAAAATTGGTCTGCTGAAAAGATAAATCAAACAGGTATGAAGACATATCCTTGTGTATTGACGATTGCCGGTTCCGACTGTAGCGGAGGGGCAGGCATTCAAGCGGATATCAAGACAATATCTGCTTTAGGTGCCTATGCTTCCAGTGCAATTACAGCCATTACGGTACAAAATACGTGTGGCGTTACTGATATCCATCCGGTTCCGGCCCATTATGTAAAAGGGCAGATAGAAGCTGTTATGACGGATATCCATCCGCGTGCTGTGAAGATAGGAATGATTAACGATGTGGAAATTGTGAAAGTTATAGCCGAGGCATTGCGCGTTTTCCGTCCGGAGTTTGTGGTGCTTGATCCGGTTATGGTCTCTACCAGTGGGTGCAAGTTGATTGAAGACAGTGCCATTGAAGCCTTGATTTCTCTGCTGATGCCTTTGGCTACCCTTATAACGCCTAATCTGAGTGAGGCGGAAGTGTTGGTGAAAAGAAAGGTAACAACGGTTCCGGATATGGAACAGGCAGCTTCTGAGTTGCTTGTATTCGGTAGCCGGGCTGTGTTGGTTAAGGGTGGACATTTGGCTGGAGGAGGTATGTGTGATGTTCTTCAGATAGCGGGAGAAACTGAAGCACACCGATTCTCTGCACCGAAGATTGACAGCCGGAATACACACGGAACTGGATGTACACTTTCTTCTGCCATTGCTACTTACCTGGCTTTGGGTGAATCGGTTGTCAGTGCGGTAGAGAAGGCCAAGGAGTATGTTTTCAGAGGAATTGTTTCAGGAAGTGATGTGTTAATTGGAGCAGGTCACGGACCGCTGAATCATTTTCATTCACCGGTTGTAATGCATACGTTTGAGGACTAAAAATGAGTTTTTTATCAGACGTATGCTGATTTTTCGAAAGAATGATTACCTTTGTAATATGAACTTAACACTATAATAATAAAATTATGAAAGCATTTGTATTCCCTGGACAGGGTGCCCAGTTCGTAGGAATGGGTAAAGACCTGTATGAGAATTCTCCTCTTGCGAAAGAATTATTTGAAAAAGCAAACGATATTTTAGGTTATCGTATTACAGATATTATGTTTGAAGGAACGGATGAAGATTTGCGTCAGACTAAGGTTACTCAACCTGCTGTTTTCCTCCATTCGGTTATTTCCGCTTTATGTATGGGAGAGGCATTCCAGCCTGAAATGACTGCCGGACATTCTTTGGGTGAGTTCTCGGCTTTAGTCGCTGCTGGAGCTTTGTCGTTTGAAGACGGATTGAAACTGGTTTATGCTCGCGCAATGGCGATGCAGAAAGCTTGTGAAGCTCAGCCTTCTACAATGGCTGCTATCATTGCGTTGCCTGATGAAAAAGTGGAAGAGATTTGTGCTTCTGTATCTGCTGAAGGAGAAGTTTGTGTTGCAGCTAACTACAACTGTCCGGGACAGATTGTGATTTCGGGTTCTATTGAGGGTATTAATAAAGCCTGTGAACTGATGAAAGCAGCTGGAGCGAAACGTGCTCTTCCGCTGAAGGTAGGCGGTGCATTCCATTCTCCGTTAATGGATCCTGCAAAGGTGGAACTGGAAGCGGCTATCAGTGCTACGGAGTTTCATACTCCTAAATGCCCGATTTATCAGAATGTGGATGCGAAACCACATACTGATCCGGCTGAAATCAAATCGAACTTGGTGGCTCAGCTGACGGCATCGGTGCGCTGGACTCAGACCGTACAAAATATGATTGCAGATGGTGCAGACGACTTTACTGAATGTGGACCGGGCGCAGTGCTTCAAGGACTGATTAAGAAGGTGAACAAAGAGGCGAATGCACATGGCATTTTGTAATAGAATGTAACATGAATTGAGAAATAGACTTGTTGAAGGCACAGAGGTATAGAACTGTTCTTATTGGGGTAAATCAGTTTCTGTTCTTCTGTGCCTTTTCAACGTATTCATTTGTCAAATAAATTAGGATAGCTATGGATAGGGATGCAAAAATGATTATTTATCAGATATTCACTCGCTTGTTTGGAAATCGGTCGGTCTGCTGCCAGCAAAACGGGGATATTCATACGAACGGCTGCGGTAAAATGGATGATATTACCAAGCAGGCTTTGCATGAAATAAAGAAATTAGGAGCCACTCATATTTGGTACACGGGGGTCATTGCCCATGCCACTCAAACTGATTATAGTGCCTATGGTATTCCACAAGATCATCCGGCTGTGGTGAAAGGGAAGGCGGGTTCACCCTATGCCATCAAGGATTATTATGACATAGATCCTGACTTGGCGGTTCACCCGGAGAAAAGAATGGAGGAGTTTGAAGCGCTGGTTAAACGGACACAAAAGGAGGGACTGAAAGTAATCATTGATTTTGTTCCTAATCATGTGGCTCGTCAATATCATTCGATTGCCCGTCCGGAGGGAGTGGCTGATTTGGGTGAAAACGACCGGCAGGATAGGGCGTTTAGTCCAGCCAATAACTTTTATTATATTCCAGGGCAGACTTTGGGAGGAAGTATTGATTTGTATGATAAGGTGCAAGGATACTATACGGAAAATCCTGCCAAGGCTACAGGAAACAATCGCTTTGACGCGTATCCGAATGTGAATGACTGGTATGAGACTGTAAAATTAAATTACGGAGTTGATTATATCAATAATACCGGGTGCCACTTCGACCCGACACCTGATACCTGGATTAAAATGCGGGATATTCTCTTGTTCTGGGCTGGTAAAGGTGTTGACGGTTTCCGGTGTGATATGGCAGAAATGGTGCCTTGTGAATTTTGGGGATGGGCAATTCCTCAAGTTAAGGAGGCTTATCCGAAACTGATTTTTATAGCTGAAGTTTATAATCCGAATGAATATCGGAACTATATCTTTAATGGTCACTTTGATTATCTATATGATAAGGTGGGACTGTATGATACGTTACGTGGAATAACGTGTGGATTTACCTCGGCTACAGCTATTACTTCGTGCTGGCAGGGAGTGAATGATATTCAGGAACATATGCTGAACTTCCTTGAAAACCATGATGAGCAGCGCATTGCTTCCGATTTCTTTGCGGGTAATCCGTTTAAGGCATTTCCGGCTTTGGTGATTTCTGCCTGTATGAATACGAACCCGATGATGATTTACTTCGGTCAGGAGCTTGGGGAGCCGGGCATGGACTGTGAAGGATTTAGCGGACGGGATGGACGTACCACTATCTTTGACTACTGGAGTGTGGATAGTATCAGGCGATGGAGTAATCATGGAAGGTTTAATGGTCATCAGCTTACAAAGGAGGAAAAGAAAGTACAGTATTTTTACCAAAAAGTTTTGAGACTTTGCCGGGAAGAAGCGGCTATCTCGAAAGGGGAATTCTTTGATTTGATGTATGTAAATCTGAATGGATGGCAGATGAATGAGCATAAACAATATGCTTTTTTGCGGAAATATGCCAATGAAGTACTGCTGTTTGTTGTCAATTTCGGTGAAACAGATATGCAGGTTGCTGTGAACTTGCCGCAACATGCATTCGATTATTTACAGATGCCGGCAATGGAAAGATGTGAAGCTAAGGATGTTTTAAATGGGGGAACAGAGGAAATCAGCTTTACTCCTGATAAGCCTGTTGAACTCAATTTACATGGATTGGAAAGCAAGATTTTAAAAATCTGTTTCTGATGAAGATATCGATTTAAAATAAAAACGAGCCGACATTATGCGGCTCGTTTTTATTTTATCACTTAGTAATCAATTTTATCTAATATTCCTGTAAGGTAAGCGATAGCTACACCATAATTCGTCATGGGGATGCCTTGAGAGCGAGCTGCGGAAATGCGGTTTAAAACGTACTTTCGATTAAACATACATGCCCCGCAGTGGATAATCAACTGATAGGCATGGAGATCTTCCGGGAAATCTGTGCCCGAAACGAAGTCGATGGTTAAGCCGGTACCAATTCTTTTGCGAAGCATAGCAGGAATCTTGACTCTGCCAATATCCTCTGTGAGGGGTGCATGGGTACATGCCTCAGCGATGAGTACCCGCGAATCTTCCGTAAGGTTGCTGATGGAGTTTGCTCCTTCAATATAGTAGTCAATATCTCCCTTGTATTGGGCAAACAAGACAGAAAAGGAGGTCAGTTTGCTTCCTTCCGGCTTTTTTTCATAGACCGCATGGAATACCTGTGAATCGGTGATAATGAGCTTGGGAGGAGATTTCAGAACCTGAAGCATCGGCTCAATTTGCTCTGTCGTACAGCTCAGAACCAAGCATTTGCGGTCGAGTAACTCACGAATGGTCTGCACCTGAGGCAAAATAAGCCTTCCTTTAGGGGCTTGCTTGTCTTGAGGCATAACAAGCATCACGGTATCATTTTCATGAACCAATTTACCTACAATGCCTTGGCTCATGGTTTCATCGGGTAATTTATTGCTGATGGCTCGGCGGATGTCTTCCATTCCTTTCCGTGTAGAGGCGCTTACCAATAAAGGAACTTGTCCGCATTTCTTCTCAAGGCAGCGCAGCAACATTTCTCCCTGATGTAGCGAATCGCTTTTGTTGATAATCCAGATAACGGGTATCTGTTTTTCTTTTAAGCGTTCGCTCCAAAACAACTCTTCGTCAATCGATTCATCGGTACAAACCATTAAGGCAATATCTGTGCGTTCGATGACTTGCATGGTCTTTTTTACGCGTAACTCGCCTAATGCTCCCTCGTCATCAAATCCGGCGGTATCAATAAATACGCAGGGACCGATGCCGGGCAACTCCATTGCTTTGTAAACCGGATCGGTGGTAGTGCCCGAAATAGGGGATACTACGGCTACTTCTTGTCCGGTCAGTGCATTGATTAACGATGATTTTCCGCTATTTCTTTTTCCGAACAAGCCGATATGGAACCGTTCGGAACGAGGAGTCTCATTCATAAGCTTCTTTTTTTAAAATCTGAAGTCCCGTTTTCCTTCTGCAATGCGTTTTAGGTTTTCTAATGCACGGCGGCGGATAGCAGGGTTTGGAGTCTTCTCTATTTCTTTTTCAATCATCTCGGAAGCTAATGCACGCGTTTCGGGCGAGGCATAGTCTTCCAGGTACTCCTTGAGCGTCATGAGTGCATTGGGGGCACAGCAATTCGCAATCTGTCCAGTCTTGACCAGAGACATAAAACGGTCGCCGGTTCGTCCTTCACGATAACATGCGGTACAGAAGCTGGGAACGTATCCTAACCGGAGCAGCCAAGCTACGATTTCATCGAGTGTACGGTTGTCGCTGATGTCAAATTGGGCTGAATTTTCCTCCGGAAGTTCGGGGTGGGCATAGCCTCCTACTGTGGTGCGTGAACCTCCGCTCAGCTGAGACACACCGAGTTCCAGAACTTTTTCGCGAGAGCGTTGTGACTCGCGAGTGGAAATAATCATGCCGGTATAGGGTACGCTGATGCGCGTTACAGCAACGATTTTCTGGAAAACTTCATCGGAGATGGCATTTTCGAAAGTTGCTGTATCAATATCATCGGCAGGACAGATGCGAGGCACGCTGATGGTATGCGGTCCAACTCCATAAGTAGCCTCTAAGTGTTCGGCATGCATGAGCAGTCCTACAAAATCATATCGATAGGTGTTTAGCCCAAATAATACACCTATTCCTACATCGTCAATGCCTCCTTGCATAGCGCGGTCCATGGCTTCGGTGTGGTAGGCATAATTGCTTTTAGGACCTCTGGGATGTAACCTCTCATAATTCTCTTTATGATAGGTTTCCTGAAAAAGAATATAGGTTCCGATGCCGGCATCATGCAGGCGTTTATAATTTTCTACGGAAGTTGCCGCGATATTCACATTGACACGGCGGATAGCTCCGTTTTTATGCTTGATACCATAAATGGTTTTGATAGACTCCAGAATATACTCTATCGGATTATGAAGTGGGTCTTCTCCAGCTTCAAGCGCAAGGCGTTTATGTCCCATATCCTGTAAAGAAATTACTTCCTGACGGATTTCATCCTGCGAAAGTTTCTTTCGGGTGATTGTTTTATTCTTGACATGATACGGGCAATAAGTACAACTGTTGACGCAATAGTTTGATAAGTAGAGTGGGGCAAACATAACGATGCGGTTCCCGTAGAACTTCTGTTTGATTTCACGGGCAAGTGCATAGATTTCTTCCAATAAGTCTGCATCTTCACACTCTAAGAGAACAGCTGCTTCACGGTGATTTAATCCTTTACAGGTCCGTGCCTTTTCTATCAGTTCACGAATCAGTGCATGGTTATTGCGGTTTTTCTGGGCGTAATCAAGGGTGTCCAGAATTTCTTCATGACAGATAAACTCTTCAGCTTTTGATGAATCTATTTTATACATTGATGTAATCTCCTCGACTTTTATCTATGGTATAACCGATAGAATTTAACTTTTGTTCTAATAATTTTAGTCCTTCTGCTGCTTCTGCTCCCATGGAGGCTTTGTTGTCGTAAAGAGCATAGTTGCTCCGCTGATGGGGCGGAGACAAATTGGGCATCACTACGTTTGCTCCGGAAAGAATGCCTCGTTCGCGTCCGTCGGGAGCCAACGTGGCAAGTGCTGTAGTCGACGGTATCAACGCAGCAGGGTGCATCAAACGGAAGATCGAGAGTAACAATAGCGTTTGTTTCATGCTTCCCGGAGTTGCTTTCGCAAAAGGAGTTTCATGGTGAGGAAGGAACGGACCGATGCCAATCATTTGCGGACGGAATGCTTTGATAAAAAGAATATCTTCCACTAAATGGTCGATAGTCTGTCCGGGGCTGCCTACCATAATTCCTGTTCCGGTTTGAAACCCGATTGCCTTTAAGTCATCCAAGCATCGCAGACGGTTGGCTATTGATAAAGGCGCTGGATGCAGAATCCGGTAATGGTCAGGATGGTGTGTTTCATGCCTGAGCAGATAGCGGTTTGCTCCTGCCTTGAAAAACTGTTCGTAAGATTGGGTTGCTCGTTCTCCCAAAGAAAGCGTAATTGCCACATCGGGAAATTTCTTGCGGATAGCTGATAGGATACTTGTTACCCGGTCGTCGGTCATATAATTGTCTTCTCCGCCTTGCAAGACGAACGTGCGGAATCCCAAATTATATCCTTCAGAACAACAGGCAAGGATGGTTTCCTCATCTAAACGATAGCGGGTAATATTTCGGTTGCTTCGCCGGATACCGCAATAGTAGCAATCGTTCCGGCAGCAGTTTCCTATTTCAATCAGCCCACGGATGTAGATACGGTTTCCGAACCGAGATTGAGCTACTTCTCTGGCTTTCGCTTGGATGAACGCTAAATCTTCTGGGGTAGTTTCGCTTAAAAGATAGCGCAATTCATCGGGGGCAAGTGTTTGCTCCCGATGAAGGCGCTCTATTAAATTTCTCGTAGAGAAAACAGGTTTCATTCTTCGTTTTCGTATGTCAACGTACGCTTCAAAAGGTCTTGGTTTAGTTGACGTTTTCCAGACATGGAGTCGTTATGGGTGCTGGGACCTGTTACGCATCCTCCTTCACAAGCCATCATTTCAATAAACTGAGCATCTACTTTTCCGGTCTTGGCATAAGCACGAAGTACTCCAATGTTCTTCTTGTTGAAATCAGAGAATTGAAGCATTTTGATATTGGCCGCTTTAGGACCCAGGTAGGCTTTAACTGCTCCTGCCACGCCTCCAGCCTGAGCAAATCCATGCGCTTCGCGAACTGATTCATAAGCCACTTTATATGGGTTTGTCTGTTCCAGTTCGATGCCTAATCCTCGGAATACAGGATGAAGCTCTTCAAAAGTCATCACATAATCTACGCATTCATCACGTTGTGCTTCCTTGCGTTTGGCAATACACGGGCCGATGAATACCACTTTGGCATTAGGATATTTCTGTTTGGCAATGCGTGAAGCGTAATACATGGGGGAACCGGTTCCTGAAACGTATTTCTTCATGTCAGGAATGTGTTTGTTAACCAGTTCGATGTATGAAGGGCAGCAAGAGGTAGTCATGAATTTCTGGCCTTCTTCCAGTTTTTCAAGTAGCTCATGTCCTTCGTTGCTGGTGGTCTGCATGGCGCCTTCGGCTACTTCAATCACATCCTTGAATCCTACTTCCTTCAGTGCACCATATACTTGCTCGATGCTGGCTTTGAACTGACCCAAGATAGAAGGAGCAGGGATAGCTACCACTTCTTCACCGGCACGGATTGCTTCTAAGATGTCGAATACTTGAGAGATTTCGAAAATAGCTCCAAAAGGACAAGCATTCAGACATTTTCCGCAATAGATACATTTATTCTCATCAATATGTTCGATGTAATGTTCATCCTTGCTGATTGCTTTTACCGGACATGCTTCTTCGCATGGAACGGGAATATAAACAATGGCGTGATACGGACAACTTTTATGGCAGATACCGCAACTGATACAGGTGTCATGGTCAATGCGGGCCTGTCCGGTTTTTTTGTCAAAATGGATAGCTCCTTTCGGACAGTTCATGTAGCAGCTACGTGCCACACATCCACGGCAAAGGTTACTAACCTCATAGTTAACCTGTACACAAGATGAGCAAGCCTCATCGATTACACATAAAATGTTTTCCTTAATCTTGCCACGGCGCTCCAATGCTTTGCGAGCATATTCTGAAAGGGGAGTAAGTTCGTCTGTTTCATCCGACATGTCCCATCCCAGCAGAGGAAGTGATTTATATTTTGTAACAGCGCGCTCTTTATGGATACAGCATCTTCCTACGGGTTGTGAACGGCGTGGGCTGAATTCCAGAGGAACGCGGTCAATTTTTTCTACGAGTTGGTTTTCCTTCCATAAGGCAACAAGGTTCTCCAGCAATTTGTGCCGGACAATCATTACGTTGTTTGTAAAAGCCATAAAAAATAAAGAAGTTTTTGTTATTAGTTATCCTATTTTATATATGTATTGAATATCTGTATATCTCATGCAGGATGATGTATGGACAGAGATTCATTTTGCTAAGTCGTTTTAGAACTGCCTAACCGAGGTTCAGGCTACTCTATGTAGAGCAGAAAAAGCATTCGGTTGAGAGTTTACTCGGCTGCTCTCAGAATCAAGGTGGTTGCACCTAAAGTGACAATGGCTCCTTCTTCTATACGAACCCGGTCTTTAGGACCCAAGATTTCATTCATTAAGAAGGTTCCTGTAATACTATTGTTATCACGTAGCGTGTAGATTATTTTTCCTTGTTTATCCCGTTTCACATTGATGATACAATGGCGGCGGTCCATGCTGGGGTCATTGGTTTCAACCGGAATTTCTACGTCTGTACCTTTGCAACGGCGGCCTATCAAATTGTCTCCTTCCTGCAAAGGCAATACTTGCTTGTAGGCAAAGGTGTTTTCAATGACCACAACGTTACCAAAGTCTTTGACCCCTTCTTTTTCGTCAATGACTTCTTCGCGTTGATTGGCTGCGTTTAACTTGGCTTTTCCCAATCGGATTCCAAACTGTTTTTTGCAATTGTCACAGATAAAAACCAGGGATTGTCCTGCTTCATATTTTGTTTCATCAAATTGAATGTAATTGTCACACTTCGGACATCTGACTCTTTTCATGAAAAATGAGGTTTTTATTTAGTGGTAAATACCCACGCATTTTTAAATCGATCATCTTTTCTCAGTTCACTTACCTTTCGATAAGCTTCATTGACGTTGCTATAATGTTGTAAAGCGATACGGTAGCGTCCTTCCGATTCCAGAATCTGGGTATTCTTATAGCCTTGCTTCACGAAAAGCTTTAATTCGCGGTCGGCATCTGCTTGGCTGGCCAAACTGGCTACAATGATATAGGCTCCCTTTTGTCTGTTTTGGGGGGCAGTTTGAGTGGTTGGCACCTTTGGTTCTGGAGATACATGCGTTGTTTTTACTTCCTTTTTTGCAACAGCTTCGGGCTGTTTTTCCAACAGAACTTTTTCGGTTCTTACAGTAGTTGGTTTAAGCGTATTGATGTTGTTACGAACTCTTTGGGGTGTCTTTTGAGTTTTTTCTTGATTTACAGACCATGTGGTAACAGACTGGTGTCTGATTGCTTCAAACATTCCGGCATTGCCCAATGAGGCGTAGTTAGCCTCATCAATATAGGTATTTTCTACCGGGATAGAAAGTATGAAAAACAAGAGGATGGTAGCCGCAGCAGTAACGGCATTTCGTATCCATCTTTGACGAATAAGATGCTTCTTCCTTCTGGGAATAAACATGGCTTCCCTTCGCTCCGGTTCCACCGCTTTATGTGTTACCTGCTCTGTTAAAAGAGGGAATGTAAAATTCTCCAGTCCGTATAAACAGGGAGTGAAGCAAGCTTGGTTTCCGGGCTCAAACTCATATATGCCACTCATGTTATAATAAATGGTTCCTATACGATTTAGTTGAACCTGACCCTCACGGTAAAGCTCATCTTTTAAGTTTTCTACTACCCTTTCTATCTTTCGTGTTGCGTCAGGAAAGTCGGTACTATAAGCTTGCATGTATGATTGCACCAAAAGTCCGTCGTTCATTATGAGCTGCGGATTAAAGCCGATGGTACGCATGGGCGGGATAAATTTACCGTCTGTGCCGGCGATACATGCCGGGCGGTTATGAGCGATGAATCCACCCAGCCCCGGAACAATGACACAATCATTCTCCAGCAACAAGACTTCGATATGTTTTGCTAATTCAATCATGATGCAAATTTACGATTTTTTCTATGACCTCGCTTGCTTTTGGTGAGATATTTTCGAAACCTTTATTGTGTTTTTATGAAAAATGAGTCTTCAATAGGGTAAATATCGGCAATCTTTGCTTGGATGTAAGTCGAAATCTGAAATTCGTGTCATTATGAGTCGTTAAGAGAAAGACGTTTTCCAGATGATTTTTACCGTTGCTTGGCAAAACGGATGGCTTTCGGTTTAAGTATTCAAACTTTTTGTTATACTTTTGCAAAGAGAAACCAACAATAGAATAGGTAAAAATGAATATAGCAATCGTAGGAACCGGATATGTAGGCCTGGTTACAGGAACTTGTTTTGCGGAGACAGGTGCTAATGTTATTTGCATTGACACAAATGCATGTAAGATTGAGGCTTTACAACAGGGTGTCATACCCATTTATGAACCGGGACTGGAAGATATGGTGCAACGTAACGTAAGAGCCGGACGCTTGCGCTTTGCCACATCGCTTGAGGAATATTTGGATGAAGTGTCTATCGTATTCAGTGCGGTGGGAACTCCTCCCAATGAAGACGGAAGTGCCGACTTGCAGTATGTACTGGATGTGGCACGGACCATCGGCTCATGTATGAATCGTTATGTTTTAGTTGTTACCAAAAGTACCGTTCCTGTAGGCACGGCAAAAAAAGTTAAAGCCGTTATCCATGAAGAGCTCAGCCGGCGCGGGGTGGATATTGATTTTGATGTGGCGTCGAATCCGGAATTCCTGAAAGAGGGGAATGCAATTAATGATTTTATGACCCCCGATAGAGTGGTGGTGGGAGTGGAATCTGAACGGGCGAAGCAATTAATGACCAAGCTTTACCGTCCCTTCCTTCTGAATAATTTCCGGGTTATCTTTATGGATATTCCTTCGGCGGAAATGACGAAATATGCGGCCAATTCCATGTTGGCTACTCGCATCAGCTTTATGAATGATATAGCCAATCTGTGTGAGCGTGTGGGAGCGGATGTAAATATGGTGCGTGCAGGTATAGGTTCGGATACCCGCATTGGGCGCAAGTTCCTTTATCCGGGCTGCGGGTATGGTGGCTCTTGTTTTCCAAAAGATGTGAAGGCTTTGATTAAAACGGCTGAAGAGCACGGGTATTCCATGCGGGTGCTGAAAATGGTTGAAGCCGTAAATGAAGACCAGAAAGACATCTTGTTCCGCAAGCTCTCGACTTATTACGGCGGATGCTTGAAAGGAAAGACGATTGCACTTTGGGGCTTGGCATTCAAGCCTGAAACCGACGATATGCGTGAGGCTCCTTCTCTGATTTTAATCCGTAAATTACAAGAAGCCGGTTGCAATATTCGTGTTTACGATCCTGCATCAATGGAGGAGACTAAGCGGCGTGTGGGCGATTCGGTTTATTATGCGCATGATATGTATGATGCCCTTCTGGATGCAGATGCCCTTTTGCTGGTAACAGAATGGAAAGAATTTCGCTTGCCTTCATGGAAAGTCCTTCTGCGTACGATGAAACGTGCCGTTATTTTTGACGGGCGCAACATCTATGACGAGAAAGAGTTGCACGATTTGGGAATTGGCTATTACTGCATAGGAAAAAGTTTGTAATATTCTTGTAGATGCGATGGGGAAGATGGTAGTTTTACTATCTTGTATTCAGCTTTTTACAATTCGTTATAGCTTGGAATTTCCTTTAAAAATGTATAACTATTTTTACCATAATCTATATGGCAGCAATAGTGGTTTATACCATTGCTTACAACTAAATATTCAACTTTCAAGGTCATGTTATAACGCGTAATCTGATCAAAAACAGCCTGAGTTATTTCGACTTTCGGCGCTTTGTATTCGATAATCATACGTGCGGTTAAATCACGGTTGTATAATACCGTATCACATCGCTTTTGGGTACCGTTGAGTTTTACTTGAACTTCATTGGCAAGTAAACCTTGAGGGTACCCTTTGTGTTTTATAAGAAAATGAATGAAATGCTGGCGTACCCACTCTTCTGGAGTTAAGCTTACATATTTTCTTCTTAAAACATCGAAGATATAATATTTCTCTTCTTTCGTTCTAATTTTGTAAGGATAGTGTGGTAGGTTTAATGCTAACATTTTGTACATTTGCAATTATATGAATAGATTTTATATGAATATCTGATGGATATTTACTTGTTGAATAAACGCAGGTGTTCTATCAATTTTCTCACAAAAATACAAAAAATCATGAAAACGAAGCAAGAAATTGTAGCAAATTGGTTACCTCGATACACAAAGCGCAGTTTAGAGGATTTCGGTGAATATATCTTGTTGACAAACTTCAATAATTACGTAGAGATTTTTGCTGAACGCTTTAATGTACCTGTGCTGGGGCGTGACGCAAACATGATTTCAGCTCATGCCGAGGGAATTACAATCATTAATTTTGGAATGGGAAGTCCTAATGCGGCTATTATTATGGACTTACTCAGTGCGGTGAATCCAAAAGCTTGTTTGTTCTTGGGAAAATGCGGCGGTATCGATAAAAAGAATCAGATTGGAGACCTGATTCTTCCCATTGCGGCTATTCGAGGTGAGGGTACTTCTAACGATTATTATCCGCCTGAAGTTCCTGCGCTTCCGGCGTTTATGCTTCAGCGTGCAGTGTCTTCGGCTATCCGAGACCATTCGCGTGATTATTGGACGGGAACGGTTTATACCACCAACCGTCGTATATGGGAGCATGACGAAGCTTTCAAAGCTTATCTTCTGAAGACCCGGGCGATGGCTGTAGATATGGAAACCGCTACGTTGTTTACTACAGGATTTGCCAATCATATTCCAACAGGTGCATTGTTGCTGGTTTCTGATCAGCCGATGATTCCGGAAGGGGTCAAAACCGAAAAGAGCGACTCTATGGTGACGCGTAAATTTGTACACGAACACGTAGAAATCGGAATAGATGCTTTGCGGATGATTATTGATGCCAAGAAGACCGTAAAACACTTGAAATTTGACTGGTAATAAGAGACTGAAATGACAAAGGTTTTTACTTATGAAGAAATCGTCCGTGATGTTAAAAACGGGATGTATGTACCCATCTACTTTTTAATGGGCGAGGAAGATTATTATATTGACCGCATCTCTGAATACATAGCAGATAGGGTATTGACGGAGGCTGAAAAAGAGTTTAATCTGACGATACTTTACGGGGCTGACACGGACATTGCAACGATTATCAATTCGGCAAAGCGCTATCCGATGATGTCGAAGTATCAGATTGTGATGGTGAAGGAGGCTCAAAATTTAAAAAATCTCGATGAGCTGACATATTATTTGCAGAAGCCATTGATGTCAACCATTTTGGTGTTCTGTTATAAACACGGTGTCTTAGACCGGCGGAAAAAATTGGCAGCAGAGATTGAAAAAGCAGGCATTCTTTTTGAGTCGAAGAAATTAAAAGATGCGCAGCTTTCCGGATTTATTTCCTCTTACCTCAAGCGTAAGCGGGTAGATATAGAGCCCAAGGCTTCGGAAATGATGGCTGAATTCGTTGGGGCAGATTTGAACAGAATGGCAGGGGAGTTGGAGAAGCTTGTCATTACGCTTCCTGATGGATGCAGCCGTATAACACCGGAGCAAATCGAACGCAATATCGGCATCAGTAAAGATTACAATAACTTTGAACTCCGGAATGCATTAATAACAAAGGATGTTTTGAAGGCAAACTTGATAGTAAAATACTTTAACAATAACATGAAGAATAATCCTTTGCAGGTTACGCTTGCCGTATTGTTTGGCTTTTTCTCCAATCTGATGCTTACCTATTATGCACCGGGTAAGTCAGAACAGGAAATAGCATCGTTCTTGGGTTTGCGTTCTCCGTGGCAAGCGAAAGATTATCTGGCAGCCATGAAAAAATATTCGGGAGTAAAGGTTATGCAGATAATAGGGGAAATACGTTTGTGTGATGCCAAATCCAAGGGGGTGAAGAATTCTTCTGTCTCGGATGGGGATTTACTGCGCGAGCTGATCTATTTTATAATGCATTAATGTCCGGAGACGTGAAACGCTGAAAGTTTAAATCGGGTTTCAGTTTTGTGGACAGTCTCCTGCCTGAACTGATACATAAAGTTTTCTTTTATTTCCGCATCTTGTGGTTCTTTATATAGATAAAACCACGAGGTGCGTTTTTTTTGTCTATGAATCTTTCAGTGTATGTCCGATTCCCCGTCTTATATGAACAGCAGTATTGAAAGAATGAACAAAGTAAGATGGAATTTCCAAAATCGGGGGAGGTTAGGTCTGTTTCTGTGTAATGCGTGAGAATTGAAAATTTGCGTGTAAATGGAGAATGGGACGTAAATTTTGAAATCTGGAGAAACGGGGATAAAAGCTGTGTTTTTACATTTGTATATCATTACATATGTAAACAATACCACTCGGTGTTACACATGTAAACATGGAAAGTGTTATACAGATGTAAATACGAGTGTGTCGGCACGTTTGTTTTTAGTTCCATTTAGATATGTTGTTCATACGAATTACATTTGTTATTGTATATAAATACTTAAGGTAGAAATACTTAGTATTACCTAATACCCAACATTATATAGCTTAAATGCAAAGGAATGGTTAAGGTAAATATAAATAGCTGGCTGGATAAATACGCATCTGGGCTTTATTCTTATATAATGTTTCCTTATATATTTGTTAACCATATATATAAAAGAAATATACGAAGTATTACTTTAATATGATTTACACATGTATAGCTTCCTGTTACATACATATGTAAATAGGCGGATAATGACATTTACATATGTAGGCATATATATTTGTAAATGTAAATTTGCGTTTGTCAACATAAACCCTTACCTTTGTAACGGATGAAAAAATGGATATTACATTTGTAATGAAGGAACGAATTATACAAATAATGCAAAGAGAAGGGCTTTCAAATGCAGACTTTGCTGAGAAAATAGGGATTTCTACATCTTCCCTGTCACATATATTTAGCGGGCGCAATAACCCAAGTTTAGATGTAGTTATGCGCATACATAAAGCTTGCCCGTATGTTAATATCAACTGGTTGCTTTACGGAGAAGGAGAAATGGAAGAATCTGCTCCCGTAGTTTCGGGTATAGATTTGTTTTCGCAAGCCTCTGAGAATCCAAAATTCACGGATAATATTCAAGCGGCCGATGATTTTCGCAAGGAGAATCCCTTAAGTACCCCCTCTTTTATAGACAAAGCTCCTGTAAAAGAAGAGATTAGATACATAGAAAAGCCTGTTCCGAAAATTACTGAAATAAGAATTTTCTTCGATAACGGAACATATCAGACTTTTAAGCCTGAGAATTGAACCGAATAACTTGTCTATCCTTGGTATTGCTCTCACCTTTCACTATCTTTGTTATACGAAGATAGGATGCGGTTCGGCAATACCTTCTCTCAAAGCAGGCTTTGGCTTGGTACTGCTCTCACCTTTCACTATCTTTGTTACACGAAGCTAGGATGCGGTTCGGCAGAGCCAAAATCAGAAAAACAAGTTTTTCTTTTTGTCTCTGCTCTCACCTTTCACTATCTTTGCAAAGAAAACGGATTTACCTAATTTTATATGAAAAAATATATTTTAGACTTAAAAGTAACAGAGAACATCCGTTTGCATGCAAACTATGTTCTTCTTAAATTAACCCAGTCAGCTCCTCTACCGGAAATGCTTCCCGGGCAGTTTGCTGAAATTCGCGTAGATAACTCTCCGTCCACCTTCTTGCGTCGTCCCATATCTATAAATTATGTGGATCGTGAAAAAAACGAAGTATGGTTTTTGGTTCAGCTCGTTGGCGATGGAACCCGTAAATTGGCTACACTTGAAAAAGGAGACTTGCTCAATGTGGTTCTTCCCTTAGGAAATGGATTCTCAATGCCTCAAACCCCCGAAGAAAAGGTCTTGCTTGTCGGAGGCGGTGTAGGTACAGCCCCCATGTTATATTTAGGCGAATCACTTTTGAAGAGAGGCTGTAAACCCTCGTTCCTGTTAGGAGCACGCTCAAAGAACGACTTGTTGCAGCTGGAGCAATTCACTTCATTAGGTGAAGTTTATGTTACCACAGAAGATGGAAGCATGGGTGAAAAGGGATATGTAACCATGCATAGCGTATTAAAAGACCACAAGTTTGACATGATTTACACCTGTGGTCCCAAGCCCATGATGGTTGCCGTGGCCAAGTATGCGAAAGAAAGCGATACAGAGTGCGAAGTTTCACTGGAAAACACGATGGCATGTGGTGTGGGCGCTTGTCTCTGCTGTGTGGAGAAAACCGACGAGGGGCATGTGTGCGTATGTAAAGAAGGTCCTGTATTTAATATTAAGAAATTATTATGGCAGATTTAAGTATAAATATCGGTAAATTAGAAATGGCTAATCCGGTGATGACTGCATCGGGTACATTTGGCTATGGTCTGGAGTTTCAAGACTTTGTCGATTTGGAAAAGATAGGCGGTATCATTGTAAAAGGTACTACGCTACATCACCGTGAGGGAAATCCTTATCCACGTATGGCTGAAACCCCTATGGGGATGTTAAACGCCGTAGGTCTGCAAAATAAGGGAGTACATTATTTTGCAGAACACATCTACCCGCAAATCAAAGATATCCAGACCAACATGATTGTCAACGTGTCGGGTTCTCAGATAGAAGACTATGCTGAAACAGCTCGTATCATCAACGAACTTGAAAATATTCCAGCCATTGAGCTCAACATCTCTTGTCCGAACGTAAAGCAAGGAGGAATGGCTTTCGGAGTCACCGCCCATGGCGCAAGTGAGGTGGTCAGTGCCGTGCGCAAGGTTTACGACAAGACACTGATTGTGAAACTCTCGCCGAATGTGACCGATATTACCGAGATAGCCCGTGCCGTAGAAGGAGCCGGAGCAGACAGTGTTTCGCTCATCAATACATTGCTGGGTATGGCTATCGATGCCGAAAAGCGTAAACCTGTTCTGTCTACCGTTACCGGAGGGATGAGTGGAGCTGCTGTAAAACCGATTGCTTTGCGCATGGTATGGCAAGTGGCAAAAGCAGTCAGCATTCCGGTAATCGGGCTGGGAGGTATCATGAACTGGAAAGATGCCGTTGAGTTCCTTTTGGCGGGTGCTTCGGCCATTCAGATTGGTACAGCCAACTTTATCGACCCCGCCATCACGGTTAAGGTAGCAGAAGGAATTGATGACTACCTCAATCGCCATGGATATAGCTCTGTGCGTGACATCATCGGCGCACTGGAAGTCTGAAAAATATTTACAAGCTATAACCCAGCTTCCGGTGGTCGGATGCCGATGCCAGACGGAGCGTCCGGCGAAGAAAATCCGTCCGGCTCTTCCGGATAAAAAGAGAGAGAGACTGGATTCATCTGAACAATCCTGAACAGAAGATTCCAGTCTCTCTCTTTTTTGGCTTATTGTCATTTGTCACATTGTCACGTTGTCACGCCTCCTCTGAGCACGGATACCCTGACATCAACTTACCGCCTCCACCAGTGAGTCTGCTCGCCTACTTATCCTCAAGCAAGTCTGGACGCAAGCGTTGCGTCCGTTCCAGTGATTGCTGAAACTCCCATTCGCGGATTTTTGCTTCATGCCCTGAAAGCAATACATCGGGCACTTTCCATCCGTTATATTCAGCAGGGCGTGTATATACAGGAGGAGCCAGCAGATTGTCTTGGAACGAATCAGAAAGAGCCGACTGTTCATCCGAGATAACACCCGGAATAATACGCACGATAGCATCAGCCATAACGGCCGCCGCCAGTTCACCTCCGGTCAACACATAGTCGCCGATACTGATTTCCTTGGTAATGAAATGCTCCCTGATACGATAATCGATGCCCTTGAAATGTCCGCAAAGAATCATCAGGTTTTGATTTAACGAAAGCGTGTTGGCCATCTTCTGGTCAAACTGTTCCCCGTCGGGAGTTGTAAAGATTATTTCATCATAATGCCGTTCGGCCTTCAAGGCAGAGATGCATCGGTCAATCGGTTCGATTTTCATCACCATGCCGGCGCATCCGCCAAACGGATAGTCGTCCACTTTCCGGTAGCGGTCATACGCATAATCACGTAAGTTATGGATATGAATTTCCGCAATCCCCTTCTTTTGCGCCCGGCTCATGATAGAGCAGTTGAAGAAACCTTCAATCATTTCGGGCAAAACCGTTATAATGTCTATTCTCATATAAAACTTGAATCTATTTTGAATGCAAAAATACGAATATTCCTGAGCCCCTCATCGTTCGCTTGGACATTTTTATTATTTTTGCGGGAAACATTTGCTTATTCACATGACAGAAGTAGAAAGAATCAACCAATTGCGTGAAGAACTTCACGCGCACAATTATAATTATTACGTGCTTAATTCCCCCGAAATCAGCGACCGGGAGTTCGACCAGCTTATGCGGGAACTTCAAGACCTGGAAGCCAAGCACCCCGAGTGTTACGATGAAAACTCGCCTACCATGCGTGTGGGGAGTGACATCAACAAGAACTTTACACAGATTGAACATAAATATCCCATGCTCTCCTTAGGCAATACTTACTCGGAAGGCGAAGTGACCGAATTTTATGAGCGGGTAAGAAAAGCACTCAATGAAGAATTTGAGATATGTTGTGAGATGAAGTTCGACGGAACATCCATTTCGCTTACCTACGAACACGGCAAACTGGTGCGGGCAGTAACGCGTGGCGACGGGGTGAAAGGCGACGATGTTACGGAAAACGTAAAAACCATCCGTACCATTCCTTTGATACTTCATGGCGACCGGTATCCCGACGTGTTTGAAATCAGAGGAGAGATTCTCATGCCGTGGGATGTTTTCGAAACACTGAACAAGGAACGTGAGCTGCGTGAGGAACCTCTTTTTGCCAACCCCAGAAATGCAGCATCGGGCACCTTGAAATTGCAGAATTCATCCATCGTGGCAAGCCGCAAGCTGGACGCTTATCTTTATTATCTATTAGGCGAGAACCTGCCTTGCGACGGACATTATGAGAATCTGCAGGAGGCAGCAAAGTGGGGATTCAAAATTTCGGATATCACCCGTAAGGTACGTACGCTGGAAGAAGTTTTCGATTTCATCAACTACTGGGATGTAGAACGGAAAAACCTGCCCGTAGCTACCGACGGCATCGTGCTAAAGGTCAATTCACTCCGCCAGCAGAAAAACCTTGGCTTTACGGCCAAATCACCCCGATGGGCCATAGCCTATAAGTTTCAAGCCGAGCAGGCACTGACTAAGCTGGTCAAGGTGACTTATCAGGTGGGGCGCACCGGAGCCGTAACTCCCGTTGCCAATCTGGAGCCCGTGCAACTTTCAGGAACCGTAGTAAAGCGGGCATCCTTGCATAATGCAGACATCATTGCATCGTTAGATCTCCACCTGGGGGACATGGTTTATGTAGAGAAGGGAGGAGAGATTATTCCCAAAATAACCGGAGTAGATGTAGCATCGCGTGCAGAGAACAATGAAAAAGTAACCTTCATCACCCATTGCCCGGAATGTGGAAGTCCGCTGGTGCGCTATGAGGATGAGGCTGCCTATTATTGTACGAATGAAACCTCCTGTCCGCCTCAAATCAAGGGAAAGATAGAGCATTTCATCAGCCGCCGTGCCATGAACATTGAAGGGCTGGGCCCGGAAACCGTCGACCAGTTTTATCAGGAGGGTCTGATTCACGATGTGGCCGACTTATATAACCTCCGGGCAGAAGACATCTGCCGCCTTGAGCGGATGGGAGAAAAGTCTGCCGAAAACATCATTCAGGGTATTGAAAACTCGAAACAGGTGCCATACGAACGCGTGTTGTTTGCATTGGGCATACGTTTCGTAGGAGAAACCGTAGCAAAGAAACTGGCAAAAGCTTTCCGCTCTATGGATGCGTTGATGAGTGCCACTTTCGATGAACTGATTCATGTAGATGAAATCGGTGAAAAAATAGCCCGTAGCATCCGCCTTTATTTCTCAGAAGACAAAAACCGGAATCTGGTAGAGCGTCTGCGTCATGCCGGATTGAAGATGCAGGGAGAAGAGGAAGATCTGAGTGGACATACCGATAAGCTTTCGGGAAAATCCATCGTAATCAGCGGTGTATTTACCCATCATTCAAGAGATGAATATAAAGAACTGATTGAGAAGAACGGAGGAAAGAATGTGGGAAGCATCTCGAAAAAGACCAGTTTTATCTTGGCGGGCGATAACATGGGTCCCAGCAAGCTGGAAAAAGCAGAGAAACTGGGTATTCCCATCGTGACAGAAGACGAATTTCTGGAACTTTTAGCCGACAAGCAGACCAGTTGACCAAGCTTGAAATGCCTGAGTACTTAACCCCCTTAAAATAAAAGAGAAACCTTCCGGGCTGAAAAAAATGATAAAATTAAAGCAAAAATTAGAAAATATTTCTACATTTGTAACCGAATAATGTGTATATAGCTTATTTATGATACAGAGAAGATTAAAAGGAATGGGAGTAGCATTGATAACTCCCTTCAATGAAAACGGAAGTGTAGATTATGAAACACTTTCAAAGCTGGTAGAATATCAGGTGCAGAACGGTACAGATTTTCTATGCGTACTGGGAACTACCGCAGAAACTCCGACACTGACTACTGAAGAAAAAAGAAAAATCAAAGAACGGGTGATAGAGCGCGTAAACGGGCGAATTCCTATCTTGTTAGGAATAAGCAGCAATTGCACTCAAACCGTGGTCGATACATTAAAAAATGATGATTTCACAGGAGTAGACGCCGTTCTGGTAGCCGTACCTTATTATAATAAGCCGTCACAAGAAGGCATTTACCAACATTATAAGGCGATAGCCAATGCCACCAAGCTCCCGGTAGTACTGTATAATGTACCCGGAAGAACAGGCGTAAACATGACGGCAGAAACCACCCTGCGTCTGGCCCGTGACTTTGAAAACATTGTAGCCATCAAAGAAGCCTCCGGCAACATCTCACAGATGGATGACATCATCAAAAACAAGCCCAAAGACTTTGACGTCATTTCAGGCGATGACGGTATCACCTTCCCGCTCATCACCTTAGGAGCAGTAGGAGTGATTTCCGTGATAGGCAATGCATTTCCGCGTGAATTCAGCCGCATGACCCGTTTAGCTCTGGCGGGCGATTACAGCAATGCCCTCAGCATCCATCACCGGTTTACAGAGCTGTTTAATCTGCTCTTTGTCGACGGAAATCCCGCAGGAGTAAAAGCCATGCTGAGCATGATGGGGATGGTGAAAAACATACTCCGCCTACCGCTGGTTCCCACACGCATCACCACTTACGAAGAAATGCGCCGCATTTTAAATGAACTGAAGATAAAATGCTAAACACTTTGTAACTATCCATTTACACAATACAACATCCGTTGTAACTTTCTTGATTTATCCGACCCGCATTATAGAGTCTGAAACCGGAAACGGCATAATGCGAGTCGGATATTTTTTTTCTCCATCGGCGGTTCGGGGTGCCTTGACGTTCAAACGGGAAACAAAAAAAATGAAATAAGCTGAACAATCAAGTGTAAATAAATGTTTATTAATGTGGATTAGCCTAAAATCAAGTGTGCTTTTTTACTTGATTTATGGCAATAATCCAAGTTTTGCGGCTAAAAAATGTTACATTGAGTAACAGGTATGCAAGATTATACTTTAAATTTGCGTAACAGAAAAACAATAGAAAACTAAACATTAACAAATATAGCTTATGTCGAATATAGTTGGACATATTTCACAGGTAATCGGTCCCGTAGTGGATGTTCACTTCAAGTTAGGAGAAGGACAAGATGCAGAACACTCCTTGCCGAAGATTCATGATGCGATGACCATTCAGCGTAATGACGGTCGTTTGCTGGTCGTTGAAGTACAGCAACACATCGGAGAAGACACCGTACGTACGGTAGCCATGGACAGTACAGATGGCTTACAGCGCGGTATGGAAGTAATTCCCACCGGGCAGTCTATAACCATGCCTATAGGAAGCCAGATTAAAGGACGTGTAATGAATGTGGTGGGCGACACCATTGATGGCATGAAAGAACTTGACAAGAAAGATGGTTTCCCCATTCACCGCGAACCCCCCAAGTTTGAAGACCTGTCGACCACTCAGGAAGTGCTGTTCACCGGAATCAAAGTCATTGACCTTTTAGAGCCCTACCTCAAAGGAGGTAAAATCGGCTTGTTCGGAGGTGCGGGAGTAGGTAAGACCGTGTTAATCAAAGAGCTGATTAACAATATTGCGAAGAAACACAACGGATTTTCCGTATTTGCCGGCGTGGGCGAACGTACCCGTGAAGGAAACGACCTGCTTCGTGAAATGATTGAGTCGGGTGTTATCCGCTATGGCGACGAATTCCTCAAGGGCATGGAAGAAGGAAAATGGGATTTGTCGAAGGTAGATTATAACGAAGTCGAAAAATCGCAGGTAGCCATGGTGTTCGGACAGATGAACGAACCTCCCGGCGCCCGCCAGTCGGTTGCCCTTTCCGGTTTGACCCTTGCAGAATCTTTCCGTGACCGTAAGACCGAAGAAAATGCCCCGCGCGATATCTTGTTCTTCATCGATAATATATTCCGTTTCACACAGGCAGGTTCAGAGGTTTCGGCACTATTGGGACGTATGCCTTCGGCCGTGGGTTACCAGCCTACGCTTGCCACCGAAATGGGGCAGATGCAAGAGCGGATCACTTCTACCAAGAATGGTTCTATCACCTCTGTACAGGCAGTATATGTGCCAGCCGACGACTTGACCGACCCTGCTCCAGCCACTACGTTCACCCACTTGGATGCCACCACCGTGCTCAGCCGTAAAATTACCGAATTGGGAATCTATCCGGCCGTCGACCCGCTGGAATCCACCTCGCGCATCCTCGACCCGCTGATTGTAGGGAAGGAACATTATGAAACCGCCCAGCGCGTAAAGCAAATCCTTCAGCGCAACAAAGAGTTGCAAGATATTATCTCCATCTTAGGTATGGATGAATTATCAGATGAAGACCGCCTGACGGTAAACCGCGCACGCCGTGTGCAGCGCTTCCTTTCGCAACCCTTTGCCGTGGCAGAACAGTTCACCGGCGTACCGGGCGTAATGGTATCCATCGAAGATACCATCAAAGGCTTCAAGATGATTCTTGACGGAGAAGTAGATTATCTTCCTGAACAGGCTTTCCTGAATGTAGGTACCATAGAAGATGCCATCGAGAAAGGCAAGAAGCTGCTGGAGGCCGCAAAAGCTTCTTAAGAACCTAAAAGCTTAAGAACCTAAGAACTTAAGAACTCAAAAGATATGAAAACTTTTCATTTAGTCATCGTTTCACCCGAAAAACAGCTTTACGACGGTCAGGTTGACTCCGTGGTATTGCCGGGCGAATCGGGTAATTTTCAGATACTGGTCAATCACGCACCCCTCATATCGTCTCTCGTGAAGGGACAGATAAAATATACGGCTCAAGGCGATACCCACCTTCTGCCCATTAAAGAAGGATTCGTAGAAATAAACAACAACCAAATTTCAGTTTGCGTAGAGCTTTGAGAAAACCTCCGCCAGACGATGAACCGAATGAGTTTGCCGGCTTTCCATAAAAACCGGTCCCTACTACTATGTTTTTGTTAACCGTAAAGAAAAAGTTTATCAAAGAACTGACCCTCATCGGCGTAGTTCTTACCGGATTAGTGGCATTTGTGTTTCACCTGTTTATACCCGAACGGTATTTTCTGTGGTTTCCTGCCATCCCGATATTCTTTTATCTCTTCGGTTTGTTTTACATCTACATGTTTGCATTCGGTTACCGGCTGGGACTTGACAAACTGGCATCGGTTTATCTGCTCTGCAAAATGATGAAGTTTATATTAAGCATGCTCGTCTTGCTATTCTACGGATTCTTTGTAAGACATGAAGTAGTGGCTTTTTTCACTACATTTATCGTCTTCTTCTTTGCGTTTCTGGTATTCGAGACCCGTTTCTTCCTTCGTTTGGAAGCGAAACTAAAATTAAGAAAACAATATGATGAAAAAAAAACGATACATAATCATGCTGCTGCTCCTGTTGCTCCTGATACCCGCACAGGGGGTGAAGGCGCACGAGCGTGAGGGTGAGATCAATGTCAACGAGCTGGTGTTCGGCCATATTGGCGACTCGTATGAGTGGCATATTGCCACCTTCGGCGAAAAAACACTCCGTATTCCGCTGCCCGTCATCGTGAAGAGCTCTACCGGATGGCATGTGTTCAGTTCCTCCCGGCTTGAAGAAGGAAGTCATGAGGGGCTATACATAGCCGCAGAAGGTCCTTACGAGGGGAAAATCGTAGAGAAGAATGCAGCCGGCGAAGAAGTACGTCCGTTCGACCTTTCCATCACCAAGAATGTTCTGGGACTCTTTATCAACAGCACGCTGCTTGTAGTCATCTTGATGAGCTGTGTGCGCTGGTACAAGAAACACCCGCTGGAACAAGGCGCACCTGCCGGAGGAGTGGGCATGATAGAAGCCCTAGTACTGATGATTTACGACGACGTGATAAAGGGATGCATTGGTGAAGATTACAAGCGCTATGCCCCTTATCTGCTTACAGCCTTCTTCTTCGTTCTTGTAAATAACCTGATGGGACTTGTACCCTTCTTTCCGGGAGGAGCCAACGTAACGGGTAATATTGCCATCACATTGGTCTTGGCTCTGTTTACCTTTGCCTTCACCAATATTTTCGGTACAAAAGCTTACTGGAAAGAAATCTTCTGGCCGAATGTGCCTGTATGGCTTAAGGTGCCTGTCCCGATGATGCCTCTCATAGAATTCTTCGGGATACTGACCAAACCCTTTGCCTTGATGATTCGTCTTTTTGCCAACATCATGGCAGGTCATGCCGCTATCCTGAGTCTGATAGCAATCATCTTCATCACCGTAAAAGCCGGTACCGTAATCAATGGCTCTATGACTTTCGTAGCTGTAGCCTTCGGTATCTTTATGGATGCGCTCGAAGTCTTGGTAGCGTTTATTCAGGCCTATGTATTTACTATGCTCTCGGCTGTATTTATCGGTCTCTCAAGGGTGAAAGAAGAGCATGAGTAATTTTTTTAGGCAGAAGAACAGAAGAAATTAAGAATTAAAAATTAAGAATTTTTTTAGACAGAAGAAATTAAGAATTAAAAACTTAGAACTTAAGAAATAAGAAATAATAAACCAAGAACTAATAAACTTAAAAACTTAAAGATTATGTTATTATCAGTTTTATTGCAGGCAGCTGCCGGAGTAGGAATCAGTAAGTTAGGGGCAGCAATTGGCGCAGGTATCGCCGTATTAGGAGCAGGTATCGGTATCGGTAAAATCGGTAGCTCGGCTATGGAAGGTATTGCCCGTCAGCCCGAAGCTTCAGGCGATTTACGTATGAACATGATCATTGCTGCTGCTTTGGTAGAAGGTGTAGCCTTGATTGCCATTGTGGTATGCTTGCTGACTCTGTTCCTGTAATCGGGATGTGGGGATAGTTGACAAGTTAACTTGCCAACTCAAAAGAGTCACCTCGTTAACTTGTCAACTAAAAATGCTCAAAACTAAAAACTAAAAACTCAAACAATATGGGATTACTAACTCCGGATCCGGGTCTGCTGATTTGGATGATTATCATCTTCAGCATCGTATTCTTCATCTTGGCAAGATATGGTTTCCCGGTCATCATCAATATGGTAGACAGCCGGAAAGCATACATCGACCAGTCGCTTCAGGCAGCCCGCCAAGCCAACGAACAGCTGGCTGGCGTGAAGCTGGAAGCTGAAAAGCTGCTTACTCAGGCCCACGAAGAACAGGGACGTATCTTGAAAGAAGCCATTGCCACGCGTGACCGCATCATCAAAGATGCCCAAAGCCGTGCGCTTACCGAAGGACAACGCCTCATGGATGAAATGAAAAAGCAGCTTGAAACCGAGAAAGAAAGTGCCATCCGTGACATCCGCCGCCAAGTAGCCGTACTTTCGGTAAGCATTGCAGAAAAAGTGATGCGCCACAAGCTGGCAGACGAAAATGAACAGCTGAAGCTCATAGACAGCATGCTGGATGAAATGATAGAATCAGCGAAAAAGTAAAACGGGTACAGACAAGCTTGTGAGTTACAATTCGGCTAATTGTCATTTGTCACAATTGTAACGTAACGCTACAAGTCGGCAAGGCTCTGAAAATGCTCTGGTATCTGAAAAACCTCGTCAACTCGTCAACCTGTCTGAAACCCCAAAAACTCAAACAAATGAATACAGGAGCCGTATCAATGCGTTACGCAAAAGCCCTGCTCTCTTATGCCAAGGCAGAAGGGCAGGAAGAAAAAGTATATGGAGAGATGAAGCAGCTGGCAGCCCATTACCTGAGCGTAGAAGGGCTGCGCCGAGCCATCGCCACCCCCGTGCTCAATCCTTCCACCAAGCACGAGCTGCTTTGTGAGGCAGCCGGAGGCAAGCAGCTGAGCCCGCAGACCAGCCGCTTCTTCGAGCTGGTGCTTCAGGCACGGAGAGAAAAACTTCTCCTTTTCATGGCGTATGCATACATCGACCTGTACCGCGATGACAAGAACATCCTTGTAGGAAAACTCACCACTGCCGTTGCATCCGAGAAGTTGGTAAAACACCTTGAGCAGCTGGCCAGCGAGCGCACCAAAGGGAGCGTGGAACTGGAAGCTGTGGTCGACCCCAAACTCATCGGAGGATATATCATCGAGCTGTCGGGCTATCGGCTCGACGCCAGCGTGGCAAACCAGCTCAAGCGGGTGCGCCAGCAGTTCGTGGCACGCAACCGACGGATTGTTTAACTTAGAAACGCTCGTGTACAGAGATTTATAAAACCAAAAGAAGATATGCAAGAAAATACAATAAAACCCAGTGAAGTATCCGAAGTATTGCTTCAGCAATTACAGGGAATCGATACTTCGTTAAAGTTTGATGAAGTAGGCACGGTGTTGCAGGTAAGCGACGGTGTGGCCCGCATCTATGGTCTGCATCATGCCGAAGCCAACGAACTGCTTCAGTTTGAAAACGGCATCATGGGCACGGTGATGAATCTGGAAGAAGACAATGTGGGAGCCGTATTGCTCGGTCCTACCGACCAGATTAAGGAAGGCATGATCGTGAAACGCACCAAGCGCATCGCCTCCATCCGTGTGGGAGAATCGATGCTGGGACGCGTCATCGACCCCTTAGGCGTACCCCTCGACGGACGAGGCGAAATCGGCGGAGAACTCTTTGAAATGCCGCTGGAACGCAAAGCTCCCGGGGTAATCTTCCGCCAGCCCGTAACCGAACCGCTCCAAACCGGACTGAAGGCTATCGATGCCATGATTCCTATCGGACGCGGTCAGCGTGAGCTCATCATCGGCGACCGCCAGACCGGCAAGACCGCCATTGCCATCGATACCATCATCAACCAGCGAAGCAACTATGAAGCCGGAAACCCCGTATATTGCATCTATGTAGCCATCGGTCAGAAAGGCTCTACCGTGGCAAGCATCGTAAACGCCCTGCGTGAGAAGGGAGCCATGGATTATACCGTGGTGGTAGCCGCTACGGCTTCCGACCCTGCCGCCATGCAATACTTTGCCCCGTTTGCCGGAGCAGCCATCGGCGAATACTTCCGCGATACCGGCCGTCATGCCCTCGTGGTTTACGACGACCTCTCGAAGCAAGCAGTAGCCTACCGTGAAGTATCGCTCATCCTCCGCCGCCCCTCAGGGCGTGAAGCCTATCCGGGCGACATCTTCTACCTCCACTCACGCTTGCTGGAGCGTGCCGCCAAGATTATCGGTCAGCAGGAAGTGGCTGAGCAGATGAACGACCTTCCGGCTTGCCTGAAAGGCAAAGTGAAGGCAGGAGGCTCACTTACCGCTCTGCCTATCATCGAGACACAGGCAGGCGACGTATCGGCTTATATCCCGACCAACGTGATTTCGATTACCGACGGACAGATTTTCCTTGAAACCGACCTCTTTAACCAAGGCTTCCGCCCCGCCATCAATGTAGGAATTTCCGTATCACGCGTGGGAGGCAGCGCACAGGTGAAGAGCATGAAGAAGGTGGCAGGTACGCTGAAAATCGACCAAGCCCAATACCGTGAGCTGGAAGCCTTCTCCAAGTTCAGCAGCGATATGGATGCCGTAACCGCCATGGCTATCGACCGCGGACGGAAAAACAACCAGTTGCTTATCCAGCCGCAATATTCACCCATGCCCGTAGGCGAACAGATTGCCATCCTTTATTGCGGCACACACAGCCTTATGCGTGATGTTCCGCTGAGCAAGGTGCGCGCCTTCCAAGATGCCTTCCTCACCAGTCTCCGCGCCAATCATCAAGCCGATGTAATTGATGTGCTGGCTTCGGGAAAGATTAACGACGAGGTATCGGATATAATAGAGAAAGTGGCAGCAGATACCGCACGCCCGTTCTCTTCTCAAGGCAACTAGTCACCTTACTAAAAATAAAAACTCAAAAACTCAAATAAATGGCATCACTAAAAGAAGTAAAAGGAAGAATCAACTCCATTAACGGAACGCTGAAAATCACTTCAGCCATGAAGATGGTATCTTCTTCCAAACTGCATAAAGCGCAGGGAGCCATTGAGAATATGCTTCCCTATGAGCGCAGACTTCACCATATCTTGACCCATTTTCTGGAAGCGGGTGTAACCGTACAGTCCCCCTTTACCGAAAAGCGAGAAGTGAAAAAAGTTGCCTTAGTGGTATTTGCCTCCAACAGCAGTCTTTGCGGCGGATTCAACATGAATGTAATCCGCCGCTTGAGCGAACTGGTTGACGAATATGCAGGAAAGACAGGCAGAGAGAACATACTGATTTATCCGATAGGGCGAAAGGTAGCTGATGCCGTAAAGAAGATGCCGGGAGTGATTCCGATGGGCGATTACCAGCACATGAGCGGCAAGCCGAACTATGAGGAAGCAGCAGCGCTGGCTGCCGACCTGATGAAGCGTTTCCTCAGCGGAGAAATCCAGCAGGTAGAGTTGCTATATAATCATTTCAAATCGACTTCCACCCAAGTGCTGACCCGCGAAACTTATCTTCCCATAAGTTTCCAGACATCGGCAGAGCAGCCGCAAACTCCTGCCGGAAATGATTACATCATTGAGCCCTCGGGCGAAAAACTGATGAGCGCCTTGCTTCCCAAAGTGCTTCGCATGAAGGTATTCACCGTACTGCTTGATTCGAATGCTGCCGAGCATGCCGCACGCATGATGGCCATGCAGGTGGCTACCGACAATGCCAACGAGCTGATTCAGGACCTGACGCTCATTTATAACAAGAGCCGCCAGCAGGCCATTACCAACGAGCTGCTCGATATTATAGGCGGTACGATGGCGTAATGAGTTGTCTCTCTTTAGCAATAGGAGCAAGAAGAAATAATTTGGTTTATTCTGAATTATTTCCTCTTGCTCCTATTATTTTGCATTCTCGCCTAAATTCGTATGAAACACAGCAGATATATGTCTTCTCTTTTATCCCATTGCAAGGAATTATGCCCTAGAAAGGAAAATCCTGCAGCAAAGCCTCAGTTTACCCTTCATTTAAAGAAATATTTCTCTAATTCGGTGCCGAAAAGTTCTTTTATTCCTTATTTTTTCTTTAATTTTGCACACAAATTATAAAACCATTTTTTATAACCCAATATGGCAAATTTAATTAAATTGCGTAAAGGCTTGGACATAAACCTAAAAGGCAAGGCTTCGGCTGAAATTATGTCTGTAAAAGAGCCGGGATTTTATGCTTTATGTCCCGATGATTTTACAGGTGTAACTCCGAAGGTCGTTGTAAAAGAACAGGAGTATGTATTGGCCGGAGGACCCTTGTTTATTGACAAGAATCATCCTGAAGTGAAATTTGTTTCGCCCGTAAGCGGCGTAGTAACGAGTGTGGAGCGTGGTGCTCGCCGTAAGGTGTTGAGCATTACGGTGGAAGCTGCTCCTGAACAGGACTTTGAAGAGTTCGGAAAGCAGAACGTATCTACCATGAACGGGGAAGCCGTTAAAGAGGCTTTGCTGGGCAGTGGTATGTTTGCGTTTATCAAGCAGCGTCCGTATGACGTGGTGGCTGACCCTACCGTAGCTCCGAGAGCTATCTTTGTTTCGGCTTTCGATACAAATCCGCTGGCTCCTGATTTCGAAATGGCGCTTAAAGGGGAGGAACTGAACTTCCAGACAGGGCTTGATGCGCTGGCTAAAATGGCTAAAACGTATCTGAGCATCAGTGTTAACCAGAAGTCGCCTGCTTTGACTCAGGCTAAGAATGTGGTGGTTACTGCTTTTGACGGACCTCATCCTGCAGGTAATGTGGGCGTACAGATTAACCATATCGCTCCGGTAAACAAGGGGGAAACCGTATGGACTATCGATGCGCAGGCGGTTATCTTCATCGGACGTCTGTTTAATACCGGACGTGTAGACTTGACTCGTATGGTGGCTATTACCGGTTCGGAAGTCAAGAAAGCTGCTTATTGCAAACTGAAAGTGGGTGCACTGCTTACCGATGTGCTGGCTGGCAATGTGAATAACGGCAAGGAGTTGCGCTACATCAGCGGTAACGTGTTGACCGGCAAGCAGATTTCGGCTAACGGATTCTTGGGTGCTTTCCATAGTCAGGTAACCGTTATTCCGGAGGGAAGTGATGTTCACGAAATGTTCGGCTGGATTATGCCGCGTTTCAATGAGTTCAGTACAAGCCGCTCTTATTTCAGCTGGCTGATGGGCAAGAAGGAATATACGCTCGATGCACGTGTGAAAGGTGGCGAACGTCACATGATCATGTCGAATGAATACGACCGTGTGCTCCCGATGGATATCATGCCTGAGTACTTGATCAAGGCTATCATTGCCGGTGATATTGACCGTATGGAGCAATTAGGTATTTATGAAGTGGCACCCGAAGACTTCGCTCTGTGTGAATTTGTCTGCTCTTCTAAGATGGAATTGCAACGTATTGTTCGTGACGGCTTGGATATGCTCCGTCGTGAAATGTGTTAATACAAACTATCAAACTAACAATTAAATGAAAGCATTAAGAAATTATCTCGACAAGATAAAGCCGAACTTTGAAGAGGGAGGCAAATACCATGCTTTTCGTTCGGTATTCGACGGCTTCGAAACTTTCTTGTTCGTTCCGAATACTACTTCGAAAACGGGTACACACATCCACGATGCGATTGATAGCAAACGTATCATGTCACTCGTGGTTATCGCATTGATGCCGGCTTTGCTGTTCGGTATGTATAACGTGGGTTACCAGCATTTCCTCGCTACGGGGGCTGAAGGTAGCTTCGTTGAAATGTTTATCTATGGTTTCCTGGCTGTATTGCCTAAGATTATCGTATCTTACGTGGTAGGTCTGGGAATCGAATTTGTGGTAGCTCAATGGAAGAAGGAAGAAATTCAGGAAGGTTTCTTGGTTTCGGGTATGCTGATTCCGATGATTGTGCCGGTAGACTGTCCGTTGTGGATGCTGGCCGTGGCTACTGCCTTCTCTGTGATTTTTGCTAAGGAAGTATTCGGCGGTACAGGTATGAATATCTTCAACCCTGCACTGATTACCCGTGCTTTCTTGTTTTTTGCTTATCCTACCAAGATGTCGGGTGATGCCGTATGGGTATCGGGCGACAGCATTTTCGGATTGGGAAAAACCGTTGACGGCTTGACCGCTGCTACTCCGCTGGGTGTGGCTAAGGTGGCTGAATGTCCGGCTTTCTCATGGGATATGGTTACAGGATTGGTTCCGGGTTCTATCGGTGAAACCAGTGTGATTGCCATTGCTATCGGTGCGGTTATCTTGTTATGGTCGGGTGTGGCAAGCTGGAAAACCATGTTCTCGGTATTTGCCGGTGGTGCTATCATGGCTTTGATCTTCAATGCCGTAGGTCCGGATACAGGTGTGGCTCAGATGCCTTGGTATGAACATTTGTGCTTGGGCGGTTTCTGCTTCGGTGCGGTGTTTATGGCTACCGACCCTGTTACTTCTTCACGCACAGAAAACGGTAAGTTTGTTTATGGCTTCCTGATTGGTGCCATGGCAATCATCATCCGTGTGCTGAACCCGGGTTATCCAGAAGGTATGATGTTGGCTATCTTGCTGATGAACATCTTCGCTCCGCTGATTGACTATGTAGTGGTTCAGAACAATATCTCACGCCGCGCTAAACGTGCTATGTCTAACAAATAAAACCGAATATACAATGAATACTAATAGTAACTCTTATACTATCATTTATGCTTCGGTAATGGTTGTTATCGTAGCATTCCTGCTGGCTTTCGTCAACTCTTCTCTGCGCGACATTCAGGGAAAGAACGTTGAGCTGGATACTAAAAAACAGATTCTGGCTTCACTGGGCATCACGGAAGTGAGCGATGCGGAAGCTGAATTCAACAAGGTGGTAAAGGCTGATATGGTGGTGGCTGAAGATGGTAAGCTTACTCCGTATGAAGGTGCTTTCGTTACCGGTTATGAAAAAGACTTCAAGGAAAACGGACATTCACACTTGTTTGTTTGTGAAATTGAAGGTCAGACTAAGTATGTAATTCCTGTTTACGGTGCTGGTTTGTGGGGCGCTATCTGGGGTTATGTTGCCTTGAATGAAGATAAGAATACCGTATATGGTACTTACTTCTCACATGCATCGGAAACTCCGGGTCTGGGTGCGGAAATCGCAACCGAACACTTCCAGAATGAGTTCAAGAACAAGAATGTACTGGATGGCGATGCGATCGGTCTGGGAGTTGTGAAGAACGGTAAGGTGGAAAAACCGGAATTCCAAGTTGACGGAATCTCGGGAGGTACCATTACTTCTGTAGCGGTTGACAAGATGCTGAAAGATTGTATGGGACAGTACACCAATTTTTTAACTACTAAAGAATAAGAAGGAGGAGATAATAATATGGGAAGTTTATTTTCAGCTAAAAACAAAGAAGTATTTTCTGCTCCTATCAGCATGAACAACCCGGTTACCGTACAGGTATTGGGTATCTGCTCGGCTCTTGCCGTAACCTCTAAACTGGAACCGGCTATCGTAATGGGGCTTTCGGTAACTATCATTACGGCTTTTGCCAATGTGGTGATTTCACTGATTCGTAAAACCATTCCGAACCGTATCCGTATCATCGTTCAGCTGGTGGTGGTAGCTGCGCTGGTTACTATCGTAAGTGAACTTCTGAAGGCTTTTGCTTACGATGTGAGTGTTCAGCTTTCAGTATACGTGGGTTTGATTATTACCAACTGTATCCTGATGGGACGTCTGGAAGCGTTTGCCATGGCAAATGGTCCGTGGGAATCTTGTCTTGACGGTATCGGTAACGGATTGGGTTATGCCAAAATCTTGATTATCGTGGCATTCTTCCGTGAACTGCTTGGTTCGGGTACGCTTCTGGGTATCAATATCCTGAACTATGATGCAATCAAGAGCCTGGGTTATGTAAACAACGGTTTGATGCTGATGCCTCCTATGGCACTAATCATCGTGGCTTGCATTATCTGGTATCAGCGTGCAAAACACAAAGAATTGCAGGAAAAGGAATAATAAAATTTAATGAAGAATGAAGATTGATCCGTCATTCATCATTCTTAATTCAAAACGTAATTATGGAACACTTTATAAGTTTATTAGTCCGCTCTATCTTTGTGGACAACATGATTTTCGCATTCTTCCTCGGTATGTGTTCATACCTTGCCGTATCAAAGAATGTGAAGACTGCTTTGGGGCTGGGTATTGCCGTAACATTCGTATTGGTAGTTACGTTACCCGCCAACTATTTGCTCCAAACTAAGGTACTTGCCGCCGACGGTATTTTGGGTATCGACTTGAGTTTCTTGAGCTTTATCCTTTTCATTGCCGTGATTGCTGCTATCGTACAGTTGGTTGAAATGATTGTGGAACGCTTCAGTCCGTCTTTGTACGCTTCACTGGGTATCTTCCTTCCGCTGATTGCCGTAAACTGTGCCATCATGGGTGCTTCTCTGTTTATGCAACAACGCATCAACCTGACTCCGTCTGACTCTAAGTTCATCGGTGACATCTGGGATTCGGTTTCTTACGCTTTGGGTTCAGGTATCGGCTGGTTGCTGGCTATCGTAGGACTGGCTGCTATCCGTGAAAAAATGGCTTACTCTGATGTTCCGGCTCCGCTGAAAGGTCTGGGTATTACATTTATCACGGTAGGCTTGATGGCTATGGCGTTTATGTGTTTCTCTGGTTTGAGCATCTAATAAAGAAAGGAATAATACAATGGATATGAATTTTATTTTAGCAAGCATTGGAGTATTCCTCGTGACTATTCTGGTGCTGGTAGTAATCCTGCTGGTTGCCAAAAACTTCTTGGTGGCTTCAGGTAAGGTGAAATTAACGGTCAATGGAGAAAACGAGCTGGAGGTTGAATCGGGCTCTACTCTTCTCAATACGCTGGCGGTTAACAATGTTTTCTTGCCTTCAGCTTGTGGTGGTAAGGGTTCTTGTGGTCAGTGCAAATGCCAGGTGGTAGAAGGTGGCGGTGAAATCCTTCCTTCTGAAGTGAGCCACTTCAGCCGTAAGCAGCAGAAAGATCACTGGCGTCTGGGATGTCAGGTGAAAGTGAAAGGCGATATGGCTATCAAGGTTCCTGAATCGGTAATGGGGGTTAAGGAATACGAATGTACCGTTATCTCAAACAAGAACGTGGCTACCTTTATCAAGGAGTTCAAGGTGCAGTTGCCTAAGGGTGCGCACATGGACTTTATTCCGGGTTCTTATGCACAGATTAAGATTCCTAAATTCGAAATGGATTATAACAAGGATATCGACAAGAGCCTTATCGGTGACGAATATTTGCCGGCTTGGGAAAAATTCGGTTTGTTTGGCTTGAAATGTAAGAACGAAGAAGAAACAATCCGTGCTTACTCTATGGCTAACTATCCTGCCGAAGGCGACGTGTTCATGTTGACCGTACGTATCGCTACTCCTCCGTTTAAAGCCGACAGAAGTGGCTTCATGGATGTAAATCCGGGTATCGCTTCTTCTTATATCTTTACGCTGAAACCGGGTGATAAGGTATTGATGAGTGGTCCTTACGGTGATTTCCACCCAATCTTCGATTCGAAGAAGGAAATGATTTGGGTAGGTGGTGGTGCCGGTATGGCTCCGCTTCGTGCGCAGATTATGCACATGACTCGTACGCTACATACTACCGACCGCGAATTGCATTACTTCTATGGTGCCCGTGCGCTGAACGAAGTGTTCTATCTGGAAGACTTCATGGCGCTGGAAAAGGATTTCCCGAACTTCCACTTCCACTTGGCACTCGACCGTCCGGACCCGGCGGCAGATGCAGCTGGCGTGAAGTATACCGCAGGTTTCGTTCATCAGGTAATGTTGAACACTTACTTGAAAGATCACGAAGCTCCGGAAGATATCGAATACTATATGTGTGGTCCTGGCCCGATGTCAAAAGCGGTTGTCGGAATGCTGGATAGCCTTGGTGTTGAAGAATCTTCTATCATGTACGATAACTTTGGCGGTTGATTTACCCATGAAAGAAAGGCTAAGAAAAGCCCAATAAACAGCAAGAAAGCTCCTGTAATACAGGGGCTTTTCTTGTTTTATGGCTTTGCTTGTACTCCTTTATGCTTTCTTATTCTTGGTTTTTGCTTGTGTTATTTTTGTTACTCGTTTGTTACCCAGATTCAGAATATATCTTTATCTTTGCTGTGGGTAATAAATCAAATAACAAAGTAAAATGAAAAAGAACCTTTCTACAAAGGCTAAAGAGCCTATCCGATTAAGAACAAAAAAGCTATCTAATGGAAATCTTTCCCTCTATCTGGATGTTTACCGAGATGGAAAGCGCGAGTATGAGTTTTTAAAGCTGTATCTTATTCCAGAAAAGACTAAAGCCGACAAAGCCCAGAACGAGGAAACGCTAAGAACCGCTAACGCTATCAAAGCGCAGAAGGTAGTAGCAATGCAGAACGAGGAACACGGCTTTTCAGTAGGCAATAAAGCAAAGGTTAGTTTTATAGCATACATGGAAGCGCAGGCAGAAATGTATGATGAACGAGGAAGCAAAGCCTATGCATGTTCTATAAGAAATTCCATTTATCATTTAAAGAAATACAAGGGTGATGCAGTAACGCTTAAACAGGTGGATAAAGCCTACCTTTTGGGCTATATCGGCTTTTTGAATACCACAGGAGGCAGATATAACAAACCGCTATCAGAGGCTGCAAAATCGCTCTATTTCGATGTGGTGGTTATTGCTTTAAACAAAGCGGTGAAAGATGAGCTTTTACCCATGAACCCAGCCCACAAGATAGCCTATAAGGATAGACCCCAACAGGGTGAAGCCACAAAGCAGTATCTTACTTTTGATGAAGTGAAAGCATTGATAGCCACACCATGCAAGTATGATGTTATCAAACAAGCTTTCTTGTTTGCTTGTTTCTGTGGTTTGAGATATAGCGATATAAAGGGCTTGGAATGGGGGAAAATACAAGAAACAACACAAGGGGAAATGCAGCTGGAAATCAAACAGCAAAAGACCAAAGAACCGCTTTATCTACCTTTGTCGCCTAACGCTTTGCAGTGGTTGCCAGAAAGAGGCGATGCCAAAGACGGGGATAAAGTCTTTGATTTGCCCCATGTTTCAACGGTTGAAAAGTTTTTGCCGAGATGGGCAAAGGATGCAGGAGTTAATAAGCACGTTACTTTTCATGTGAGCCGACATACAAACGCTACTTTGATGCTTTCTTTTGGTGCTGATATTTACACGGTTAGTAAGCTGTTAGGACACACCAACGTGAAAACTACCCAGATTTATGCTAAAATCGTAGATGAAAACAAGCGGAAAGCGGTTAATCTGATACCAGAAATCAATATAGGTTGAATGTTTAAAGCGGGTAACTATGGATGAATACATAGCTTTGATTGAACACCTAAGAGGTGAGTTTAAGGCTTATAATGTGGGGCTACAAAGTGTAATGGAACTAGCTGAAAATGTTAGTGATATGATGGAGGAAAATACAGTTAAGTTTTTAGTTTTCAATCAAGAAAGGGTGGATGCAGGGCTGTTTATCACATGGCTGGAGTTGGATTTATTGAAAGAAATGTTTCAATTCTTGAAAAGGGATGAGCCACGGTATAGTGGTATGAATATAGAAAAGGGGTATTATAACAACGCAGATGCTTTGCACATGATAGCCGACAGATGGGTAAGGGATTATATTCGATTCTATAAAACACCTTGGTTTGCAGAGCCTCAACAAGAAGAAAGCATAGCACAAAGTAGCGGTGCTTTGCCAGAACAGAGGGTTACCGATGAACAAGAAGAAAGCCACCAGAACAGCCCAGCATACAGCGGGATTTTGCCAGAAAAGCTAGTTGATGATATGATAGCCAAAGGGCTAGTAGAAAGGGCTGGAAATGGCTTAAAATGGCTTAAAACTAAAGCTCTGTTAGCCTATTTTGCCGAGCTTGCCAGCGAGAAATATGGACTAGGAAATGGCGAGTACAACGGCAAGATAAAAACAGCATGGAAACCATTTGAAACCCTGTTTGGAATAAATGGGTTATCTGTTGCAAGAAACGATAATTTAAAGACAGGAACACAGCCAAACGGTTACAGAAAGATAGATGAACTATTCAGGGAATGGTAGCAACACCCAATAACACCCCCATGTAGGACTTATATAGGGGTGTATTCTTTCTTTTCTTCCCTTTCTTTGCACCATGTTTAACTGCAAGGGCGGTGCACAGCCCAAGCATAAAATTAAAGAAACATGGAACAAGCAATTATAGACCGATTACAAAGGATTGAGCAATACACCTTGCTTTCTGCAAAGAATGTGCTTACACTTGACGATGTGGCAGCCCTCACAGGATTGAGCAAAAGCCACCTGTATAAACTTACCTGTACTCACCAGATACCTTTCTACAAGCCTAACGGCAAACAAATATACTTTGACAGGGGCGAGATAGAGAGCTGGATGAAGCAGAACCGAGTAGCGACCAATGACGAAATAGAAGCCCAAGCAGTAACCTATCTGGTAACAGGTAAAATACAGGAAGGAGGTAGAAAATGAATACTCCTAATGTACGTTATTATGCAAAGCTGGAATACAGCACAGACAGCAAGAAAACCCCTAAATATGAGATAACAGCCCAAGCAGGGTTTTACCCACCGATGGAGCAGTTAAAAGGCAGAAACGGAAAGATTTCTGTTTATCTGATGGAAAAGCTAAAGGATGGGGCAAATGTGCCAGCGATGAGGCTACAAGCTAAGGGAAGTTTCAACCTTACAGGCTTAAAGGATTACTTTATAGATGGGAAACTAAGCGGATTTGCTTACGGCTATCCTCTGGAGGGTGAAACATACAGCAGCAAGAAAAAGCCCAATCCTTTCTTTAGTTATAAGGATGATGGCTTTCTTTTCATTGTACACCAGAACCAGACAGCAGTCACAGAAGCGGATAAGATAAGACCCTGTTACATTGAAATGGTAGTTTTAGAGGGTGCAAAAGTCCTTATTTCTTCCTACTGCAAGCAGTTGACGATGGGCGGCTTTGATGATGCTTTAAAGGCTTTAAGAGAACAAGCCAAACAGGTAGATGCCTTATAATAAGTTGTAGTTTGTACCCAAATTTTGGTAACAATGTACGATAAAGTAAAGTTGCTATACCATAGAACCAGCCAGACCCCAGATGTAAGTAAGTTTCTGGATTCAGCCAAGGAGCAGACCGACCTAAACACAGGCGAAGTTTGCACCTTTGGCAGTCTGGAAGGGCTAAAAATAAGCATTTATACGGCTGGTATTTCAATTATTGGGAGCTTACCAAAGTATTTGTACCCTAACAATATTTACCCCTTGAATAGAGGCACGACAGCCCAAGCAATAGAAAAGTTATCTGATGCCATACATTTGCCGATAAATGATGCAAGGGTAACAGGCTTGGAGTTTGGCGGTACATTTATGATGAGGCAACCCGTAGAAAGTTATCTTTCCAAACTAGGGGAGATGCCCAGGTTACAGCGTTATCACTTTGATGTGGGAAGCCTGTACTATAAGCCCAGAGGAAAGCAGCAGCCCAAGGTTTTTATATTCTATGATAAAATAGCGGATGCAGCGGTTAAAGGTCTGGTTTTGCCAGAAGGGTTTAAGGGTGCAAACCTGTTAAAGTATGAAATGAGGTTGAACGGGCGACTACCCCAGCAGCTAGGAGAGCCAGAAATCAGAGCCTCAACCCTAGCAGAAAGGGCTTTTTATGCCAAGCTGGTAACGATGTACCAAGAAAGTTATTTTTCTATTCACAAGAGCAACCAAGTAAAAACCGATATTATGAGCCAAATTAAGACTGTTTCCGATGCTTATAACGTATTAGTGGCACGATTAATCAGCCAGAGCGATAAAACGCAAATAACGGGCTTTCTGGATGAGCTAAAAGCCAATAATGTTTTTGCCGACAGAAAGAGCTATACCAGACTTAAGAACAAGATAGAAGAAGTTTCTACAAAGGCAGGTATAACGATGAGTGATGAACTGATTAAGGAGCTGGATGATGAGGTTAAAAATGTGGGTGCTTATGTGTGATGCTCTTATAATAAGTTGTAGTTTGTTACCAAAATCTGGTAACAGCACAATGTTTCACTAAAGTAGTAATTTATAGTTATGGCAAGACAAAAGAACGATGGTAAAGGGAGGTTAGGCGGCAGGGCTAAGGGAACACCCAACAAGGTAACAACAGACCTTAAAACGTGGGTTTCCTCTATTCTGGATGATGGCAGGGATAAGTTTGTAGAAAATTTAAGTCTACTAGAACCAAGCGAGTATATTAGAACGTACACAGGGCTTTTAAACTATGTTATGCCCAAGCAACAGGCAGCAACCCCAGAACAACAGGCAGAGGCACAGATAAAGGCGCTTGAAAGCCTGTTAGACCGATGCCCAGATAAATTTATAGATGAGATTACAGCCAAAATAATGGAACTGAGAAAGGAGGCTGAAAATGAACAATAGAGAATTTTTAAAAGACTTCATAAGAGGCTATGAAAATTTAGATGATACAGGTATAAGCCCTTATATGTGGCTTATTATGACCTCTGGAGAGTACGACAAAGAAACCTTAGAAGCTTGTAAAGGAGTGATGCAATGGTATAAGCATACTTATAAAATAGCCGACAGGGAAAGCGGTTTCTATGAGTATTTAGATAGACTAAAGAAACAGGGTTATGATGTGGGAGATATTTAGCTTAATTTGTGCTATTATCCTTTGCAGGATATTTAAAAGAAACTATATTTGCAGCGCTTAACACATATCCAAGTAGGCGGAATACCGCCAAATGTTAGTTGGTGGATTTCACTGATAAGGTTTTTACACCCCAATTTATAGCGGTGTGTACCCCCGTGCATTTCCTGTAATGGGATTGCAGCCTACTTGATAAGGTGTTAAGCAGCGGGAAAGGCACACCGCTTTTTTGTGCCTGTATGCTTAAATATTATCAAGATGAAAAAGAACAGAGTAAGAACGTGCCAGAACCTAGGCACAGCGGTAAAGGCACAGTGTTTGCTAAAAAAACGGGAGCAAGAGTATTCCCGACTAAAGCGGCTTTACATGGATGAAGTAATAGAGCGCAAAAAAACAGAAAGGCGGCTGGAAATAGAAAAGGCTATTTCCTGTTATTTGCACGATAGTAAAGAGGCTGTAATAATTGAGCTAGGCAGGGCTGAAAACGATAGTACGATTACAAGACACATAAAAGAAAAACTAAGAGCTTTTGAAGCATACGCTTTAAAACGGATGGAGGCAAAAATAAAAGCGATACAAATAGATGGATAACCAAGAGATATTTTTTAGATGTAAGCAGATAGCGCTAAAATCTGTATTTTGGCAAAGCAGCTATCACAGGAATAAGGGAAAGAGGCAGCCCAATCGGGTGAGCCTCTTTTTTTTATGGGAGCTTTGGATATTTGGTTAGTTTGAGTATCTTTGTTCCTAGGAAACCCGCTAAAGCAACAAAAATTTGCTACTTTGTTACTAGTTTGTTACCCGCTTACTTTAACTAGGCGGGTTTCTTTATGAATATCAAATAGTTACACTATACAATATAACTAATGTACGATAACTTCGGCGGATAAATCTTCCGTAATCGAGAAGATAAAATATCAAGTCTGATATATTAACAAGAAAGCTCCTGTAGGTTTTACAGGAGCTTTTTTTATGGCTTTCCGGGTGGGTATGCTTCCAGTTATTCCCTTATGAGTGAATGTTTATCATAGGCTTGCATAACGCTCTTTTCATGACTCGCTTGTCGCCCGGATATATCTCTATGAGCGATATCCAGAAGGTATGATTGAGAAAATGATTGAGAAAAGAGAAACGATTGACCTCTGATGGTTTCTTGATTTTCGAAGAAATCAGATTGGCTTGAGTGCTGATTGCCTGAACAAATGAGATGAGAGAGCGATTCAAAAAAAAAGAGGGAGAAAACCCATCGGCCTTCTCCCTCTTAAGAGATTATTCAGTCAGAATAAATTATTCTTGAGTTTCGTTGCTCCAGTCCATAGCAGCCATACGTTTGTAAGAAGCATAGCGTTTCTTAGCCATGTCCTCACAAGCCGCAAACAAGTCAGCTGCTTCAGCAGGATATTGTTTTGCTACAGAAGCAAAACGAACTTCACCCTTCAGATAGTCTTGGAAGTTATCCCAGTTCGGTTCTTTAGAGTCGAGTGAGAACGGATTCTTACCTTCATCTTCCAGAGCCGGGTTAAAGCGCCACAAATGCCAGTAACCACATTCTACAGCCTTAGCTTCTTCAGCCTGAGATTTACCCATACCAGCTTTCAAACCGTGGTTGATACATGGAGCGTAAGCGATTACCAATGACGGTCCAGGATAAGCTTCTGCTTCACGGATTGCTTTCAGAGTTTGAGCTTGGTCAGCACCCATTGCAATCTGAGCTACATATACGTAACCGTAAGTAGTAGCAATCATACCCAAGTCTTTCTTGCGTACACGTTTACCAGAAGCGGCAAACTTAGCGATAGCACCCAGCGGAGTAGCCTTAGAAGACTGACCACCTGTATTAGAGTAAACTTCTGTATCCAATACCAAGATGTTTACATCTTCGCCAGAAGCAATCACGTGATCCAAACCTCCGTAACCGATATCGTAAGAAGCACCGTCACCACCGATAATCCATTGAGAACGTTTTACCAAGTAGTCTTTGAATTGGTAGATAGTAGCGCAAGAAGCACACTGGTCTTTTGTAGCTTCTACCAACGGAATGATCTTTTCAGCAGCAGCTTTGCTCTTATCTGCATCGTTGCGTCCTTCAATCCATTCCTGGAATGCAGCTTTGTGTTCAGCCGGGCAACTATCGCTTGCAATAGCAGTCTTCATAGCTTCTTCCAGACGGCTACGCAATTTCTTGTTCGCCATTTCCATACCCAAACCGAATTCGCAGAAGTCTTCGAACAATGAGTTAGCCCAAGCCGGACCCTGACCCTTTTCGTTTGTAGTGTAAGGAGTTGAAGGTACAGAACCAGAGTAGATAGAAGAACATCCGGTAGCGTTAGCAACCATTTCACGGTCACCGAACAACTGAGAAATCAGTTTCACATACGGAGTTTCACCACAACCAGAGCAAGCTCCAGAGAACTCGAATAACGGAGTAGCGAACTGAGAGTTCTTCACGTTAGCCTTGATGTCAACCAAGTGCTGTTTGCTCTTCACGTTGTCAGAGCAGTAAGTCCAGTTAGCAGCTTCACCCAACTGAGTTTCAAGCGGCTTCATAGTCAAAGCCTTGCCACCCTTCTTCGGGT
>Escalade_p2__coassemble_598_pt1 | contig 48077 bp, 44 predicted proteins | sample Escalade_p2__metabat2_low_PE_019 | metagenome-assembled genome bin Escalade_p2 | reverse complement strand
GTATTTCTACAATTTTATATGATTTTGTAATTATAAGCTAACAGCAATTAACCCTCCACTTCATAGAGCCCACGATTCGTTCCTTGGTCCACCAAGAAACTATCCAAGCCTTCGCTTTTAGGCTGACCCATAAAGACATCGGTCACGCACTTAGCAGCTTCGGCCTGGAAACGTTGATGCTTATATTTGATTTTCATGATTTGCCTCCTTTCTTGCCCTTATCACTAATCGCTTTGATGGCAGCCAGGTAATCCTGTTCCACATCGCTGAGCGTACGTTGCTTGTATTTTCGATATTCCGTAGTGGCATGCTCCATGGCTTCCAGATGAGACACTCTTCCTCCATCCATCAACAATTGTTCGCCGGTAGAGGTCAGAATACGATCTAAATACTTTGCCCAATCATCCATCGTCATCGGCACTTCTTTTTCGGCTTGCCGTTCGGCAAAGTCCAAATACCCCGAAACCAACTGTCCCATGGCACGGAGTTCTTTCTCATCCAGGTAATTCTTTGCCGTACGGGCTTCCGCCAAGGTTGGCTGATTACCCCTAAAGGTAAACAATCCCATAAAGTCTTTTTCCGAGTCGGCACGCTCCACGATGAGTTCGGCGGCGGTGTGTCCGTGTATGGCATAGTGAATCTTGTTTTGCACCTTCTTGAAAAACTCCTGCGACACCGATGCACGAGGGTCATAGTCAATGCTCGTGGCGTAGATTTCCAACACCTGCCGATAGAACACCTTCTCTGTGGCGCGAATATCGCGGATACGTTCCAGCAGTTCTTTCCAATAACCGCCTCCGCCCAAATTCTTCAGGCGTTCGTCATCCATCGTAAAACCTTTGGTGATGTATTCCTTCAGCCGCTGAGTGGCCCACTGGCGAAAGCGGGTAGCGATGATGGAGCGCACGCGATAGCCCAAGGCGATAATCATGTCGAGGTTGTAGTAAGGGATTTCCCGGTTCACCATGCGTTCACCTTCTTGGCGAACCTGTCGGAATTTCCGACAGGTTGCCTCTTCCTGCAATTCTCCCTCTTCATAGATATGTCTGATGTGTTCTACCACATTCGTTCTGGAGGTCTGATACAGTTCGCACATCTGTGCCTGCGTCAGCCAAAGTGTTTCCTCTTCCAACTTCACATCAATCTTGGTTAGGCCATCCGCACCTGTATAGATGAGTATCTTATTGTTTTGCTCTTCCATTTCATTCTTTTTAAATCACTTTGATATTCTTGAAAGCCTCATCGTCCGCCCAATCCAGTAACTGCTTGAACTTTTCGTAGATATTGATTTTCTGGGCATCGTCGGTAAAACAGGAGTCGCGCTCAGCATCAGCACCTTGGTCTTGACACCTTGACGAATCACCCGGTTCATCAGTCGCTGGTAGCGGTTTTCTTTGCGGTCTGCATCCTCCTCTTGTCCTTCTTCCTCATCTACATTGCCTCCAATTCCTTCTTCAATGATTCAAAGGCATAAATGGAAAAGGATGCTGCTGCAATGGATATACGGCTATGATTTGAAAGCCGTGTCTTCAAATCATCTGCTACAAGTTCATTTATGTTATTGATAAGTTTGGGTTGCTCCATGATTAGCCTGTTTATATCTTTTCTATGTGCATCATCGATTTGATTTGTCGCACATTTCTGGCAAAGTTAAAAAAATATCTTCTCGAATCCGAATTTATGAAAGCGAAAGCTATGAATAATCTGCGAATCCTTATACAGCCGCCTGTATATCTGATTTGCTATTAACGTTCGGGCTGTTTCACGCACAGGATTCAGAATATCCAGAGCAACTTACCCTTTAACGTAAATGATTACTTCAAGGGGTTAGAAAAACTCCTTTCCTGTAGATATAAAATTGTATTTCCCTTTCGTAAAGTCAAAACAAAGGCTTTGAATATATAAACAAAGGCTTTGTTTTTGCATTCAAAGCCTTTGTTTTCACAAACCGAGTTTCTGTTTATAGATTTCTCTACATGCCTTCCGTTTTTTCACATGGTCTGATTGTGATTTTATATCTGCATGAAAGGTAAAAAAAACACCAAGGCGTTTTAACCGAAACGTATAGATCTTTTTTAAAAACCCTTAATCGTTTCAATTAAAACGCCTTGATGTTTTAAGAACCACCTGAAAGTGGTTCATGGGGGTACCTGTGGCTGCTTCTTACTTCAATTTGATGAAAAGTTCGCCTTCCACTTCACTAGTTTCAATCTTGTCTTCTCTCAATAACCAGCCTAAGCCTAGAAATAAGTCTTTGTCTGCTCTCAGTTTGATTTCTTTCTTGATTTGTTTTTGGGTTTTTCCCTCACTTCCGTTGAGTGATTCCCAGATTTTACCGGCTATAACACCAGCCTTTTCTTTCAACATAGTCGTTCGCTTTTATGAAAAACATTAAAATTTTGTGTTACTGCAAAATTACACAAAAAATCAAGAAGTTAGCCATAAAACACAGAAAAACATGTTCTTCAGCAGAATTTCAGACCTTTTGTTACAAACCTTTTTCTTTTTCCAGATAATCACCGAATATTCTTGCGGCTGTTTCTACCATCTTTGCACACGGACGCTTGGCGTAATATTGCGCAGTTCGGGCTTCAGGAGTAGACACAATGGGGTCTTTCTTTGACAAGCCCAACAGGTCGGCACAGCGTAAAGCCCCGTTTTCTTCTTTAAACTGTCTTGCCAGTTCCTGCACTAAAGCATAATTCGCTGCCTTCCCCTCGCGGTCGCTACCCTCTAAAGCACTTTTTTCAAGCCCAGCCAACAGAAACATGCCGCAGGCTGCTCCGCAGGTTTCACGCATTCTCCCGATGCCTCCTCCAAATGAGGCTGCCATACGTAATGCTTGTTCTTTGGTAAATCCATACAAATCGGCATAAGCCGCAACCACCGATTGTGAACAGTTATATCCTTCTTTAAATAAGGAAACTGCTTTCTGAATACGTTCTTCTTTATTCATCGTTATTTTATTATGTTATTAATGGGCTTGCCTTCCTGAAAAGCCTGCAGGTTGGCAACGGCTTGGTTCATCAGACGTACACGTGCCTCATAAGTGGCCCATGCAATGTGAGGGGTGATAAAGCAGTTTGCTGCGGTAAGCAGAGGATTATCTGCCATGGGAGGTTCGGTTGACAAGACATCGACTCCGGCTGCTGCCAGCTGTCCGCTGTTTAACGCGTCGGCTAAGTCTTGCTCATTGACCAGTCCTCCCCGACCTGTATTGATCAGAATAGCATGCTTTTTCATCTGTTTCAACCGGTGGGCGTTTATCAGTTCACGGGTGTCGGGGGTTAACGGACAATGCAGACTGATTACATCGCACTGACTGAAGAGTTCATCCAGCGATTCGCATTTGTGGATATCGTGAGTCAGTTGCAACACCGATTTACTGGTATAGGCATATACTTCCATACCAAAGCTCAAGGCAATGCGAGCTGTGGCTTGTCCGGTATTTCCCAAGCCTACCAGACCTATTTTCTTTCCATCTAACTCTTGCAAAGGAGTGTTCCAGTAACAGAAATCGGTTTGTCCGCTCCAGGCTCCGTTGCGTATTTCATCTGCATAATGTCCTACCCGATGGGTGATATTCAAGAGATGAGCAAACACCATTTGGGCCACCGAACGGGTGCTGTATGCCGGAATATTAGTTACCACGATTCCTCGCTCGCGGGCTGCTTCTATATCTACTACATTATAACCGGTGGCTAAAACCCCGATATACTGCAAATCAGGGAGTTGCCGAATGTTCTCGCCTGATAATATCACTTTATTGGTAAGGAGCACTTCTGCTCCTTCTGCCCGCTGCAACAATTCATGTGGTAAAGTACGTTCGTAAACTTCGACCTCACCCAATGCCTTGAGTTCATCCCAAGACAAATCGCCCGGATTTAAGGTATATCCGTCTAATACTACTATTTTCATCTTTCTCTTTTATTTGAATCTGCAAGTGCAGGGTTATCCGCTGGGCAGCTTACTACCTCAGAGGGTTCTTACGCTACTTGCATTTTATTTTTGTCCTGTTCATTCTTTAAACCGATCGCCCCACAAGCTCACCATCCGTTCTTTCAGTTTGCCTTCTGCCGGATTTTCCTGCGGATGCCAGATGCGCGTCTGCTGAATGTCGTCCGGCAGGAACTGCTGGTTCACAAAGTTTCCTTTATACGCATGGGCATACTTGTACTCTTTACCATAACCCAGCTGCTTCATCAGCTTGGTGGGCGCATTACGCAAATGCAAAGGCACCGGAAGGTTTCCGGTCTGACGAACCAAGTCTAATGCTGAGTTGATGCCCTCATAAGCCGAATTGCTCTTCGGACTGGTAGCTAAGTAAACGGTTGCTTCTGCCAAAGGAATCCGCCCTTCCGGCCAACCTATTTTCATCACGGCATCGAAAGCGGCATTGGCGAGAAGCAAGGCATTCGGATTGGCCAGACCGACGTCTTCGGATGCCGAAATCACCAACCGCCGGGCAATGAATGCCGGGTCTTCTCCACCCTCTACCATCCGGGCCAACCAATACAAGGCACCATCGGGATCACTTCCGCGAATCGACTTGATGAATGCGGAGATGATGTCGTAGTGCATCTCTCCGTCTTTATCATAAGCCAGCGGATTTTGCTGTAGACGTTCTACTACCTTGCTGTCGGTTATTACGATGGGGGATTCATTATCCGACTCGACAACCAGTTCCAGAATGTTCAGCAATTTGCGCGCATCACCGCCTGAATAACGAAGAAGGGCTTCTGTTTCCTTCAGCTCTATCTGTTTTTCACGCATCACTACATCGCGCGACAAAGCCTGATGAAGCAATGCCAGCAAGTCGTCTTTCTCAAGCGACTTCAACACATAGAGCTGACACCGAGACAACAACGGACGAATGACTTCGAAAGAGGGATTTTCTGTGGTGGCTCCAATCAGTGTAACTACACCGGTTTCAACTGCGCCCAAGAGGGAATCTTGCTGTGATTTACTGAACCGATGGATTTCATCGATGAACAGAATGGGGCTTTGCTGAGAGAAGAACCGGTTGCTCCGAGCCTTGTCAATCACTTCACGCACATCTTTTACTCCGGATGTCACTGCGCTTAACGTGTAGAAAGGAGTTTCCAGTTTGTTGGCTATGATTTGTGCCAAGGTGGTTTTCCCTACTCCAGGAGGTCCCCATAAAATAAAGGAAGAAATACGTCCTGCATCAATCATCTTGCGCAAAACAGCTCCTTCGCCTACCAGGTGTTTTTGACCGATATAATCATCCAGCGTCTTCGGACGCATTCTTTCTGCCAAAGGTTGTGCCATTTCTTTCTGTTATTTAGTCTTAATCTTTTTCGTTTGACTTTGCTCTGTTGCCTGAGCTATTCTTTTTCCCTGCGATGCGATTCCATCTTTTTAAAGCAAAAGTAAGCAAAGCTGTGCGGAAAAAGTGATTCAAATATACACAAAGTTTTTCAGAGGAGACTTTATTTAGACTATTAATGTTGACCTATCAACTTTCTTCTTTCTATTTTTTACTCCATTCTTCTTAAAAAACTACTGAGCTGAAAAGGGAATAACAGAATAAGATAAAAAAATCCTCTTCTGAATCAACTTTATGAAAGTAAAAAAAAGTTTTCCGGAAGAGGTCCGATTTAAATGTTTTTTAAGAATTGTTCGCATATGGGCATAAAAAAAGGCGCTTTTCACAAAGAGCCTTTTTTAAGTTTTCAATAGGTATTAGTTTTTTTTCTTAAGGTAAAAAGATTGTTTTCAGGATAACGCTACAAAGGTGCGGCATTTTTTTTAGTCAACCAAATAAAAAACCATGTCTTAAAACATGTTTTGAATCTTTTTCTTGTTTTTCTTCATTTGAGGTTTCTTAACTACCACATGCTTTGTATATCAACAAAGATAGAAAAAATTAATTAATAAGTCTGATAAATGTTTTATTTCTTTTTTAAAATTCATCTTTTCTTCGTAAATTGCTTTAAACAAATCATGAAGATTATGAAAAATAGAATTTGTCATCTTTTTAACATCAAATACCCTATCATTCAAGGGGGAATGGTTTGGTGCAGCGGGTGGAAGCTGGCTTCTGCCGTAAGTAATGCCGGAGGACTGGGCTTATTGGGGGCTGGATCTATGCATCCTGAAACATTACGTGAACACATACGTCAATGCAAACGAGCCACCGACAAGCCTTTTGGGGTGAATGTGCCTCTTATGTATCCAGAAATAGATACTATCATGAATATCATTATAGAGGAAGAAGTGAAAATAGTCTTTACTTCTGCCGGAAATCCGCGGATATGGACCGATTTTTTACATAAAGCCGGCATTAAGGTGGCTCATGTAGTCTCCTCTACCCGCTTCGCAGAAAAATGTGAAGAGGCTGGTGTAGATGCGATTGTTGCAGAAGGATTTGAAGCGGGAGGACATAACGGACGAGAAGAAACCACGACTTTTTGCCTGATTCCTGCTGTCAAAAAAGGATGTGTCACACCTCTTATTGCAGCGGGAGGAATCGTAAGCGGAGAGGGTATGTTGGCTGCCATGGCACTTGGAGCCGACGGAGTACAAATGGGTACTCGGTTTGCTCTGACGGAGGAAAGTTCGGCTCATTTCGCCTTTAAAGACAGGTGTCTGCGCTTGAATGAGGGAGATACGGTATTAACCTTAAAACAGCTGTCGCCCACCCGACTGGTAAAAAATGATTTTTACCGGAAAATTGAGGAGGCTACTAAGAGTGGAGCTTCTGCTGAGGAGCTACAAGCGATGTTAGGAAAAGGACGAGCAAAAAAAGGTATTTTTGAGGGGGATCTTTTTGAAGGGGAATTGGAAATAGGACAAGCCGCTTCCATGCTCCGTCATTTGCAAAGTGTAAATGAAGTGATGAAAGAACTGGTTGAAGAGTATAATGCAGCTCTAAGGAGAATGCAGGATTTGCTGAGTTTATAAACCGACATATTTTCTCACCATTTTCCGACACTTGTCTAATTCCTTTTGGCTCACCTCCTTTTCTCGTGTTCCTGCAACTTCTAACGTTCCGGCGACTTTGAATCCGCTCCATTTTACAATCTCTCTCAAGGCACGAATGGTTCCTCTTGACTGCCGGAATAGTAAATTGAATGGGAAAGGGGTGGTACACGTCGCCACGAGAATGGCTTGCTTTCCCTTATGCAGAGGAAGCGGAAATCCTGATTTACTTTCCCCCATCAAGCCATAGACTAAACGGTCGAATAAAATTTTCAGTTGTCCCGGTATGTTTCCCCAGTAGCAAGGTGAACCGATGACCAACAAGTCGCATGCCTGTATCCGGCGGAGAATTAGCTGTGCATCATCTTCCGGTAAAACGCAACTTCCTTTCTTACGGCATGCCATGCATCCGGTGCATGGCTTGACCTGTAAGTCGGAAATGCATAAAGCTGTCACATTTCCTCCTAATGATACGGCCTCACTTTCTATTGCCGATAGCATGCGTGCTATGTTTCCGTGTTTACGCGGACTCCCGTTCAGAATCAGTACATTCATTTTCCTACTCTTTTAGAGAACGAAGTGCCTTACAAAGTTGATCTGGACATGAGGTTGCCTTGTTTCCGCATCGGATTCCCTCCAGACGGGTGATTACATCTTCTACCTTCATTCCTTTTACCAGGGCGCTGATGCCTTTCAAATTGCCATTGCATCCACCGGTATAGCGCACTTCTTTTACTACGTCATTCTCTACTTCTATTTCAATTGAAGTGCTGCAAGTTCCTTGAGTTGTATAATTAAATACCATATCGCTTTTTGTTTTTTCTCATGCTCCGTCTGCCCTCTCTCAAAAAAGGGTAGCTGTCAGCCGGATACAGGCATATCAATCCTTGTCGGCTCATGCGCTGTAACATGCCGAAACATGAATAGGTTATTATGTAAAGACTTGTAAACAGAAGAAGGATTCAACAGTTACTATACCCCCGCTGAATCCTTCTTTTTTTTTAACGGACCGTTCAATTACGAATTATTCTTCGCCTTCCGGTTTCATATTTGTATAAACAGTCTGCACATCGTCGAATTCTTCAAGACGTTCAACCATCTTGTCGATAGTTTCACGTTGTTCGGCTGTTACATCTTTCAGGTCGTTGGGAACATAAGTAAATTCTCCACCAACATCTTCAAAGCCACATTCTTCCAAATGTTTCTGAATCATGGCATAGCTTTTCGGATCACCATAGATTGTAATTGTACCTTCTTCCGGATCTTCATCAAACTCATCTTCTACGTTATAGTCAATCAAGTCCAGAATCAGCTCTTCCATATCAAGTCCGTCTTTCTTCTTGAATGTGAATACACATTTATGGTCGAACAAGAAAGCCAACGATCCTGTTGTTCCCAAGTTTCCACCAAACTTGTTAAATACTGAACGCACATCGGCTACCGTACGTGTGGTGTTATCAGTCAAAGTATCCACGAATACAGCAACTCCATGAGGACCGTATCCTTCATAAGTCATGCTCTTGTATTCACTCTGGTCTTTACCCATTGCATTCTTAATCGCACGCTCAATATTGTCCTTCGGCATGTTTTCGCGCTTACAAGTAGCGATTACCGAACGTAAAGTCGGGTTATTTTCCGGCTCCGGACCGCCTGCTTTTACTGCAATTGCGATTTGTTTACCCAGACGTGTAAAGGTCTTTGCCATGTGACCCCATCTTTTCAATTTAGCGGCTTTTCTATATTCAAACGCTCTTCCCATTGGATTATATTTTTAAATATGTTTTTTATAAATTTTCTGTTCTTTATTCTGATGTGTCTTCTTGCCTAAGAAAGATGCAAAGCCACCGCAACAGCCATCTGTTCGTTTTTCAGCCTTCATGCGGTGACCGACTTTCTCATTCCGACTGTTTATCGCAATACTGCACCTAATTTGTTCTGTAAGTTTGCAATCAGTTTCTGCATTACCTTGTCAATCTGCTTGTCATTCAATGTCGCATTTTCATCTTGAAGCATGAAACTTACCGCATAACTTTTCTTGCCGGCTTCCAGGTTCTTGCCTTCATATACATCGAACAATTCAACGCTCTTCAACAGCTTCTTATCTGTTTCATAAGCAATTTTCTCGATTTCCGCGAATTGAGTTTCTTTATTAATCAGTAATGCCAGGTCGCGTTTCACTGCAGGGAACTTAGAAATTTCCTTGTAGCTTACTGCACTTCCTTTCACTGCTTTCATCAGTTCCTTCCAGTTCAGGTCAGCATAGTAAACCTCATTGTCAATATCGAATGTTTTCTGTATTTTCTTGCTTATTACACCAAAGGTAGCCAACAATTTACCTCCACGAGTATGCACGGAGATAGCTACAGAATAGATGTCATTTGTCAAGTTTCCAAATACAAGCGCACCGAAATTGACGCCCAGACGGCGGAATATGTTCAATACATAAGCCTTCAACTCATATACCGACAGATTTTCGTCGGCGTGTGCCCATGAATTGCTCACACGCTTTCCGGTAAGCCATAAGCCCAGGTGAAGTTCTTCAGAATAAGCTGCCAATACTTTTTCCGGATTCTTCTTTTCTGCATGGAAGTGATAGCAATTTCCGAATTCAAAGAATTTCAAATCGGCATTCTTACGGTTTGCATTGTGCTGAATACTTTCCAGTCCACCGAACAGCAAAGTAGCACGCATTACATTCAAATCGTTGCTTAATGGATTCATCAGACGAACCAGATTTTCCGGTTTGTAAGTTTCCAGTCCATCGTAATAAGATGCCGCAGTTAATGAGTTATTTAAGATTTCATTAAATCCACAACCTACCAACTGTTCTGATACAATATTTTGGAGCTTAACCGACTTATCTGTATCTCCTTTAACGCTTAAGCTGGATTTTAACGTAGTAGGAATTTCTACATTATTATATCCATAAATGCGGAGAATATCTTCAACCACATCACAAGGGCGCTGTACATCTACACGATAAGGAGGAACAAGTAAAGAAAGTCCTTCTTCGGTTTCTTCTACAATTTTCATTTCCAAGCTGCCTACTATGCTCTTTACTGTTTCTTTAGGAATTTCTTTTCCTATCAGCGAATTTACATAAGCATAAGTAAGTTCTACTTTGAAATCTGCAATCGGTGCTGGATAATTGTCTTTGATTTCTGACGAGATTTCTCCCCCAGCCAGTTCTTTTACCAGCAAAGCAGCTTCCTTCAGTGCGTAAATGGTGTTATTAGGGTCAACTCCACGTTCAAAACGGAAAGAAGAGTCTGTACTCAGTCCATGGCGACGGGCTGTTTTTCGCACCCAGGTGGGATGGAAATAGGCACTTTCAAGGAATACATCTTTTGTTGTTTCGGTAGTACCCGAATCCAGTCCGCCGAATACTCCGGCAATGCACATCGGTTCTTCTGCATTGCAAATCATCAAGTCGCGCTCTGACAGTTTATGTTCTGCTTCATCTAAAGTTACAAACTTTGTTCCTTCGGCACAGGTCTTTACCACAATTTTTCCGCCTTTCACCTTATCGGCATCAAAGCAGTGCATCGGCTGGCCATACGCATGAAGAATATAGTTGGTAATATCTACAATATTGTTTATAGGGCGGACGCCTATCAGGCGGAGTTTATTTTGCAGCCATTCCGGACTTTCCTTTACGGTTACACCTTTAATAGCGACTCCAGCATAACGTGGACAGGCTTCTGTATTTTCTACCACCACTTCAATGTCCATATCATGATTATCTACCTTAAACCCATCTACTGATGGACGTTTCAGTTCGGCCTGATATCCGTTCTGAATAAGCCATGCGTAAAGGTCACGTGCCACACCATAATGTGAGCATGCATCAGCACGGTTCGGAGTAATGTCGACTTCAAGTACATAATCACTCTTGATGTTATAGTAGTCTTTTGCAAGTGTACCCGGAACTGTATCTGCAGGAAGAACAATAATTCCGTCATGGCTTGTACCTACTCCTATTTCGTCTTCGGCACAAATCATTCCGTTTGATTCTACTCCGCGAAGCTTTGATTTTTTGATGGTAAAGCATTCTTCACCATCATATAGTTTTGTTCCTAATGTTGCAACAATCACTTTCTGACCGGCAGCTACATTGGCTGCGCCACACACAATCTGTACAGGTTCTCCCTGTCCTAAATTAGCTGTAGTGATGTGCATGTGATCTGAATTGGGATGAGGTTCACATGTTAACACTTCACCTACCACAAGTCCTTCAAGACCACCTTTAATTGATTGAACTTCCTCTACGCCTCCGGTCTCTAAACCTATAGAGGTAAGTGCGGCTGCTGTTTCTTCGGGTGTCAAATCGAAATTGACATATTCTTTCAGCCAATTATAAGAGATATTCATATATGTATAGTTTTACGTATTTCATCTGGAATAACGCGCAAATTTAATATAAATATTTGGGATAAAAGAGAAGAATGAGTTTTTTTACGCTTGACTTCGTTTGGCACACAAAAAAAAGACCGTCATTGGATGGAAATATCCGGCCAATAACGGCTACTTTTTTATTTAACCTTCTTTCTCTTAAAAGGGGACATCCGGAATAGGACCACCAAACGGATTATCCGGCCGAGGAGCCATTTCTTCCGCAGGAGGTGGAACAAAATCACTGCCTCCCCCCTGATTCATCCGTGAACGGAGCACCGGAGGTGGGGTTTCTTCTCCCGGCATAGGTACAATCATTTCATCATCCGGATTCTGGAAACGAGCATACTCACCACGAAAACGCAACAGCACATCACCGACTGCACCGTTACGATGCTTGGCTATGATAATCTCCGCCATTCCATGCAAATCATTTCCTTTCTCATCGGCATATATTTTGTAATATTCCGGACGGTGAATAAAGCAAACCATATCGGCGTCCTGCTCAATGGCTCCCGATTCACGCAAATCGCTCAGTTGGGGACGTTTGCCGTCAATTCCCTCACGGTTTTCCACCCCACGGTTCAACTGGCTCAAGGCTATAATAGGGATATTCAACTCTTTTGCCAACCCTTTCAGCGAACGAGAGATGGTACTTACCTCTTCCTGACGGCTGCCGAATGACATTCCGCTGGCATTCATCAGCTGAAGGTAGTCAATAATAATAATCTGAACGCCATGCTCACGCACCAATCGACGGGCCTTTGTACGGAGTTCGAAAACTGAAAGTGATGGGGTATCATCTACATAAAGCGGTGCATCGTAAAGCTCTTTTATTTTATAGTCAAGCTGACCCCATTCGTACGGTGCAAGCTGACCGCTTTTGATTTTTTCTCCTGGAATCTCACACACATTGACTATCAAACGGTTCACAAGCTGCACATTGCTCATTTCAAGAGAAAACAGCGCAACAGGAACTTTATTGCTGACTGCCATATTCTTGGCCATGGAAAGCACGAATGCAGTCTTTCCCATTGCCGGACGAGCAGCAATGATAATCAAATCTGACTTCTGCCAACCGGAGGTCATTTTGTCAAGCTGATGAAATCCGCTGGAAAGTCCACTCAAACCATCTGTACGCGTTGCTGCAATCTGAAGCATCTCATACGCCTCCTTAATTACCGGATTGATTTGCGTATAGTCCTTCTTCATGTTCTGCTGTGAGATTTCAAAAAGCTTTCCTTCCGCCTCCTGCATCAAATCATCCACATCCTGCGTGGTATCAAATGCCTTGGTCTGAATAGAGCTGGTAAACGAAATCAGTTCGCGGGCAAGAAACTTCTGGGCAATGATGCGCGCATGATATTCAATATGAGCTGAAGACGCTACCTTGCCACTTAACTGGGTAATATAAAAAGGACCTCCCACTTCTTCCAAATCCCCCCGTGAGCGCAACTGCTCTGCTACGGTAAGAATGTCAATCGGTTTTTGCTGGATAGCCAAATCGGTAATAGCTGCATAAATCAGCTGATGCTTTCGCTCGTAGAATGACTCCGGACGAAGGATTTCACTCACCTGCGAATAGGCATCCTTTTCTATCATCAATGCTCCCAGTACCGCTTCTTCAAGTTCAGGAGCTTGAGGCTGCAAATGCCCATATTCATCCACAGGTTTTACCTTTGTTCCGGTCTTCGGGATACGTGTCGTTCTTTTCGTTTCTGCCATTTCGTTACTGTTTTTGTGGTCGCAAAGATACGACATTTTCAAATTTCAAGTCGTATTTTCTCAATTTATTCAAAACTTTCTCTTATATTTGAACGTACAAACAAAATCCATAAACTTATGATAACATTTCCTAATGCAAAAATAAACCTCGGATTAAACATTACAGAAAAACGCTCCGACGGTTACCACAATCTTGAAACTATTTTCTATCCTATTAAGCTACAGGATGCACTTGAAGTTACCCGCCTTGAAGAAAGTTCAGAACCGTTCAAGCTGCATATCAGTGGTACGACTCTGGAAGGAAAGCCCGACGACAATCTCGTTGTCAAAGCATATAACTTGCTTAAACAAGACTTCCAACTTCCACCTGTAGATATCCATTTATTCAAGCACATCCCTACCGGAGCAGGATTAGGTGGAGGATCGGCCGATTGTGCCTTCATGATTAAACTGCTCAACGAAAAGTTCCATCTGGAGTTATCGCTTGAACAGATGGAAACATATGCAGCAAAATTAGGAGCAGACTGCGCTTTTTTTATCCAAAACAAACCAGTCTTCGCCACAGGAATCGGGAATGTATTTCAGCCGATAGACTTTTCTTTAAAGGGGTATCATCTGGTATTGGTTAAACCCAACTCTTCTGTTGCCACACGTGAGGCCTATGCCAACATCACCCCACGAAAGCCAGAGGTATCCTTGCTGCAAATCATAAAACGACCCATAGAGACATGGAAAAATTCCATGAAAAATGATTTTGAAGACAGCGTATTCCTTACTCACCCTGAAATTGCCGCAATTAAAGATAAATTATACGATTTAGGTGCTGTATATGCTTCAATGAGTGGATCCGGCTCGGCTGTATTCGGCATTTTCAATGCCCCAATAGAAAATGTAGATGAAAAATTCGGTGAGTGTTTTTGCCGGCAAAGAGAATTAGAATAAAGACTAAACATATCAACGAATTGAGAGTGTATCAGAATAAAAGAATCTAACCCGTTTGTCGTTCCGGACTTTTTTCTTCATTTCTCCCTGAATGACAAAATGATACAGTTTTTTTTTAATTTTGATACATTCTCTTTATTTTGTCAACCTACCGTATGAACGCTAAAGTACATTTCTTCCCTTTCCCTATTGACTCCATTGCCCTACCGGCTCAATTTACCTATCCTTTTCATTATACGCCACATACTTTAACGGAATTAGCTGCAAAAGAAGTTCAGATTTATTTACAAAGCAGAAAAGACTGGGCAGAAGAGCTGCAAGAAGGTAAAATGTTTGGGGTGTTGATTGTACGCACACCTGAGAAACGCATCGGCTACCTTGCTGCCTTTTCGGGAAATCTTGCAGGAAGCAACCATCATTCCTTCTTTGTTCCTCCTGTATACGATATGCTTCAGCCCGACGGTTTTTTTCGACAAGAAGAAAAGAATATTTCAGCTATTAACCTACAGATTAAAAAGACTGAAAGCTCTTCTCTTTATTTAGATATGAAAGACGAGCTTAATGCAGCGAAACAATATGCTGCAGCTACCATTGCCCAATATAAAGAAGCTCTGAAAAAGGCAAAATCAGAAAGGGATGAGCGTCGTAAATCGGGCATCAGCCCAGAAGAGGAAACTTTACTTATCCGGGAAAGTCAACACCAGAAAGCCTCCTTCAAAAGAAAAGAAAAAGAATTACAGAATTTTATAAAAGAGAAACAAGGCAAGGTACGCCAAATAGAGGAAACCATCTGCCTGCTAAAACAAGAACGAAAAAAACGTTCGGCAGCCCTTCAAGAAAAGTTGTTTGGACAATTCCGTATGCTGAATGCAAAAGGGGAAAGGAAAGACTTATGCGAATTATTTAAAAGCACACCTCAAGGCTTCCCTCCCTCGGGAGCTGGAGAATGCGCCTTGCCTAAATTGTTACAATATGCCTACTCGTCTGATTTAACTCCATTAGCCATGGGAGAGTTTTGGTGGGGAATGTCGCCTAAAGATGAGATTCGCCATCATGGTCATTTTTACCCCTCTTGCAAAGGCAAATGTGAACCAATCTTACGCCATATGCTTATCGGACTGGACATTGAAAATAATCCGCTGGAGGACAATATACATCAGCACACTCCACTGGATATTTTATATGAAGACGATTCTCTGTTAGTGGTCAACAAGCCTGCCGGCATGCTTTCTGTTCCCGGAAAAAATGATTTAGACTCTATTTTCCAGCGCCTGCGCATCTTATACCCACATGCTACCGGACCAATCATTGTCCACCGGCTAGACATGGCTACTTCAGGGTTGCTTCTTGCTGCAAAAACAAAAGAGGTTCACCAGAAATTACAGGCTCTTTTTGAAGAAAGAAAAATCAAGAAAAGATATACTGCGCTATTGGAAGGCGAATTAAGTTTCACCCGTGGAACCATATCACTCCCTTTATGTCTTAATCCGTTAGACCGTCCTCGGCAAATGGTAGATTTTACGCACGGGAAAGAAGCTGTCACTTATTATGAGACAATGGGCTATGAGAATGGAAAAACGCGCGTCTATTTTTATCCACTAACCGGACGCACCCACCAACTTCGTGTTCATGCGGCTCATTCGCAAGGACTCAACCATCCTATTGTGGGAGACGAACTGTATGGGTGGAAATCAGACCGCCTTTATCTGCATGCAGCAGAACTAGAGTTTCTCCATCCTGTTACTCAGAAAATAATCCATATAACTAAGGAGGCCGACTTTTAAGAACCTATCCGTTGAGTCTGACGTAGCCTAAGCGGGTATATTTCACACCATGACTCTCATAATGCCCCATAATTTTAGCTGAAGAAAGCTGAATTTGCTGATGCTGTTCTATTTTACGGCTCCTGCAATGCAATACCTTAGGAGTTAAACTACTTCCTGCTGCCTTAACAAGAAAAGTGAAGCGGTTTCCATCCCGGTCGGCAGCCAGCACATTCTGATCAACATAAAAATCAGGTTTGTAAGTATCTACTTGCAAACGAACATTGAGTACTACTAAGTCAATATGAAATAATTTATCCCCTTTGTCACCTACAAAATGACTGACAGATGAAACCTTTCTTTTTTGCACTGTCAACTCAAAGTGGACAAAAGCAAACGCTTTGGCAAAGGCTATCAGCCGATTATATTTTTTGGAACTTGGAGTAAATTTATTTGCCAACCATAAGACATACGACGGAGCAAGATAATAGATTTCTGCCAGCCGTTTGCCTTTATACATTCCAAATGGCATAATATCATCGGCCATTCCATAAAAAGGTTCAAAAAAAGCATTTTCCACGAGTGCCAATGCTACGTTACAATTCTGTAGCAGATGCATAGCCCGACTTAGTGCATCGTCTAACGTTGTAGCCAACGTACGGATAAACAAAGGAGGTTCTGCTCCTGCAAATATTCTCCATAGAGCATAATAAGGACGGTATCCGGTAGCAAGGCTAATGGCATAAACCCCCTTATCTCTATTTCTATTCCGGTTAAAACTTCTGACACGTTCACGTATCTTTTCCTTTGTTTCATCGGATAGTTGATATAATGACAGATTATCCTTCATAAGCGAACCTAATTCCTGTGAAGCCAATATACAAAAAGATAGTGAATTTGCAAAACAGTAAAGAAAAATTCGCTTCATCTTCACAAGGCATATGAATAAATCAGTTTAGTTCGCTTCTAAATTGCTGCATTTTTTATAACTTTGCATTTCTCTATAAAAAATACAAGCAGTCATGAAAATTAAATTTATGAGTTTGGGAAGTGGAAGTAGCGGGAATTGCTATTACCTCGGAACAGACAAATGCAGCATATTGATAGATGCGGGAATAGGCATACGCAGTATCAAAAAAATATTTAAGGAATATAGTCTGAATCTGGAACAAGTTCAAGCTGTATTAGTAACCCACGACCATGCCGATCATATAAAGGCTGTAGGACATTTAGGAGAAAAACATCACATTCCTATCTATTCTACCCAAGAAATACACGAGGGAATCACCCGCAGTTATTGTATGACAGAGAAGCTCAGCAGCGAACATAAAAATTTTATCCGAAAAGAAGAAACCTTTAAATTAGCTGACTTCACCATCACATGCTTTGGGGTTCCTCATGATGGAACAGACAATGTTGGATATTGCATAGAATGTGAAAATAAAACATTTGTATTCATTACGGATATAGGACACATTACAGACACGGCTGCACAATATATCAGCCGCGCTGAATATCTGATTATGGAAGCGAACTACGATGAAACCATGCTGCAAATGGGGCCTTATCCACAGCATTTAAAAATGCGCATCGCTGGCCCGAACGGACACATGAGCAACAAAGAAATGGCGGATTTTTTGGCTAATCATTTTCCCGAAAGACTAAAATACTTATGGCTCTGCCACTTAAGTAAAGACAACAACCACCCTGAACTGGCTTATAAGACTGTAGAACTTGCATTAAAGAACAGAGGCATTGTTGCCGGAAAAGACCTTCAAGTTATTCCACTCAAGCGAACAACCCCTTCGGATGTTTATTGTTTTGAATAACACACAACAACCCATTCGCCCAACTACCCCAATAATAAAGCCGACTGATTCAACTTACGAATCAGTCGGCTTTATTATTAAATGTTCTTTTTCATAATAGACTTATCACCCTTACTCCAGTATGATTAGGCTTCTTTTCTAAATAATCAAATAATGGAATGGGGTCAACAAGAACCTTTCCATGAAGAGATGAGGCATGAAGCAGATGAAGCTTCCCCTCCACCCAATAGGCAAACCCCACGTGCACCACATCAAGCCCCTCTTTAGAAGTTGTCAAAGCTAAAATATCACCATTGCGAATATCCAATTCTGACGATAAGCCGTTGAGTCTGCCTTTTTCTATATAAGGCATAGCATAATTTTGCCATCTGCTCTCCACCTTATACATTGAGTCAAGACAAAGCGAGTCAGCAAAAGCCGGATAAAGAGAGGCGTGTTTAGTCATAAAGTCAAGAGATAATTTGCGAACCTTTTTACTTAGTTCACCAGTGCGCTCATAAACAAGATGCTTGTGTGTATTATTCCATATCCAATCACTAAAATAATGCAAACGTGAAGCATACGAATCGATTATGCCATCACGGTAGCGTATAACTTGCAGATGCTTGCAAAAATCTGAAAAGCTTAATTGACCAAGCCTATTACACCGCACCAGTGCAAGAACTGTTTCCACAAAAGTTACACAGTCAAAGCAATCTAACCGTACTACCAATTCCTCCAGGCTTCCTGTATCCAATGTTCCGGTCTGATAAGGCTTTCCTTCAAGCCCATGAGCAAAAAACAATACCTTATTACTGTCTGCAGGAAGCATAGCAGCTTGACATAAAAGACTCTCCACACGTAAGCTGTCGGCACTTCCACAGGCTAATGCATCCTGAAAATAGAATAGAGGAAGTAAAGCCCATATGCGATATGCATAAAAAACAAGTCGACGTTTTTGGTTCATAGATTACTCACTTTCAGAATCCCCTTTCAAAATAGGCAATGTAATCTGATACTTCACAGCCAAAATACGTACCACAAACACTACAACACCTCCTAAGATTTGCCCCAAATAATCTTCCATCCCCGACTTCAGACACAACCAATAAACAATCCCCCCAACGACACATGCCATAGCATAAATTTCTTTCCGGAAAATCAATGGAATTTCATTTATAAAAACATCGCGCAATACGCCACCGGCAGCTCCGGTTACACTGCCCATAATAATGGCAATCCAACATGGATAACCTAAACTATAAGCCTTGCTAAAACCCACCACGGTAAAAAGAGCAAGTCCAATACTATCAAACAAAAAGAACGTATTATTCAGTCGGATAAGATATTTGCCAAATATAATTACAAAAATCATGGCATAGGCTGTACAAAGCAAATACATAGGATCTGTCATCCAAGGTGGAGTTACATCAAGCAATAAATCACGAATAGTACCCCCTCCTACGGCTGTAGCCAGCCCCACAATATACGCACCAAACCAGTCAAAACTTTTTGCCGATGCCAAACGAATGCCACTGATGGCGAATGCAAATGTCCCGATAAAATCGAGCACTGTTACAAATGACGGTATTTGAAATAAACTATTCATTCTAAAAACTATAACTAAATATATTACCAAGTATAATTCAAACCAAAGCTAAACAATTCTTGTAATTGAAGATAGCCTTTTCCTTCAACTCTGGGAACCCCATCATCAAAGCGTCCGTGTACAAAGACTTTTGTAGAGAGGAATCGATTAAAGGCAAACGTAAATGTATTTTCCCATTCGCCCAAAACTTTTTCATAGTTCGTTGTATAAGAGAAACGAGACTCCCATGTAAATCCTTTGAAAATTTTCCACATCAATGTGGCTTCCAAACGCGAACCCCATACACTTTCATGCTTATGACCTTCTTTTATATTAAATCTGGTAGGGTCTACACGATTACTTGATACACTATATAAGGTATAGTTGACTGGATTTATCAGCACAGAAAGATTGCAACGTCCCTCTTTTACATACTTATAGTCCATACCGAGACCGACATTCAGCTCTGCCGGAGAAAAGAAAGCAGAAACCAAGTTGTCCGAATTTGTTGCATAGTTAGAGAAAAACTGTGTCTTAAATTCAGCCGACAGGGTATAATACCACGTATTAATGGCACGGTATCCGAACTTAGAGGTCAGTCTGAGCAAGTCGTTGTTAGCTTTATATGAATGAACTGTATCTGAGGGAGCAGTCACGAAGCCCAGCTTCCATTCTACCCGGTTTTCAAACTGTACACGTTGATGATCATCATAGTTAGCAGTCCATGTAAAACCGGAAAGCATTGACTTGGTACTTTCACCTCCCTTATGCCAGTTGCTTGAAATATAGTTTTGAGAGAACTGCAAGAAACTATCTCCTCCAAACTTCCAAAAATTCGGTTTAATAACCAGTAGTTCTTGCTCTTCTACCTTACGCAAGCTATCACGATGAATCATTTCGCGCATTTTCTCCTTCCGGTCTTTCTGCTTTAGCAATTCGTCAGGCATAAGGTCAAAGCGCTCAAGTACCGACTCATTTTGTTTAACCAATCCAGGATAAGCAACATAAAAATCAAGCAAGGAACGATTCACGTAGCGGTCCACCCGCTTCGACTTCTGCAAATCTGCCAAAGGAATCATTTTATTTTCGCGATATGCTTTTTTCATAAAAGGAATGGTCGGTGCCCATCCTTCAATGCTCATACTTTGCTCAATCGGCGCGCGATAGTAAGTAGCTGGCATCACTAACTTGTAAAAGTCCGGATCACATCGTTCACCTGTAATAATCAGATAAATATCATTCCAACGATCCTCCCATTCAGCATAATAGCGACGATAGCTTCTTATCAAACGATTAAATGCAAGTACTTCTGGATTCGGCTTTTCTTTCCGAGCCACCTTTGCACGCTGCAAAGAATCTCGCAAATGAACTACAGAGTCTCGCAAATGAACAGCCGCTTTTTCTATCTCTATCAGCAGCGAATCGGCTTGAACTATAATAGAATCTTCTATAGATATATCACTCTCATCAAAAAGCGAGCCTGCCTGGACACTGATAGAATCCACTGCCAAAGATATCGGTCTAGCGGTTAACGAATCTATATCAGGCAAATCGACTTTCACTGTATCCGCCAATAATTCTGCAGCCATTACGCTATCAAGAATCAGTATTTCTGCCGGACTATTCTCCTCCGGTAAACTGTCAGAGCGAAGCGTTTTCAGGCGTAAGCTGTCAGATCCAGCCAGATTAACCCGCAAAGAATCAGAGCCATATACTTGCTCATTTGCCTTAGCATGCGTACCAGCCAGCAAGCTCAAAGCTACCCACATGAATTTGAAGACTATTTTTTTACCTTTCATTTTCATTTCATCATTAAAAAACTGCGCAAATTTACATATTTTTTATTTGAAGAATAAAATAAATAGCATTTTCCCAATCAAAAAAAGTGTTTCTGTCATTTATCACGCATCGAATATCTGCCAAGACTAAAATCTTCTCTAAAATTCTTCACGCTTCACTTTCCACTCTCCATTAATTTTTATACTTTTGCAACTTGGAATAATTAGTTCAGAAGTATTTAAACCAAAAAATAATATATTGTGGCAGAAACTAAGTACATTTTCGTAACAGGTGGTGTAGCCTCTTCATTAGGTAAAGGGATTATTTCATCATCTATTGGCAAGTTGCTGCAAGCCAGAGGCTACAGCGTAACAATTCAGAAGTTCGACCCGTACATCAACATTGACCCGGGTACGCTGAACCCTTATGAACACGGGGAGTGTTATGTTACCGTAGATGGCCATGAAGCCGATCTCGACTTGGGACACTACGAACGCTTTTTAGGTATTCAAACTACTAAAGCCAATAATATTACAACCGGACGTATCTATAAGAGTGTAATCGATAAAGAACGTCGTGGTGATTATTTAGGTAAGACAATCCAAATCATTCCGCACATTACCGATGAAATTAAACGCAATGTCAAACTTTTAGGAAACAAATACAAGTTTGACTTCGTAATTACTGAAATCGGAGGAACAGTGGGGGATATCGAATCGCTTCCGTATCTGGAAAGTATCCGTCAGTTGAAATGGGAACTTGGCAAAAATGCATTATGCGTTCATTTAACTTATGTCCCCTATCTGGCAGCTGCCGGTGAATTAAAAACAAAACCGACTCAGCACTCGGTAAAAGAGCTGCAGTCTGTCGGAATTCAACCAGACATCTTGGTTTTGCGTACGGAACATGAATTGAGCACAAATCTTAGAAAAAAAGTTGCATTGTTCTGCAATGTAGATGAGAGCGCAGTAATCCAGTCAATGGATATGCCAACCATCTATGAAGTGCCTTTGCGTATGCAGGAACAAAAATTAGATGCAACTATCTTGGAAAAGATGGGACTTCCCGTAGGCGAAACTCCTACATTAGGTCCATGGAGAGAATTCCTGAACCGGCGTCATCATGCCACTGAGAAAGTAAAAATTGGTCTGGTAGGTAAATATGATCTTCAAGATGCTTATAAGTCAATCTTGGAAGCTCTCTCTCAAGCTGCAACCTATAATGACCGTAAAGCTGATATCCACTTCATCAATAGCGAGAAACTGACCGATGAGAATGTAGAGGAACAGCTGAAAGAGATGGACGGTATTATTATCTGTCCGGGATTTGGTCAACGCGGCATTGAAGGTAAATTCGTGGCTATCAAATATTGTCGTACCCATAATATGCCTACGTTCGGTATCTGTCTTGGTATGCAATGTATGGCTATTGAATTTGCCCGTAACGTATTAGGCTATACTGATGCCAACAGCCGAGAAATGGATGAAAAAACTCCACATAATGTTATCGACATTATGGAAGAACAAAAATCTATTACCAATATGGGAGGAACCATGCGCTTGGGAGCTTATGAATGTGTACTTGACCCTGCGTCTAAAACATTCCAGGCATATCAGAACGAACACATTCAGGAACGTCATCGCCATCGTTATGAATTTAACAATGACTATAAAGCTGAATACGAAAACGCAGGCATGAAATGTGTGGGTATCAATCCTGAATCCGACTTAGTGGAGATTGTGGAAATTCCTACATTGAAGTGGTTTATCGGTACTCAGTTCCACCCGGAATACAGCAGTACTGTACTAAAACCACATCCTCTATTCCTGTCATTCATTAAAGCAGCTATTGACAAATAAGATATTAATTTTAGGTTATAGATAAAATAAGAAATGGACAAAAACACGTTAGTGGGTTTTGCTCTGATTGGGGCGGTTATAGTAGGTTTCGGAATCTACAACCGCCCTAACCAAGAGGAAAGAGCACGTGCACAGCACTATCAAGATTCTATCCAGCAGGTTATACAGAAACAAGAAGAAATCAAAAAGGCCCAAGAAGAAATCGCAGAGAAAACAATTCAAATAGATTCTACCTCAGCATTTTTTCAAGCCACTCAAGGTGAAGAACAATTTCTTACCTTGGAAAATGATTTGCTCAAACTCGTCTTCAGCAATAAAGGAGGACGTATCTGTAAAGCTACACTGAAAGATTATAAAGACCAAAAGCAGGAACCGTTAATTTTATTTGACGAGAGCGATGCCTCATTGAATTTCAGTTTTGAAGGAAAAAACGAAAATATCATAAGCGACCAAATGTATTTTGAAGCTACAAACGTTACAGACAGCAGTGTCAGCATGCGTTTAAAAGCTTCAAATGGAGGTTTCCTGACTTTCAACTACCATTTGCTTCCGAATTCATATATGGTAGACATGACGGTGGAAGCAAAAGGTATGCAGAACTTCTTTTCTCCGTCTTTGAAAAGCATGAGCATTGACTGGAAACAGAGAGCTCGCCAAATGGAAAAAGGATATACCTTTGAGCAGCGTTATACTTCACTTACCTATAAGCCGGCTGATGACAGCTTCGACTATCTGAGTGAAACAAATAATGAACGCAAGAGTATTCCTGAAGCATTAAACTGGGTGGCCTTTAAAAACCAATATTTTTCTTGCGTATTTATGGCTGAGAAGAACTTTGAAAATGCCACATTAGAGTCAAATATGGAACAAAAAGGCAGTGGATATATGAAAAACTATAACGCTGAAATGAAAACATTCTTTGACCCTACCGGCAAACAGCCCAGCCACCTCCAGTTCTATTATGGTCCGAACCACTTTAAGACCTTGCTGGCCAGCAATGGTTTGAGCTTCCAGGATAAAGACCAGGAACTGGAAGACCTGGTTTATCTGGGATGGCCCATCATCCGACTGATTAACCGGTGGTTTACCATTAACTTGTTCGACTGGCTTTCAAGTTGGGGATTAAGCATGGGACTGGTTATCTTATTGATGACTATCATTGTTAAAGTATTGGTATTACCAACCACATGGAAATCGTTTATATCTTCAGCAAAGATGCGCGCATTGAAACCCTATGTTGATAAAATCAATGCAAAATATCCAAAACAGGAAGATGCCTTAAAGAAACAACAGGAAACAATGGCGCTTTATCGCGAATATAACGTAAGCCCAATGGGAGGATGTTTACCTATGCTTATCCAAACTCCGGTCTTCATGGCTTTATTCTTCTTTGTGCCGAACGCTATTGAATTGCGTCAGCAAAGTTTCTTATGGGCAGACGACCTTTCATCGTATGATGATCTGATTAGCTGGAGCACTAACATTCCCCTGCTGGGTAACCATCTGAGCGTATTCTGTCTGTTGTTCAGTTTAACCACGGTGCTAAACCAAATCATCATGATGAAACAGCAAGATATGGGCAACAACCCGCAAATGGCTGCAATGAAATGGATGATGTATATCATGCCTGTCATGTTCTTCTTTATCTTCAATGAATATGCTTCAGGACTGAGTTATTATTATTTTATATCAGGATTGATCGGAATCATCACCATGTGGGTTATGCGCAAAATGACTGACGAGAAGAAGCTATTGGCACAATTGGAAGCTAACAAGAAAGCTCCTTCTGCACGGAAACAGAGCGGTCTGATGGCCAAACTGGAGGCTTTGCAAAAAGAGCAGGAACGCTTACAGAAAGAACGTCAGGAAAGAATGAAAAAATAATAAGTACATAAAACGATCCGGATTGTCATCTTGTTTATTCAAGGTGACAATTCTTTTATAAGAACAAAAGAAATGAATGAACTGACACTTACCACCCCTACTCTATTATTCTCTGCCGTGTCGTTAATTATGCTGGCATATACCAACAGGTTCTTGTCGTATGCTCAGTTAGTACGCACCTTAAAAGAGCAATATGTCAAACAGCATTCAGAGGTAACCGTTGCTCAGATAAACAATCTACGGAAACGTCTTTATCTTACTCGGTCTATGCAAGTATTAGGTATTTCCAGCTTATTTTTCTGTGTAATTACCATGTTTCTTATTTATATCGGACTCAATACGTTATCTGTCTACATTTTCGGGTTCGCCCTTCTGCTGCTCATCGCTTCACTTGGCGTATCAATATGGGAGATTCACATCTCAGTAAAAGCGCTTGAAATACACTTGAAAGACATGGAAAACGACTAACTATAAATACTCATTAACACATGAAAAAAACAGATCTCATGACAATGACAGCTGCTCTTATTCTGTCAGCATCGGCTTGTGGAACTTCAGAGAAGCCTCTCACTGCCGAAGAAAGTCCCATAATAGGACGACAAGAAATTACAGTTGCAAACGGAACCCTTACGCCTGAAGCATTATGGGCTATGGGACGAATTGGCAATTCAAGCGTCTCACCAGACGGAAAGCAGATTGCCTATACAGTTTCCTATTATAGCGTAAAAGAAAACAAAAGCCATCTTGTTATCTATGTAATGAATGCAGACGGTACAAACAACACGCTATTAACACAAACAGCCGCCAATGAAGGTGAACCCACCTGGATTAAAGGGGGAAAGAAAATAGCTTTCTTGACTGCGGCAAGCGGAAGCAACCAAATTTGGGAAATGAATCCAGACGGAACTGAACGCCGTCAACTTTCTAACTTCATGGGCAACATCGAAGGTTTCCGTTTCTCACCCGACGAGAAGAATATCCTTTTTATCTCCCAGATTAAATACGGAGAACGAACTGCCGATATCTATCCAGACCTTGACAAGGCGAGCGGAATTATTGTAGATGACCTTATGTATAAACACTGGGATGAATGGGTAGAAACCATTCCACACCCTTTTGTTGCTCCCTTCAACGGTAATGAGATGGGAGAAGCAACCGATATCTTAGTGGGCGAACCTTATGAATCGCCTATGAAGCCTTTTGGAGGCATCGAACAGTTGGCATGGAGTCCTGATTCTAAGAAGATAGCTTATACCTGCCGCAAAAAGACAGGAAAAGCATATGCTGTCTCTACCGACTCAGACATTTACCTCTATGACACAGAAAGTAAAACTACCAAGAATCTCTGCAAAGATTACACCAAACGGTTCCACGTTGACGGCATGCCTGATTTAAAGATAGAAGACACGAACAACGGATACGACATCAATCCCAAATTTTCGCCCGACGGCAAATACATCGCTTGGCAAAGTATGGAACGTGACGGTTACGAAAGCGACAGAAACCGCCTTTGTGTATTCAATTTGGAAACCAATGAAAAAGGATACGTAACCGAACTATTTCTGTCAGGAGTAGATGATTATTGCTGGAATGATGATTCACAGAGCCTTTATTTCGTCGGTGTATGGCACGGCACAAGCATGGTTTACAGCACAAACCTGAACGGCAATATAAAGAAGCTTACCGATGGAATGTTTGACTACGCTTCGGTAGCATTGCTGAATAAAGACCAGCTGCTCACCAAGCGCCACTCTATCAGCGAAGCTGACGAACTTTTCACCATCAGTCTGAATGAAGAAAACAAAATTTCACAAATCACTACCGAAAACAAACATATCTTTGACCAGCTGAAAATAGGAAAAGTAGAGCCTCGCTGGACCAAAACCATAGACGGAAAAGACATGCTCTCATGGATTATCTATCCTGCTGATTTTGATCCGAAGAAAAAATATCCTACCCTGCTGTTCTGTGAAGGAGGCCCACAAAGTCCTGTCAGCCAATTCTGGAGCTACCGGTGGAATTTCCAGATTATGGCAGCAAACGGATACATCATTGTAGCCCCAAACCGCCGCGGTCTTCCCGGATTCGGTCAGGAATGGTTAGAAGAAATTAGTACCAACTATGGAGGTCACTGCATGGATGACTACCTCAGTGCTATCGACGACATGGCACGCGAGCCTTACGTTGATAAAGACCACTTGGGATGCGTAGGAGCCAGCTTCGGAGGATATTCAGTTTACTGGCTAGCAGGACATCACAACAAACGATTCAAGGCATTTATAGCCCATGACGGATTTTTCAATATGGAACAGCAATATCTGGAAACTGAAGAACTTTGGTTTGCAAACTGGGATTTAGGCGGTGCATATTGGGAGAAAAACAATCCTGCCGTAAAACGCAGTTACGCAAACTCTCCTCACCTCTTTGTAGATAAATGGGACACCCCAATTCTATGTATTCATGGAGAGAAAGATTACCGTATCTTGGCTTCTCAGGGCATGGCTGCTTACAATGCCGCTAAACTTAAAGGAATCCCTGCTGAACTGCTTCTTTTCCCCGACGAAAACCACTGGGTGCTAAAACCACAAAACGGAATACTGTGGCAACGTACTTTCTTTAGATGGTTAGACCGTTGGTTAAAGCCACAAAACTGATTTTATAGACAGACTTGATTCCAGTTATCTGGATTCAAGCCACAAGTCAAAACACAAAGAAAGAAGGCGTGCACCATGTGTTTCACACAAGCACGCCTTTCTTATTTGCTCAATTATCTGCCCCAGATTCTTACTCAAAACGGATGGACTTAGCCGGATGAATCCGGCTAATTAAGAAAGAAGGTCCGATAAGCATTAACACAGAAACCACTAAAGTTCCGATATTCAGCAATAAATACCAGCCTAAAGGAAGTTCTACCGGCACCGAACTTACATAATAAGTTTTTGAGTCAAGTTGAAGCGGTTGAAAAAAATACTGTATGCCGCAAATTGCTATACCGATAATATTCCCCCATAACATACCACGGCCAATTAAAAAGACCGAAAAGGAAAGAAAGATACGCCGGATAGAGGTATTATCTGCCCCTAATGCCTTTAATACTCCAATCATATTCGTCCGCTCCAAGATAATGATCAATAAGCCGGATATCATGGTAAAGCCTGAAACTCCTGTCATCAAGATAAGAATCACCCAGACATTCACATCGAGTAAATTCAACCAGTCAAAAATCTGCGGGTAAACCTCCTCTACTGTTCGCGAGCAATAAATCTCACCATAATCATCTACTGCATCTTCCAACTGAAATCGAAGCCGGTCATTAACTTTATCCAAATTCCGGTAATCGCTGACAGATACTTCCAACCCTCCTACCTGCCCCGTTTTCCAACTGTTCAACCGGTTCACCGTATAAAGGTCAGTCACAAGAAACAAATCATCATAATATGAAAGGTTAGTCTGATAAATACCACTTATCGTCAAACGACGGACGCGTACATTTCTATCCACAAAATAAGTGTACAACTTATCGCCCACTTTTAAAGATAACTTATCGGCTACTGACCGTGACAGCAACACTTTATTACTAGCCGCTGAATCAGTAAATACAGGTATTTTACCCTCTACTAAATGATTTTTCAAAAAAGTAAAATCATATTCCTGTCCCACACCTTTCAGCATCATGCCATAGAAATCGTCTGAAGTCATAATCATACCAGCTTTCGACGAATAACGCTGCACATGTTTTACTCCTGGAAGCTGATTAAACACTTGCATCAGACTATCATTACCCACTATGGGCTTCATCTGATACAACTGAGCTCCATCAATGCCAGAGACAAGGATATCGGCTCCTATACCTACAATCTTGTCACGTACCTGATGCTTAAAACCCACTGCGACCGCCACCGAAACAATCATGACAGCCAATCCAATAATAATGCCTGCCATGGCAATGCGCACAGCAGGCTTTGAAACAGCCCTATTACCTTGACCGGCTGTATAAATACGGCGGGCTATAAAAAGTTTCCAATTCATAAACGATTAATCATCAACTCTCCCCGGATAGGCTTCAAGCGCTTTACGTAACACATAAAGAGCTCGAACCAGATCTTCTTTTTTCAAGACATAAGCCAAACGAACTTCATTTTTTCCAGCCCCTGGAGTAGTATAAAACCCAGTTGCAGGAGCCATCATAATAGTCTCACCTTCATAATTGAACTCTGACAAGCACCAGGCACAGAATTTTTCACAATCATCTACAGGCAATTTTGCCACAGTATAAAAAGCTCCCATAGGGATAGGCGAATACACACCGGGAATACGATTCAAGCCATCAATCAAGCATTTGCGGCGTTCCACATATTCATCATACGTTTCGCGTGAATATTCCTCCGGTTCATCCAATGAAGCCTCTGCTGCTATTTGTCCAATTAACGGAGGACTCAGACGAGCCTGACAGAACTTCATAACCGCTTTTCTTACTTCCTTGTTTTTTGTAATCAATGCACCGATACGGATACCACATTCAGAGTAACGCTTCGAAACAGAATCAATTAACACCACATTCTCCTCTATACCCTCTAAATGACAAGCCGATATATATGGAGAACCTGTATAAATAAATTCACGGTATACCTCATCAGAGAAAAGGAAAAGATCGTACTTCTTAACCAAATCACGTATCTGATTCATCTCACGCCGAGTATAAAGATATCCGGTAGGATTATTCGGATTACAAATCAAAATCCCTTTCGTACGCTCATTGATCAATTCCTCAAACTTCTCAACTTTCGGAAGAGAAAATCCTTCTTCTATCGTAGTAGTAACCGTTCGGATAACTGCACCTGCAGAAATGGCAAACGCCATATAGTTGGCATAGGCAGGCTCGGGAACAATGATTTCATCTCCCGGATTTAAGCAACTCATAAAAGCAAATAAAACAGCTTCCGAGCCTCCTGTGGTAATGATTATGTCATCTGCATCCAAATGGATGTTATATTGATTATAGTATCCTACTAATTTCTCACGATAGCTACGATATCCCTGACTGGGACTATATTCCAGAACAGTCCGATCAATACGACGTATTGCGTCAAGAGCCGCTCGCGGAGTAGGCAGGTCTGGCTGCCCGATATTCAGATGATAAACATGCACACCTCTTTGCTTTGCTGCTTCAGCTAATGGCGCCAGTTTGCGGATGGGTGATTCCGGCATTTCATTTCCTCGTATGGATATTTGTGGCATAATTACTTTTTTTATAACATATTTACTGCAAATATAAAACGAAACAGCCAATCTGACAAGTTTATAGCCAAATAAAAACAAGAATGCCATTTCTTCGAACGAATCTTACATAACGTCAATGTATGTTATCAAACTTCATTTTACCTAAGAGTTTAAGAAAAAAAATGTATGTTTGTTGAACGAATCAAATCAAATAAGAATATGGACCTTTATTTAATCATATTTGCATCGGGCAATTACAAAGCAGAAAAAACGTATGAATGCCATAAAGACCTCTTTATTGAATTGGAAAAATATTTTACACTCCACATGATTCCTTACACTGAGGCAGAAAACATTCCCTCTAATGCCTACAAAATGGTATTCATAGCCGACGGATGCGTTGCCGACATTGCCATTTGTAACTTCAGCAGCTTCCCCTATCCCATAACCTTACTCACCGACGGGCAGGAGAATTCTCTTTCTGCAGCTCTTGAAATAGCTACCTGGGTACGCTCAAAAGACATGCAGGTAAAAATAATTCACGGAAAATCTGCCGAGATGGCAAAACAAGTCCTGTCCCACTACCATGCTTTTATCGGAAAACGCAACCTGAAAGGCAAGCGAATCGGAGTCATTGGTACTTCAGCCCCTTGGCTTATTGCCAGCCATGCTGATTATCTGCTGGCAAGCCGCCGATGGGGAGTGAGCTACATTGATATCCCATTAGAAGCAGTCTATAACTTTTTCCATACAATCTCGGATGATGAAATCGGACTGGAGGCCTCACTTCTTGCAACTCGCGCCAAAGCTTGCCAAGATTCCTCTCCCGAAGATTTACTCCGCGATATGCGTCTATACAAAGCTATTAAAAAAATCTGTCAGGAAGCGCATTTGGACGCGCTCACTCTTTCTAATTACTCGCTGATGCAAGACTTAAACACAGCTGGCAACCTTGCTGTTTCACTCTTAAACGATGAAGGAATTCCCGCCGGAAATGAGGGAGACCTGCAGGCTGTAATGACGCTGCTAATGGTACATGAACTGACTGGCCAACCCGGATTCATAGCCAATCCTGCATTCATTGATACCCAGAAAAACGAAATCATACTAGCCCATGACACCATCAGCACTCGAATGACCGATGCTTTCATCATCCGTGATCAAGCTGATGTACCTAACAGCATTGCCATACAAGGTATATTGCACGAAGAAGACATCACTCTTTTCAAATGTGGAAGCGAGTGTCTGGATGAATACTATGTCAGCTCAGGACATCTCTGCGAAAACACCAACCTGATTTCAACCTGCCGCACTCAGTTACGTATCAAATTAGATAAGCCAACAACTTATTTCCTGCGTAATCCATTGGGCAATCATCACATTCTTATAAAAGGAGACTACAGCAATATGATTCAAGAATTCATGCAACAAAACCGATGTAAACTAAGGGAATAAGCCTCACACTTTGAGGTTTCGCCAAAAAACCAAAAAAGTTTACCAAGTCATTCTTATATAACATCTCTACTTTTTTATATCTTTGCAGAGATGAATTTAACTCAACGAAAGAATAGTATAAATTATGATGCATAATTGGTTTGAATGTAAAATCCGTTACGAAAAAATAGCCGAAAACGGAATGAACAAAAAAGTAACGGAACCCTATTTGGTTGACGCATTAAGCTTTACTGAAGCCGAATCGCGTATTATTGAAGAAATAACTCCATTTATCAGCGGAGAATTTACGGTGTCAGACATTAAACGTGCCAATTACAGTGAACTGTTTCCGTGTGAAGAAGATGCAGCCGACCGCTGGTTTAAATGCAAGCTTTATTTTATCACACTCGATGAAAAAAGCGGAGCAGAAAAGAAAACAGCAACCAACGTGTTAGTGCAGGCTGCCGACTTGAGAGATGCCATTGCCAAATTAGATGAAGGCATGAAAGGAACTATGGCCGATTACACGATTGCCTCAGTAGCCGAAACAGCCATCATGGATGTATATCCTTATTCTGCTGAACCCGATGTAAAACCCGAGTTTGCAGAAGCAGGAAACAGATAATCAAAGACAATCATGGGTATCCAAACAACTATTAAAGAAATAAGAAACCAGCTTCCCGACCAGGTACGCTTGGTAGCTGTTTCAAAATTTCATCCCATTCAGGCTATAGAAGAGGCATACGCTGCAGGACAGCGCATCTTCGGCGAAAGCAAGGTACAGGAAATGGATGAAAAACATGCAGCATTGCCTTCCGATATAGAATGGCATTTCATCGGACATCTGCAAACGAACAAAGTAAAATACATTGTTCCTTACGTCTCCATGATTCATGCTGTTGATTCCTATAAGTTGCTTGCCGAAATCAATAAGCAAGCAGCCAAATACGGTAGAACAATTCCTTGTCTCCTTGAGATACATATCGCGCAGGAAGACAGTAAATTCGGCTTTACCTTCCAAGAATGCCGTGACATGCTGAAAGCTGGCGAGTGGCAGTCATTGACCCATGTAGACATTTGCGGTGTCATGGGAATGGCAACCAATACAGACAATGAAGCTCAAGTTTACCATGAATTTGAAACGATCTACCATTTCTTTGAAGAACTGAAGAGTACATATTTTAAAGCAGCCTCCAGCAGCTTCAAAGAAGTTTCAATGGGGATGTCACATGATTACCCACTTGCTATTCGCGCAGGAAGTACCCTTGTGCGTATCGGAAGCAAAATATTCGGAGAAAGAAACTATTAAATCATAAACTATATGACACAAATCAAAACAACCTTTGCGGGTTTAGAATTAAATAACCCCATTATTGTCAGCAGTTCTGGGCTGACAAATACAGCAGAGAAAATCCAGAAATTAGAAGCTGCCGGAGCAGGTGCCGTTGTCCTGAAATCTGTATTTGAAGAACAAATCAGCATACAGGCTGGAGCGATGCAAGGATACGGCTCTCCTGAAGCCGATGATTATCTGGGAGCTTATGTCCGTTCACATGCCTTAAACGAACATATCCAGCTGATAAAAGATGCTAAAGCCTGCTGTCATATACCTGTTATCGCCAGCATTAACTGCTATAGCGACAGTGAATGGATAGACTTTGCCCAGATGATGGAGCAAGCCGGAGCCGATGCACTGGAAATTAACATCTTGTCTCTACAAACAAGTAAAGACTACCAATTCGGAAGCTTCGAACAGCGTCACATTGACATCCTGCGCCACATTAAGAAAGTGGTTAAAATCCCTGTCATCATGAAGCTGGGAAGTAACTTTACTAATCCGATAGCTCTCATCAACCAGCTGTATGCCAACGGTGCTGACGGTGTGGTCTTGTTCAACCGTTTTTACCAACCAGATATCAATATAGACAATCAGGCTTTCACAAGCACCAATGTGATGAGTTCACCCGTAGAACTGGCAGATAAAATCCGATGGACTGCAATAGCTTCGGCTGAAATTCCTCAAATGAGCTATGCGGTATCAGGAGGCGTGCATTGCGGCAAAGGACTTATCAAGTCAATCTTGGCAGGGGCTTCTGCTGTTGAAGTATGCAGCGTGATTTATCAATATGGCGACAAGGAAATTGAATCCATGAAGAAAGAGTTGCAACTTTGGATGGAAGAAAACGGATACGAAAAACTTGGACAATTTAAAGGTAAACTAAATGCAAATGTAGCAGGCATGGTTAATCCTTTTGAGCGTACGCAATTTATGAAATACTATAGCAGCAGAGAAGATTAGTCATTAACTAATCAATCAACTGATTAAAGCAAGAGGTGTATCACTCAAATGGTACACCTCTTGCTTTTTAAACACCAAGTCCGCTTCTTTTAAACGCCTTGAGGTTTTATAAAAAACACCTTGGTATTTTATAAAAATGCCAAGGTGTTTTTTATAAATAATTACTAATTTCTAGTCAGCAAATCAACGATTACGCCATCGGTTATTTCATAAACACAAAATAAACAGCAGCTATCAAGCAAAGGAAAGCAGCCAGATGATTCCAGTGTAAAGCTTCCCCCTTAAAAAACACAGTAGTGAATACCGTAAAAACAACCAGCGTAATAACTTCCTGAATTACCTTTAGTTGCATCAAAGAAAACGGTCCGCCATTCCCTATAAAACCAATTCGGTTTGCCGGAATCTGACAGGAATACTCAAAAAAAGCAATCGCCCAACTGAATACTATCACCCCAATCAAAGGCAAGGAGGCAAACCAGCTCAATTCCTGTTTCATTTTTAAATGCCCGTACCACGCAAATGTCATGAAGACATTGGATACGAGCAATAATGCAATCGTGTAAAATCCTTTCATCTTTTTATCCTTTATTCTATCTATATTTCTTCAGGCAATAAATCATTTTGCACATTATTCATACTCCCCCACAAGCTATAGCGAGCCTCTGGATTCATTTCCTCCAAGCGACGAAGCACTTCCTTCATATCCGAACGATGTGAATTTTTTTCATAAGGGCAATTTTTAACTTGCTTGCGGAATCCTCGCAATAAAGCCATTTCCTGCAAATCCGACTCATGAACCAAACACATCGGGCGAATAATCGTCATATCAAATTTACGCATCACCAAACGTGGAGGCATCGTACTGAAAGCTCCTTGAAAAGTCATATTCATCAACAGAGTTTCCAGAATGTCATCCATGTGATGACCTAGCGCAATTTTATTACATCCCAAATCTTTAGCTAAAGTAAAAAGAGCCTTGCGCCGATTCCAGGAACAAAGAAAGCAGGGCGATTTACGGGTATCGGTAGAAGGATCAAACGACGCTTCATAATGCACAAAAGGGACATTGAAATTCTCGGCATACGTGCGCAAATATTCCATATCCGATTCATAAGAAATATTACTCATTGATATATGAGCAGCCACAACCGAGAAACGAGGTTTAAAGATACGCGAACGACGAGCCAGCAGTTCCAGCAAAGCCAATGAGTCTTTCCCTCCGGACAATCCCACCAATACCTTGTCACCATCCTCAATCAATCCATACTTAATGATTCCTTTTGCAAAACGCTGCTCAATACGACGCATTAATTTATCTTGTCCCATAACTTGTTTTCTAAAAGCGGGGCAAAAATACATGAAAAGAATGAATCCAACAAATCCAATCATCCTCCTTCACAAGTTTATTCACAAAAAATCTGATGAACTCTAAGAACATTCAAAAGATATTTGTATATTTGAAAAAGAATCTTTTACAACGCGAAACTTATGAATAAAAAATATAAACTAGCCCTTTTACTCTTATGCTCCGCTGGAGGAACTTTTGCCCAGACCCTTTCTCAAGCACAAAAATGGTTTACAAACGGAGAGTTTGATAAAGCTAAACCCGTATTTGAACGTCTGGTAAAGCAGTCGCCCTCAAGTGCCAACTACAATTTCTGGTACGGAGCCTGCTGCTACGAAACAGGAGAATTAAATAAATCATTGCCCTACTTGGAAAAAAGTGCGAAACGCAAAGTTATCAATGGCTTCCTTTATCTCAGCAAAGCTTATTATGACTTATACCGCTTTGATGATGCCATTGCTAATCTGGAAGATCATATCTACTGGCTGGAGCAGAAAAAACGGGATACATCCGAAGCAGAAACACTTATGATAAAATATCGTCAAGGGGCACGAATGATGCGCGGCATTGAAAAGATTGCCGTAATAGATAGCTTTTCAGTAGATAAAACCGACTTTCTGAAAGCCTATAAATTAAGCAAAGAATCCGGAAGCATCCGGATGATAGAGCATACTGGCTGCACTGAATTTATTAATGAGATGGAAGACAAAAAGATTCTATCTAAAGAAACCAACGGAGAAACCAAACTCTATTCCTCTTCCAAGCTCATTGACAAATGGGGAGATTTAGAGGCTTTGACCGGTTTAAATGACTATAATGATAACCTGAATTTCCCGTTCATGGATTCAGATGGAGTAACACTTTATTATGCAGCACAAGGAGCTGACTGCATGGGAGGATATGATATTTTTATTACCCGATATGATTCAGACGAGAATACATATCTCCGCCCCGACAATATGGGAATGCCTTTTAATTCGCCCTATAATGATTACATGTATGCCTTAGATGATTTTAACAACTTAGGATGGTTTGCGACCGACCGTTTCCAGCCTGAAGGTAAAGTTTGTATCTACGTATTTGCCCCGAATGAATCGAAGCAAGTCTATGATTATGATACAACCGACCCTATCCTACTGACGGATGTGGCTGCACTAAAATCGATAAAATCGACATGGCATGATGCCGATAAAGTACGCCTTGCCAAACAGCAGCTTGCCCAAATCATGTATGGACAAAATGAAATAAAAAAACAAGGGGATTTCCATTTTATCATAGATGACAATCTGATTTATCGTACTTTAAATGACTTCCGGTCTAAAGAAGCAAAGAAAATGTATCAAATCCTCCAGCAAAAAGAAAAAGACTTGAATGATTTGCAACAATCTTTAAACAAACAGCGTTCTAAATATATAGCGGCATCGAATGCAACTGAAAAACAGAAAATGACGCCAAGTATATTAGACCAGGAAAAAAGAATCAAAGAATTATATAAGGAAATAGAACTGTGTACAGTAAATATTCGAAACACTGAACTTCAAGAGTTAAACCATTAAACCTTTTCTTTTATGGAAATACTGATTCTTATTGCACTGATTATCGGAGGTCTGCTCCTCTTTGCGGTTGAGGTATTTCTCATACCAGGAGTAAGCCTGGCAGGAATTGCCTCAGGGATAAGCATTTTATATGCGATCTATTATGCATTCGACACCATGGGAGCGCAAGCCGGCGGTATTACTATTGCTGCTGCAATTGTAGGACTGATTGGAGTAATCGTTTGGTTTATGCGCTCACACACCGTAGACAAACTGTCGCTAAAGTCTGCAATCGATTACCGTCCGGATCCCTTAAAAGGTCTTTCGCTACACGTAGGCGATCAGGGAATCACTGTAACCCGGCTAACCCTCATCGGCAATGCCAGTTTCAACGGCGAAATCGTTGAAGTCCATTCACTAGACGGCTTCATCGATGAGCAAACACCGGTATCCATTGTCCGCATCAAAGACGGACGAGTGTATGTAAAACGTATTAACTAAAATAATCCTTAACAACTAAAATCTTAGCAAACTATGATTGAGTTTAATTATTTACCGTTTATAGTGGCAATAGGCTTAGTTATATTCCTAGCTATATTTTTCCACTATGTGCCATTCTTCTTATGGTTATCAGCCAAAGTATCAGGTGTACGCATTTCTTTGATACAGCTCTTTTTAATGCGCATCCGTAACGTACCTCCTTATGTGATTGTCCCGGCAATGATAGAAGCGCATAAGGCCGGACTTAGTAATATAACCCGCGATGAGCTGGAAGCACATTACATGGCTGGAGGACACGTTGAAAAGGTAGTCCACGCATTAGTTTCGGCTTCAAAAGCCAACATCGAATTGTCTTTCCAAATGGCAACTGGTATCGACTTGGCCGGACGTGATGTATTTGAAGCAGTACAAATGTCTGTTAACCCGAAAGTAATTGACACACCACCTGTAACGGCCGTAGCTAAAGACGGAATCCAGTTAATAGCCAAAGCACGTGTTACAGTCCGAGCCAATATCCGGCAATTAGTAGGGGGTGCCGGCGAGGATACCATTTTGGCACGTGTAGGCGAAGGCATCGTATCGTCCATCGGTTCATCTGAAAATCATAAATCCGTACTCGAAAATCCCGACTCAATCTCAAAACTGGTACTCCGGAAAGGATTAGACGCCGGAACAGCATTCGAAATTCTGTCTATTGATATTGCGGATATCGATATAGGTAGAAATATCGGTGCATCGCTGCAAATCGATCAAGCTAATGCCGACAAGAACATAGCCCAAGCCAAGGCAGAAGAACGCCGTGCCATGGCTGTTGCATTAGAACAGGAAATGAAAGCCAAAGCTGAAGAAGCAAGAGCTAATGTAATACAGGCAGAAGCAGAGGTGCCTAAAGCCATGGCAGATGCTTTCAGAAATGGAAATCTAGGTATCATGGATTACTATCGTATGAAAAATATTCAGGCAGATACAGCCATGCGGGAAAACATTGCACATCCAGATAATAACCCGGCAGGACATGAACCTATCGGTAAATAATTTTTAAATAATCACTTTTATGAAAAAATATTTTCCAGCTTCAGAATTAATCATCAATTCTGACGGTTCGGTTTTTCACTTACACGTTAAACCGGAACAACTAGCCGACAAAGTAATTTTAGTGGGTGACCCAGGAAGAGTTTCTCTAGTCGCTTCGCATTTTGAACAAAAAGAATGCGAAATAGCCAGCCGTGAATTCAAAACCGTTACAGGAAGCTATAAAGGGAAACGCATCACTGTAACCTCAACAGGTATTGGCTGCGACAATATAGATATCGTTGTAAATGAATTAGATGCATTAGCCAACATTGATTTTCAAACTCGTGAGGAAAAAGAGGAGCTCCGTCAACTGGAGATTGTCCGTATAGGAACCTGTGGAGGTCTGCAACCCTTTACCCCTGTCGGTACCTTTATCTGCTCTGAAAAATCGGTAGGATTCGACGGACTTCTTAATTTCTACGAAGGAAGAAATGCTGTATGCGACCTTCCTATGGAGCGCGCATTACTAAATCATTTGGGATGGACCGGTAACATGTGTGCCCCTAGCCCATATGTCATTGATGCAGATCAAGAACTGGTTGAACGAATCGCACAAAAAGACATGGTACGTGGCGTAACTGTTGCATGCGGCGGATTCTTCGGACCACAAGGCAGACAGCTTCGTATTCCTTTGGCTGACCCACACCAAAACGCGAAAATCGAGAGTTTTGAATATCAAGGCCATCGGATTACCAACTTTGAAATGGAAAGTTCAGCTCTTGCCGGACTATCTAAATTACTCGGTCATAAAGCCACCACCGTATGTATGGTAATAGCTAACCGAGTCGCAAAAGAAGCTAATACAGGATATGTAAATCAAATAGACGATTTAATACAAGTAGTCCTTGATCGTATTTAAACCCATTACGTCACCCCTAGTCAGGTATCAAAACGCTCTAGTATGAATATAGGTTTTGATACCTGATTTTTATCAATAAAAATGACATGGAAGCAAGTTTTACACAACCCACTCATCTTACTAAAGAAGAACGCTATCAAGTATTTCTAAATCAATACAGCCTTCTCATCTCTGATGAAAAAGAAGAAATAAGCGTTTTGGCAAATACAACCGCCGCACTGAAAGAAGCCTTCGGCTTTTTCTGGACAGGATTTTACATAGTAAAAAATGAAGAACTTATTTTAGGACCATTTCAAGGGAGTGTGGCCTGTTACCGCATCCGCAAAGGACGAGGTGTATGTGGTACGGCATGGGCTAAAGAGCAAACACTTGTAGTCCCTGACGTTAATCTATTTCCCGGTCACATTGCATGCAGTTCGTTATCAAAATCAGAAATTGTAGTTCCCGTTTTTGCTCAAGGGAAAGTAATTGCAGTGCTCGATATTGACAGCGACCAGCTCAATACATTTGATGAAACCGACCGCATTTATCTGGAGAAAATAGTCAATGTAATGGCCGAAAGCCTCTATCAATAAACCCACATCATTCGTATTACATCAAAAAAAAGCAGTATCTTTACAGAATAATTCAGTCTATCAACTTTAATTTATGAACATACAAGATACAATCTGCGCTATTTCCACAGCTCCTGGAGGAGCAATCGGGATAGTACGTGTTTCCGGTCCGGAGGCTATAAGCATAACCGAACGAATCTTTACTCCGGCAGGAAAAAATAATCCAAAGTTATCTCTCCGCCAAGCTAATACGCTTACATTTGGATACATAAAAAATGACAATGGAGAAGTCATTGACGAAGTCTTGGTAAGCCTATTCAAGGCACCACATTCTTATACGGGAGAAGACTCCATAGAAATATCTTGTCACGGATCATCTTATATTCTCCAACAAGTCATGTATCTTCTCATAAATAACGGATGCCGCTCTGCTGGTCCGGGAGAATATACTCAACGGGCATTCTTAAACGGAAAAATGGACTTAAGCCAAGCAGAAGCAGTAGCCGACCTGATAGCTTCAACCTCAGCTGCCACTCACCGCATGGCAATGAATCAGATGCGTGGAGGATTTAGTCGCGAGTTGGCGATGCTACGCGATAAGCTACTTCATCTTACTTCACTCATGGAGTTGGAACTCGACTTCAGCGACCATGAAGAGTTGGAATTCGCCGACCGCTCTGAACTAAAAGATATTGCCAATCAAATTGAAACGATTATAAGCCGATTAGTTCACACCTTCAGTATTGGAAATGCTTTAAAAAATGGAATTCCTGTAGCCATTGTTGGCGAAACCAATGCCGGCAAATCCACCCTACTTAATGCACTCTTAAACGAAGAGCGGGCCATTGTCAGTGACATTCATGGAACCACTCGTGATGTGATTGAAGACACCATTAATTTAGGAGGAATTACTTTCCGATTTATTGACACAGCTGGTATTCGTGAAACAACAGATACTATTGAAAGCCTAGGTATAGAGCGAAGCTTCCAAAAGTTGGAACAGGCAGACATCGTACTTTGGGTGATTGATGCGACGTGCGCTGAAGTACAATACCGCCAACTCACTAGTCAGATTCTGCCACGATGCAAAGATAAACATCTTGTTGTCATAGTAAATAAAACTGATATCGCACCGAAAAATGCATCTATAAATCTTTCAGAATTACCATCAGAAGCCCTTGTTATCTCTCTGTCTGCAAAACAAAAAAAGGGACTTACCGAACTGCAAGATTTATTAATCAGTTATGCTTCTTTGCCTGATTTATCACAAAATGACGTCGTAGTCAGCAACATCCGGCACTACGAAGCGCTGACTCATGCTTTAGAGGCAATTCACCGGGTGCAAGACGGACTATTATCACAGCTTCCCGGTGACCTCATTTCACAAGACTTACGTGAATGCCTTTACCATTTGGGAGAAATTGCCGGCGGCTCTATTGAAACTGATGAAGTGCTTGGAAATATCTTTAAGCATTTCTGCATCGGTAAGTAACTATCTGATTATCAATGAGTTAAATTGATTACAATCGATTGGTATGGCGCTCTTTACGGGGCGCCTTTTTTGTTGCTCTACTGTCAATATTAGTCATTTATAAGCTTTGTACATCATCTTTTTGTACCGTTTTTGTACCACGAAGCAAAATTCTGGCATTTTACGCTGGACAGGTTGTGGAGAAAGTTGACTATGGTTTACTAAGATTTACGATAGTTGACACATAACGGGAGAAATAAAGCGAAATAAACATTTAAAATTTGAGTAATATGCCAGCAAGTAACACTAAAATTAAAAAGATTTGCGAATGGTGTGGAACACGATTCGAAGCACAAAAAATAAGTACAAAGTACTGCTCTCACAGGTGTGCAAATTTAGCTTACAAAAAAAGAGAAAGAGAGAAAAACATTAAGGCTACTGAAGAGAATACTCAAAATAGGATTGAGGAACTACCTATCATCACAATTAAGGATAAAGAGTTTCTATCTTTCTCAGAGGTTGGAATTCTTTTAGGTATTACCAGACAAGCAGTCTATAAGATGGTCTATAAAGGATACCTTCAAGCTTCAAAGATTAGCAGCAGATTATCTTTCGTCAAACGCTCTGATATAGATGAGATGTTAAAACGGCATCCTTATGAATTTAGAATGCCCAAGGACACTCTACCTATCAAAGAATTTTATACTACAGCCGAAATAATGAAAAAATTCAATGTAAGTGAATCATGGATTTTTGTTATGTCTAAGAAGAATAAAATTCCAAAGACATTCAACCGTGGTAAGACTTACTGGAGTAAAAAGCATGTTGATGCTTATTTTTCCTCGAAGGCTCCAGATGCAGACATTACAGAATGGTATAGTGTGCAAGAAGTACAGGACAAATTTCAAATGAGCCTTAACGCTATATATTCATTTGTTTATAAAAATGCCATTCCGAAAAAGAAGGTTGGTATTACTGTATACTATTCAAAAAAGCACTTCGATATAGCAAAGGGAATACGTCAGACTGAAGAACCCAAATACTACACTGTTCAAGAGGCGATGGAAAAATTCAAAATAACAAGAGACCAGTTATACCATTATACCAAGTATCATCAAATTCCCAAGATTAAGAAGGGAAAATATACTCTTATATCCAAACCTGAGCTCGATAATTTGTTCGAAGATCCTATCATTGAATAATCCCGGTATAAGTTATTTCCCGGTGTGAGTACTCACCAAGAAAACACCGGTTTAATTTGTACCGATAATAATAATTTATCAACCAAAAACATTAATCTTATGGCACTTACATGTACTAACGTAACATTGAGACAAAGAGTTATCAGTAACGGCAGAATTTCTCTCTATCTGGACTATTATCCAGCCATTCGCAATCCGTACACAATGAAAATGAGCCGCAGGGAATATCTTGGCATTTATATCTATGCCCGTCCTAAAAATGAGATTGAACGTGATTTCAACAATGAGATGCTGAGTAAGGCTGAAGCCATTCGTTGTATCAGAGTACAGGCAATCGTTAATGAGGAGTTTGGATTTCTTGACAAACACAAAATGAAAGCTGACTTCCTTGCCTATTTTCGTGAGAAAGCAAAACTGAAGTATCACAAATGGGACTGCGTTTACCAGCATTTTGAAAAGTTTGTAAACGGCTATTGCACTTTCGGTGATGTAACGGTAGAGCTTTGTCAGAAGTTCAGGCAGTATCTACTGAACTGTAAACAGATCCGTCACCCTAATATCAGTGTTTCGAGGAATTCGGCAGCTGGCTATTTTTCAACTTTCCGTGCATTACTGAAAATAGCTTATCAAGAGAAGATGCTACGTGAAAATCTGAATGACTTCATAGACAAGATTGAATGGAAAGAAGTCAAAAAGCAGTATCTCACATTAGCAGAAGTTAAGAAACTGGCCGCTACACCATGCAAGATTCCTGTACTGAAACAAGCTTCATTATTCTCCTGTATGACCGGTCTTCGTATCAGCGATATTTTACAGCTTACATGGGATAATATTGAAGTCGGTCCTGACAATGGTTATTACATCAGAATTTGTACGGAAAAGACAGAAACTGAAGCCACTCTCCCCATTAGTAACGAAGCATTGGAACTATGTGGTATCCCAGGTTCAGGCCGCGTATTTAAAGGACTGACCAGAGCTATGACGAATCAGCCTCTCAAGCAATGGATTTCGGAAGCCGGAATCAAAAAACACATAACCTTCCACTGCTTCCGTCATACTTTTGCAACCCTCCAGATTGCAGCAGGAACGGACATCTACACAGTAAGCAAAATGCTTACTCACCGTAATGTCTCGACAACTCAGATTTATGCGGAGCTTGTCAGTGAGAAGAAACGGGAATCCGCCAACAAAATCTCATTAAAGTAATATTTCATAACAAACATCTTTATTTCATAATTAAAAGCCGAAAACTCTGCATTTAATTACAAATTTCTACTCATTTTTTAGAAAGATATTTACAGTTGTTATGCTTTTATTTTCATGTTCGGTTTATTTGGCGAATTTGAGAGGGTAACCCCAAAGCCATATGATATGGTTCAAAGGGTACCCTCTTGATATAGCTTACTAGCAATTCTTGATTGGAAACTACTGGCAACGTATAATTGACTTGTGTATTATACTAACTCAATATTAAAAAGTTGTACATCGGGCAAGTTTTACGCTAACTAAAAAAAGAACAAGCCATAATCATTACATACAAAAAGGGGGAATATATGTGCTTTGGCCTGAAGTGGTGATTTGCCACCAATAGCATTCTGATGCCCCATGTATTTACAATGATTATAACAGCATCTTACATTACTAACTAATACCAGAATAAAAATACTTAAGAATAAACTTTTCAAATGGGTGAATATCTTGTATACTTTCTGTCAATTTGTCGTAGCCAATTTTCTTAAATTCCTCTATAATATCAGAAACCTCCATCTCATCGTTTTCAAGATCTATTAAACCTGAATTTTGAATTTTTCTACTTAAAGTTCTAGGCAGTCCATACTCCTCTAATTGATATACAAGCTTAGGAAGGAAAGCATTTGCTGCTTTAGCGAGAAACAAAGATATATCAGGAGTATCTGGATAGATTAATCTTTTAAGTATGCTAATAACATTCAGAATAGAACAAAGATTGAATGACATATAACGCTCTGCATGAAATAAATCTTCCTGACTAAATTCATAACCATCTTTCACTAACTCTCCATGTATTTCAGCCATAGATTTTTGCCAGTTTTGAGGAAATTTCCATATAGCAATTTTCATCAATCCTTTCATATTATCTCCAAGCATATCTGCTACATCAGAAATAGGATTACGCCAATAGTATGAATTCGTAGATGCCAATGATTCAAATCCATTAGGCCAATTGCGATTTTCTTTAATTTTGCCAACTAAAAAACGCAGTTGACTCGGCTTACATAACTTTATCAATGAATTATTCCTTATCTTATTAAAAACATCTTTACCAAGTGTTTCTGACATATATGATTCATATTCTTTTATCTGATTATTTTGTTCATCATTAATTTCCACTCCAGGATTTTCAGAATCAAGCATTTCTACTACATCTTCTGGGAATTCAATATCTAAAATAGTATTCTCTTGAGCTGGAGGTTCTTCTAGCAAATATACTTTACCAACAAAGTATTTCAACATACGGCCTGCTCTGCCTATGATATTACGATATGTAAAATAGTCAAATTTGCGATTACCATTTTTATTTGACCACACTACAACTTGTTCTGCTTGGGTATTAACACCCTCTATTATAGAAGAAGTTGAAACTATAGTGTCAATGCCATTTCTAAGTTCAAACAGTTTTACTTGAATCTGGCTCAATGACCTATGCATTCTACCATTATGAACACCAACACCAATTCTACTCAAATTGCACAAAGAAAAAGATTCGCCATAATTTATTCTAAGCCAATCGTAAAAGTTGTTCAATAAATCATTTTCTTTGTTTGGCATATTGTTGGTGAGCAGTTTAGAAATAGTGTTTATATTATCATAGCTTCCTGCATATACTAAAGTTTTAGTTTTATGTTTTCTTAAAATGTCTAGCAATTTTGTTGCTTTAAAGTCGTTTTTGTTTTCATCAACCCCCATCTTCTCATAGACTTTGCTAGCCATAGTTATTACAGTTTTAAAATCTGTAAAACGCATAAACTGCATACCCTTAGTGAACACATTTTCTTTGATATTATGGATATTAGGAGCGAGATAATACTTTTGTTTCGCTATCTTGCCAAGTTCAATCATTGCGCTTAGTAGAGAAGTGCTACGCGAATCATCAAATGAAGAACTTGCCTTGTAAAATTCATCCACAATGAGCATATCAATACTTTCAAACTTACCTACATATGCAAAACTACGCTCCTGTGGTAGTATTAATATATTACGTTCTCTAAGGGTCGCGTCAGTGGTCGTAATAATTTTATACATTTCTGAAAACTTATGCTCAATCCTTCTACGAGTTTCATCTGCTAAAGCTATTGTTGGGACAATAATAACCACATTATCAGGCTTACGAATAGAAATAAAAGCATCAATGATGAAACTTTTACCAAAACTAGTAGGAGCACTAAGTGCAATATTATCACCTGCCAACAATCGTTTTAAAACTCTCGACTGAGCACTGTGAAGCGTCTTTTGTTCGCCACCGCCAAGATCTGTTTTATAAGCCTCAAATACAGCTTGTTCTTGCCATGATGCTGTATTTTTATCAATATAAGGGAACAGACCAACTTCTCTTATAAAATGGTTGACCATAGGAGAGTATTCTTTGCCTTCACGATTCAGTCTATCAAGCAATTTTATTACCTCCGTACGAGCTGTATCCATTTGACTGTTTAGGATCAGTTCGTTGATATTATAACAGATATCAAAAACTTCACTTTCAAGCATCTTGTTTTATTTGATTAGCGCGTTTAACAAACCAGTTTACAATATTCTCTTTATTAGGCACAGGAAACAGTATGAGATGAAACATTATATTTTCAAAACCATATACACCTTCTTTCTTCTGCTTATTATTATGCGACATAAAAAATCTCTCAGCTCTATTTAGATGATAATGTTTTATTTCTTCAAGATATTCAGGTGATAATTCTCTAGCTCCTTTAGTTATACTACATTCATGTAACAACATAATAGGAACATGTAGCCTTTTTTTTACCTCGTCTATCGATACATCATGACGAAGTACTTCTTTTACTTTTTTTCTTATGTCTGGGTTATTAATTACATACTCTAAATCCTTAATATTTGTTATTATTGAGTTTTCCTTCTTTATCTTTTCCGTGCCGAGCGCTTCAAACACTGAATTGATAGGGTCATATAACCTTTCATCTATGATATCATTAAAGAATTTGGCTTCACCAAGCCACAACGTAAAATCCATTTTATCTTCATCAATAACAATATGTACGCTATCGGCTCCTTTTGCGTTATCATTAGAATTTTGCTTATAAAATATTTTAGGTACCACAGGTAATGCATTGTAATGATAGCGCATTATCCCATAGAGTACTATTTCGGCAATTTCACTGCCTTGGCCATTCTCACAATCAACCAATCTGAGATTCATTATTGAGCGAGTTATCTGCGTGTATGGATCAATTGTACAAATATTTTCTCTTTCATCTGCAGATAAACCTGTTTGTGCTATATTGTTCATGACAAACTGGCGAAAAAGATCTTCACGCCACTTCCCATCTTCAAAGCCATTAACCACAGACAGCAAAAAATCATTTTTGTCAAAGTCAGACTTCTTTGACCTTGATTCGATATCTGCCAGGCAGGTATTTACAACTATATCGAAGTTCTTTATTTTATCCATAAATTACATTTTAATGGTCTTGATTTTTATCTAAACTACCTTAATAGAATAATCTACAAAATTAACTATAATTCATCAAACATTTCATTTCCAACGAAAAACAAATTTATGTTTGGGATTCAGAATAACATTTTAATTATAAAATGGATATAAAATCCTGGTTAGGTTAGAACATATTTTCAGACATATCTCCTTCTCGTACGCTCTCTCTAAAATTTATACTTACTTAGTTTTCTATCGATACTATCCTTAGAATTTAGAAGAGTATATTTGATGATGCTTGAATGGCTAATAATGGCATATACAAGATAATTGATATTTTACTCAACATCTACTGAACTGTGAACAGATCCGTCATCCTAATATCAGCGTTTCGAGAAATTCGGAAGCTGGCTATTTTTCGATTTTCCCTGCATTACTGAAATTAGCTTATCAAGAGAAGATGCTACGTGAAAATCTGAATGACTTCATAGACAAGATTGAATGGAAAGAAGTCAAAAAGCAGTATCTTACATTAGCGGAGGTCAAAAAACTGGCCGCTACACCATGCAAAGTTCCTGTACTGAAACAAGCTTTATTATTCTCCTGTATGATTGGTCTTCGCATCAGCGATATTTTAAACTTACATGGGATAATATCAAAGTTGGTCCCGACACTGGCTATTACATCAGAATTTGTACAGAAAAGACAGAGACGGAAGCTGCTCTCCCCATCAGTAACGAAGAATTGGAACTATGTGGTATTCCTGATGCAGGCCGAGTATTTAAAGGACTGACCAGAGCTATGACGAATCAGCCTCTCAAGCAATGGATTTCGGAAGCCGGAATCAAAAAACACATAACTTTCCACTGCTTCCGTCATTCGTATGCCGTCATACAAATCTCTTTAGGCACAGATATTTATACAGTATCGAAAATGCTAATGTATCGACAACACAAATTTATGCTGATTTGGTCAATTCGAAAAAACGAGAGACGGCGAATAAAATTTCGTTGAAATAATATAACTCTTATCTTATCTATAACAGGTTATATCTGATAAATCTATCGGATATGACCTGTTTTTATGTTTGCTTTATCTGACAGAATCGCTATCTTTGAAGAAAATTGATTCTTTAAATGAATAACTACAGCTATGATAAAAATATATGGAATGGAAACTTGTCCGTAAGCATTCAGCAAACCCCGTATTTCCCCCTCTGAAAGTTCTTCTTAGTTTTG
>Escalade_p2__coassemble_517_pt1 | contig 73955 bp, 65 predicted proteins | sample Escalade_p2__metabat2_low_PE_019 | metagenome-assembled genome bin Escalade_p2 | reverse complement strand
GTATTTCTACAATTTTATATGATTTTGTAATTATAAGCTAACAGCAATTAACCCTGCAACAGATAGACGATAAAGGCTATGCCCGTCCGTATGAAGCCGAAGCCCGTGCTGTGTGCAAGGTAGGTGTGAGCTTTGCTTTAGAGATGGAAAGCAGCATGCAGGAATCACCAACTGTCAGTCAACCGACTTCAGGAAGTTGGATTTTCACTTCAATGCGTCGCTTGCAGCTATCAACTTGGCCAAAGCGGCATGTAAGAGAATCGGAATAACCTATTCCATATCCTCCTGCAAGTCTTTCATACACAATGCTTATATGCTTGAACGATTTATTTGCGTGTTTGGGATTAGCCCAGACCCGCAAGTTATTGACAAACTTTTCAAAGAACTCATTTTATTTACCGCCAGAGCCGCTTAGGCTTGGCTACTTTTTAACGAACTATTGAAAATAAACATACAGGTTTATATAGTTGTTAGTAACGTATCAAATATAATACATTCTATCATATTATCATGCCTTATTGCCTGTTTTATTGAACAATTAGAGGATTAATTTTGTGATATAATTTTAATGTGGTAGAAATTAATATTTTTTCGTGTAGGTTCTATTATATGGGTTCTGATGTAATGAGCTGATAATAATATTTATACAAAAGAATGTAAATCAAAACAATTTAAGACGCTATGCGTTCAGGATAAGAGTTATTGGCATATAACGGTTGGAATCTACTCCAACCGTTCTTTTTTCTTTAGCGAATCCATCTTAGCCTCTAAGATTTCATTCATAGCCAGATAAAATGCAGTCCTTACGATATTAAAATTGTTTGAAAGAGCTGCATTTTCTTTTATCCGGTAATGAGGTTCAACAGCTTTCCCTTCACGAGGATTACCCTTGAAAGTCGTTTTAGGTTTCCCATATCCAAGTGAGAAATAAGTATCATGGGAAGTACAGAAAGTAAGTGGTCTAACTCCAAAATCACCAGTTGTTTCCTCACCCACAAGAACAGCACTACCGGACTCCTTCAGAATACTTGCAAGATACTCGGCAGCTGAAAAGGTATTTTGGCCAATCATCACATACAGTTTACCCTTGAATGAATCTTCAGACGGAGTTATTAGAGTCTCAGCTTGATAGGGGTGTTTTAAGAGAAGGGCAGCTATCTTTTCCATATTCCTGACAAGTCCACCATGATTATTCAGCAGATTCAGAATGATACACTGATAGTTCTTGACCTTATTGTATTTGAGTATGAATTCCTCAGTTTCTTCATCTGTAAATCCTGATAATGACAAGAGGGTTAAGTATTCTTTCTTATCTTTAGGTGAATTCATAATACTTTTAGTCTCTGCACTCCTGATTTCTTTGTTATGCTCGGATATGCGCTGCATTCCATCTCTGCTCAATTCTACCGTAACATTAAAAACGGAGTCATCTCTGCAAAGACATAGGTTCCTTACTGTATCGATATAACTTGAAAATACATAATCCTCTGTATGAACATATCTCCCCTTTTCAGTGGATCCAGGAACGTAATTCTTCATACTATCTCTCCATGACACTACATCTATACCATCTACAGACAATATCCTGTCTCCTTTCTTTAATGGATATTCAGTCTGGTTGGCTGAAACATACAAAGAATCACTTCTCCATTCCGCATCCGCCATAGTCGTGTATTTACTGTATCTCAAGCAGGTATGTGAATTTCTCAACTCAGAGAAATACTGTTGGATAGCTAAAAAATATTCCCTGTTATTCTTAGCATTCATTACTTTTACAGAATACTTATCACGTAAAGACTTTAAGGATATTCCCTTATAATCAGCGAGAGAATAATGTTTCTCAACAATGTCACATATCTCTTTGAAATCATCCATATATTCGTCTGGTTCTATATCTTGTTCTAAAACGAATTGTTTCTCTGCCTTCATTGTAAGATGATACCCGACCCAATAAATAGGATAGTTCCTTACGGCAATATATATAGTCCCCAAAAGAATCAAGAGGTATGATATGCATACTATCCAGAATCCAAGTTTTTTTCTTTTAATATAGATATATACAGTAGCTCCTACTGTGGTAATCAGACATAGGATCTGGGTCCATAAAAATATATTCATAATCATCTACTTGCTACCAATGTTATTTTTACTCTATCAATATCATCATGCTGGCTTAACCCCCAACATAGTTTTTTATCCTTAACAAACTCCTCACAAAATTCATGAATTGGCTCCATCTCATTCATCATCAGTTCATTCTGAGAGTTGTATTCTATGATCATAACAAAGCGTTCATAGTCCTTGCCCAAATTAATTAAGTCTTTACCCAGCTTGTCCATTACTTCCTTTATCCTTACAACATTTTCATTTGTCAAGGAGGTATGAGAAAAACATTCGACTTCATGTTCACTCATTAAATAACCATAGTCTTCCATACCAAGATTATTCATCGGGTACTTGTTCTTTGCCAGTTCACTTAAAATCTGAAATGCCTTTTCTTTTTTCATATCGGTTGTTTTTTAATGATGAAGCAAAATTATTCCACCTATGCACACATATCTTATGCACCATTATACTATTTTGTAAAAAGCAGAAAACGCCATAAAAACAGAATTTGCAATATGGATGGTATCTTATCTGCTTACTACCAATGTTATTTTCACATCCTCAACATCTTCATACTTACTTAACCCCCAACACATTTTGCTGTCCTTTATATACTTCTCACAAAATTTATGAGTAGGATCCAATTCATTCATTATCATTTCATTCCAAGAAATGAATTCTACGGTCATTAAGAAACACTTAACCTTACTACTGGCGTTAAACAAGTCGATATAATAATTGTCCAATTTCCTCTTTACTCGTTTAACAATCTCATCAGTAGAGGAGATATGAGAAAAACATTCAATTTCATGCTCTTTCTCTAAATAACTATAATCTACCAAATCTATTTTCAAAGGACGCATGTGCTTTGTCAACTCATTTAAAATCTTAAGTACTTTTTCTTTTTCCATGTCTGGTATATTTTTGATGATGTTACAAAATTACCCCACTGGTGCATAAATAACTTGTGCAGTATCACATTATCTTTGCAAAAAACAGAGGAAACCATGAAAACAGAATTTGCTATATGGATGGTGTCATATCTTATAAGGAGAGGTCCTGATACCCAAGAAAATATTATAAACGAATGGTCTAAATACATAAATGAAGATGTAGAGATTCATAGGAATACATTCGGGAACTATAGAAAAAAGGCTGAAGAATTGTTCGGAACAGAAATATCATACAATCCAGTTACCAAAGAATACTACATAGAAGATAAGGGATTAATAATCCATAATGCCATGTATAAGTGGTTGCTTCAGTCTGTTTCAGCTTCAAATGTGATAAGCAGAAGAAGCAGGCTAAAGGATCGAATAATGCTTGAAACCAGTTCAGGAGGTGAAGAATTCATTGAACCAATAACGGAAGCGATGGAGAAAGGGCTGTGTATTAAAATGATTTATCAGGCGTTTTGGGATGAACCGAAAGAAAAAATCGTAGAACCATATTACATAAAGCTCTTCAAACGCCGTTGGTATCTGATTGGAAAGAGACGTGATATTGGGGAATTCCGAACTTACTGCTTTGACAGGATAAAGTCAGTAACTGTTTCAGATATTAGATTTAAGTTTATTAAAGAACAAAGTGCTGAAACCTTGTTCTATGACTATTATGGAATTATCCAATATCCGGTAGAAAAGGAACGTGTTGTAATCAAAGTGGGATGTGAACAGGGAATGTATATTAAGACTCTTCCCCTCCATCATTCACAAAAGCTGATACAGCAGGATGACGACTACATGACATTCGAATTATATCTGAAACCCTGCTATGACTTTGTACAGGAATTACTATCTTGTGGATCAGACCTCGAAGTAATAAGTCCCCAGTCACTAAGGAAAGAAATAAAGCAATATGCAGAAGAAATGTGTGAAATATATAACCCCAAAGATAATGGATAGAATAAGACATTTTATTGATAAACTTTCAAGAGAGGTATCTACACCAGAACTTACCAACGTATATTCTCCGGAAATACCTCAGAGTGAAGTATGTAGGGAAAATCTGTATAACTACCTTCAAAGAATCAGGAATAATAACAGTAATGTGATGCTAATAGGTGAAGCACCTGGTTATCATGGTTGTAGACTATCAGGAATCGCATTCACTTGTGAGGAAAACTTTACTGAGGATATAATACCAGAGATTATGGGAAAAGACCTTGGATATAAGATTTACTCCGACGGGAAACCAGAAAGAGAATTTTCAGACTGTCGGGTGCCCGAAGAACAGCACCTCCTTTTTCACACTTTTTAAATTTGTTAATTTTGAACATTTCACCCCGATTTTTACCCTCGAAAACCCGCTCACAAGCCCTGTGAGCGGGTTTTCTATGTTCATTTTTAACATTTTAAGATTCCAGAAGAATCATGCATCTTTGTGTGTTATTAATTTGAGAAATGGATAGAAAACACATGACAGTCTTTAACCGGTGCTTTCAGAAGACCGGTAGTTGCCTGACCGACCTCCCCGCATGGATCGAAGAAATCCGCAGCGGAAAGTATCAAGAGGCGGTCAGTCGCTTGCGCAGCTTGCGCAATGAGGGAAAGTCGGCACAAGCCGACGAAGTAAAACAAACTTTGCCTGCTCTTGCTCCGGCAGGCAACTGCATGGAAGGACGGCAAATCCCCCGGCTGAAGGACCGGACGGGCGTGGCGATGTTCGACCAAGACAAGATGTCGCCCGAACAGGTGACCCATGCCGCTCAGGTGCTCCGCGAAGTGCCGTGGGTCATGGCGGGACACGTCACCTCATCGGGATGCGGATACCGCACCTTTGTCGATATAGGAAGGGTGCATCCCGATGTCTACCGCGAAGCCTACCTTCAGGTGGCAGAAACCATCGGACAGCTCACCGGCTCGCCCTGCGATACTGCTACCTGCGACCTCTGCCGCCTGTCGTACACCTCTTTCGACCCCGACGCCTTCTACCGTGAAGACGCCCTCCCGTACCCGTATCCAGCCGGACGCAATCCGCTGAACTACGTACCCCTTCCGTCGGGAGGCGCAGCCGAAGATTTTTCCGAAGACTTCTATCGGATGAGCGGATTCACGGAGGAGAAAACAAAACCGGCAGAACCGGCAGAAAGCTCGGCATGCAAGTGCGTTCCCAAGGGAGTGGGAGACCAGAAACGACTGATGGAAAAGGTGGACAGCGTGCTTCAGAAATACCTGAAAAAGCATCCGCTGGTGGTGGGACGGCGACACTTGACCCTTTTGCGGATGGGACAATATGCTTGTTGGCGCAACCTTTCCCGGCGGGAATTCGAAAGCCTTAAGATAGAGGCGTTTAAGCTCTGTCCCGACATGCACGAAAGGGAGGTTTCACAGGCCCTGGAATGGGGCTTTACACACGGCTACAGCGACCTCGTAAATAAAGGGTCAGTGCCAAAGTGTCAAGACACGAATTTCTCCTGCGCACGCGCGGACGGTCCCGATGGGGGAGAGGAAGGCGAAGATTTCAGTTCGCCGGAAGAGTCGGAAGAAGACGAAGTGAAACGCCACTGTCCGCTCTTCCCCGAAGAAGTCTATGAAAACCTTCCTCCCATGCTGCAGAAAGGACTGGCAGCTGCACGCACCCCGAGAGAACGCGACATGCTCCTCATGGCCATGCTCACCAACCTCAGCGGTTGCCTGCCCGGCACCCACATGCTCTATGCCCGTCACGACTACACCCCTCATCTCTATTTTGCCGCCATCGCTCCGGCAGGGTCGGGGAAGGGGGTCGTGTCGCTGGCAGCCGGACTCGGAGCCCGCATCGAACAGATGTATGAGGCAGATAACGAACGAAACAGCATGGAGTTTACCAAGCAGAGCTATGCATGGGAAATGGAAAAACGCCAGGCACAGAAGGAAGGGCGCGAACCCAACTGGGACCTGCAGCCCGAACCCTTCCGCCGGAAAATCTTCCTTCTCCCGTCGAACATCTCCAAGAGCCAGTTTATGCTCAATCTGGAGGCAGCCGAAGAAGTCGGCATGGTGGCAAACTGCTCAGAGATGGACTCCTTCTCCTCCTCCCTCGGCAGCGACTGCGGAAAGTATGCCGCCGAACTGCGTATGATTTTCCACCACGAAACCGTGGGACAGAACTACAAGATCGACGGCCGTCCCATCGTCATCAAGAAACCCCGCCTTGCCATGTGCATGTCGGGCACCCTGCTGCAGCTCGTCCGTTTCGTCAACTCGAAGGAAGACGGAATGTACAGCCGTATGGCACTGCTTACCGGTGAAGGCTCCTCCGGATGGATTTCAGCCGCCCCCGATGCCGAAGGCGTGCTCGATGGAGGTGCCCTCTTCGAAGTTCTTTCCGAGCAAGTCCTTGAACTCTTCCGCTTCTCGCAGAACCATCCGCTGGAAGTCCGCTTCAGTTCCCGGCAGTGGAAAGAACACACCCGCTGCTTCGGTCTGGCATGGAACAACGTCTCCATGGAAGAAGGAGAGGGGAACATGGCCATCGTAGGACGTCACGGACTCATCGCCTCCCGTCTCGCCATGGTCTTCACCGCCCTCCGCCGCTTCGAGACCGGCTTTGCCGTCGACCGGATGGAATGCTCCGACGAAGATTTCCGCCGCATCATGCTCATCGCCCAGTGTCTGCTTGAGCACAGTCTCTCACTCTCCACCATCCTTCCCGGCAACGGAACCAAGCGGAAGCAACAAACCACCTTCTTCCGCATCCGTTCTATCTTCAGCCAGATGTCCGACGAGTTCACCTTCTCTCATTACATTGAGTGCATAGAAAATGCCGGACTTTCCAGACGCAGTGGCACCCGTGCCCTGACCAAGCTGATCGAGAGCGGAGAGGTGGAAAAAGTGGAGCACGGACTCTACCGGAAAACCAGTGCCGGGAAAAAGGGTCAAGAAAAAATTTGGCACTGACACTTTGTTTAAGACACCCTTTTAGGGCGGTATTTCAGATGTAACAGTCTGAAATACCGCTTTTTGCAAAAGGGTCAAACAGCTCCTAGAACGGGGTTTACGAAGCACTGATTTCCTTGAAAAAAACGCTTCGGTGTTCAGAAAAGAACGCCGAAGCATTTTTTTTAAAGCGACTCGGCATTCCGTCTTAGCTGCCTGAAAAAACCCGCTGACGAGGTTTTCCATCCAGACAGGAACCCTGTCAACCCGTTCACTCGTTCCCTTCGATACCCGGACAAGCCTTGTCAGCCCGTAAAAAATATCCTAAATCAATTCTTGCACAATTTTTTTAAAACAGCTATCTTTGCACCTACACCAGTCAACGGGTCGCCCGGTCAACTACACTGATCACCTGGCCACCTGATCAACTGGTTTAAAAAAACAACAAAATGAACCGAAGTAAACTGCTGCCCGGAGCATCCACTCCACAGTACATACGTAGATAAGCGATTCGATGTCACTGGATAGTACCGAGCCCCTTTCTACCGCCCCCATAGGCACCCCTCATACCGAGCCCGCACAGACACGTGCTATAGGTCCGGAAGTAGAAGTACACCCTTGCAGCAAGAGCCCCCATGCCCAATCCCCCTGCACCACGTGGAGCTACCTTTTTCTCCACCACACCCGTGTAGAGCGCATGGCAGCCACCCTCTCCGTTCATTTTCCCACCTACGTTCACACCACCACCACCTACCTGCGCACCCGCAAGCGAGTGGTACAGATAGAACGCCCCACGGTGTCCGGTCTGCTCTTCATCCAAGGCAACCCCACCGCCATCGCCGCCCATCTGCGTGAAAACTTCCCCGGACATTACCTCGTGCGCAACTGCGCCACCGGACAAGTAGCCGTCATCCCCGACAGCCAGATGCAACCCTTCATGCGCATCTCCACCCTCGATGCCCAGCGCCTCCGCTTCCTTCCCCACGGACTGGATTACTATGCCGAAGGCCATCCGCTGGTCCGCATCATAGGCGGTCCGCTGCACGGCATGGAAGGCTACATCCTCCGCATCGCCCGCGACCGTCGTCTGGTACTCTCCATCGGCAGTTTCACCCTCGCCCTGAGCGGCATCCACAAAGAACAGTTCGAAAACGTAACCCAATACATCGCCGACCGTCAGCAAGCCGTACCGGTATCCCCGTTGTGCGGAACCCCGCAACAGGAAGCCATCCGCACCAGTCTGCTCCGTCCGCAGACCCTGCTCGACCACCTTGCCGTGGCACACGTCATCGAAGACTGGCACTGCCGTGCCCTCCGCTGGGTCAAGGAAGAACGGCAAGAAGAAGCCCTCCGCCTCCTGCTCGACCTGCTGCACATCGTAGGCGACCTCTACCGCCGTGTGTGCGACCGCCGCATCCCCCGTGCCGACTGGGCAGAAGTACACGTCCAGTTGCGCAACGTGCAAGCCGAAGCCGTTTCCTTGCTGGCCCATCCCTCGCTTTCGCCGGATGCGAAAGAAGATGCCGAAGCAGCATTGGAAGCACTGGAAATGCAGTTTGGAGAGGTGTGGGGAGAGATGTAGTAAGAGGATGAACATGGCTGAGTGTTTACACCTTGTTTTTTTAAATATTCCCGTTGGTATATTCCTGTTTTTGGAGTAAATTTGTAGCAAATTTATATATTCAACAGACAATACAATGGTAAACAGCATATCATTAAAAGGCTTCACAAGCTTTACGGACAACCGGTTTTCATTTATCAATGGGGTAAATATACTCATTGGCAAGAACGGAACAGGAAAAACGCATATACTAAAGTGCCTGGCATCTGCTATGCAGGCACGCCATGAATTTCAGGAAAAGCAAACCACTTCGAAAGAACAGTTTGAGTATATTCTGGCAGAAAACATGGGTCGCTACTTCAAACCAGACTCCATAGGCAATCTGGTAAATAAGAATATCATTTCAGGAAAATCAACAGTCGGCATAGAAATAGACGGAAAAGAACTCTCATTCAGTTTCTCTACAACTTCAAAGACAACAGTAAAGATAGAGAAGGATGACAAATGGGATGATTGCCAGTTCATATACATTCCGCCGAGGGAAATGTTTTCGCTGTTTGAAGGTTTTATCGGACTAAGCAGCAAGCGTGAACTTTCATTTGACCAGACCTATATCAATTTGGCCCATTCGCTTGCCCTTCCGGTCTTACGGAATTTGGAAAACAATCCCTTAAAGTCTGCCATAGAGTTACTGGAAAAGGAACTTGGATTCAAGGTGCTTCAGATGAACGGTCGTTTCTATATAGAGACCAACAACAAAGCTATGGAAGCACATCTTGTTGCTGAAGGGTTGAGAAAGCTGGCATCCGTACTCTACCTTATCCTTAATGGAGAAATAAACAAGAATACCATTCTGTTTTGGGATGAACCGGAATCAAACCTTAACCCCGCTTTGATACGTGTAGTGGCGGAATTTATCCGTGAGCTTGAGAAATGCGGTCTGCAAATCTTTATTGCCACACATGATTACCTGCTTACCCATCTGCTTTCCCTTTATTCCGAATACAAAGAGCATACCGACATCCATATACGCTTTTTCGGGCTCCATAAAGAGGAAAACACTATCAGTGTGGAAGAGGGAGAAACACTTGCCACCATACAGAATAACCCTATACTGGAAGAGTATGCAGCTTTTTACGAACTGGAACAACAATATATGAATGATTATGAGTAGCTTTCAGGAAAGTGGCATCAACTTCTGTTTCCAGCCCAACTGGACTGTATTGAAGTATGACGATCATCTGGCCCATAAAAAGGTAGAAAAACTTGTCAAGCCGACTAAAGCCGTTGATTTTCTTGGCATACATAACGATAGGCTGTATCTGGTAGAAGTAAAGAACTACCGTGACCATACTGATGATGAAAGTACCAGAGAGGTACTGAAAGGTAAAGGAGACGAACTCATGCGCCGTATTGCCATCAAGGTAAGGGATACCATTGCCACATCAACGGGGGCAGCCCGATTCTCTACAAATGACGAAAAGTTCTTTATCCAAGTAAACCGGCTTCTGCTTGACAGCAGCAGGAAACTGACAATAATAGCATGCATTGAGCTTGATGTATCCAATGACAAGGAAAGGAAAGCCAAAATGGGAATATGGATGCAGACACTGAAACAAAAGCTTTCATGGCTACACCCTGCCAAAATATCCGTCAACTCCGTAGATAACATTACGGATATAATGCCAGATTTGGATGTTTCGTTCATCTAACGTAAGCAGTCACTTTAGACCATCGGTAAGAGGATGAACATGGTTGAGTGTTTACGCCGTATGTTATTACCCTGTTATTGCAACTTATAAAGATGACATGTTAAAGTCTGAAGAACATGCCCAGGAAATACTCGTTTCCCAACTGAATTCAGAGAAGCGAGCCCGTCGTGCAGCCGAAAAGAAGGCGCATGATGCGGAGCTTCGCATCTCTGCGCTTCTCGATAAAGTCAATGACCTTCAGTCCAGACTTGACGAACAGTTGAGCAAGGTTACCGAACTGGTTTCCCAAATGACTGCCATGTTCATGGGTCATGGAGCGGTGAGCCTGTCCGATTCCATCAGGGAGTCACTGACCAGTGCTATCCGTGCAGAATTTGACATGCAGAAGCAGGAGCTGATAGCTTCTTTCAATCGGGAGAAACAGGAGATGCTAGATTCCTTTGCTCTTAAATTGGCAGCCAAAGAAAATGAGATAGCCATGCTTAGGGGCCGGAAGCAGGATGACGTTAATGATCCTCCTGCCACTTCAAGTCCTCAAAGCGGTTCTGTCCCTCCGGCCGCAGACAAGAGATGCCAGACAGCTGGTAGATATCATAGATGAGATATTTCATCGTGATAAAAAGATAAAGGATCAGTATCAGCATCCGGATGATATAAAAAGAGAGCGAAATCTTCTGTTAGCTCCACTGTTTAATGATTTGAAACAGGAGCTGGATAGACTACATAATTTGTTGGACCCTGAGAAAGAACCGGAACTTCTCAAGGCAGTCAAGTATGTCCTGACAGAATATCCTTGCATATTGCACTGTCTGGAAGATGGCCTGATAGATTTGTCCAACAATTGTTGTGAACGGCAAATTCGCAGAATAGCCAAGTACCGCAACAACAGCTTTTTTGTAGGCAGTCCTGAATCCGGAGTTCGTTTTGCAAGATTACAGTCTGTTTTTGCCAATATCCGCAATCACAAATTGAATGCGGTGGCCTATCTGTGTGATGTCTTTCGACGGATTGGAAAAACTGCTAAGGAGGAACTGGTTAATTTGTTACCACACAAATGGCAGCCTATGACCGTCTAACTAAGCGTATAAATCAAAGTTAATTCTTAAAACTTTATAAAAACAGGTTTCTTTAGGTCCTTAACGGGTCTAAAGTGACTGCTTACTAATTAATTAATAAAACTCGGTTTAGGGGGTACTGGAATGTGCTTCTGCAAGAGGGGTATGCTCTAAATTGAGTGGTTACATCAACTCACTTATATGAAAAAGAATATTGCCGTAGCCGGAACCGGTTACGTCGGTTTATCCATTGCCACCCTGTTGGCGCAGCACCATCATGTGACTGCTGTAGATGTGATTCCCGAAAAGGTAGAGAAAATCAACCAGAAGATTTCTCCCATTCAGGACGAGTATATTGAAAAATACTTGGCAGAGAAGGAACTGGACCTCTCAGCCACCCTTGACGGAGCTTCTGCCTATCAGCATGCAGACTTTGTCGTCATTGCAGCTCCCACCAACTATGATCCGGTCAAAAACTACTTCGACACCACCCATGTGGAAGAAGTCATCGACTTGGTGCTGGAAGTCAACCCCGATGCCGTGATGGTCATCAAAAGCACCATCCCCGTGGGTTATACCCGCAACCTCTATCTGAAATATGCCCAGAAAGGCGTGAAGCAGTTCAACCTGCTTTTCTCACCTGAATTCCTTCGTGAAAGCAAAGCCCTCTATGACAACCTCTATCCCAGTCGCATCATCGTAGGCTATCCCAAGCTGATCGACCGTCCGGAGTTTGCCGAAGAAAACGAAGCAATCCAAGCCGTAACCGATGTGGAACGGATGAAAGAAGCTGCTCAGGTCTTTGCCTCTCTTTTGCAGGAAGGTGCCTTGAAGCCTGATGTAGATACCCTCTTCATGGGCATGAAGGAAGCCGAAGCCGTGAAACTCTTCGCCAACACCTACCTTGCCCTCCGTGTAAGCTACTTCAATGAACTCGACACCTATGCCGAAGTCAAGGGACTCGACACGAAAGCCATCATCGAAGGGGTAGGCTTAGACCCCCGTATCGGTACTCATTATAATAACCCCTCCTTCGGTTATGGCGGCTACTGTCTGCCCAAGGATACCAAGCAGCTCTTGGCAAACTATGCCGACGTACCCGAAAACCTGATAGGAGCCATTGTAGAAAGCAACCGTACCCGTAAGGACTACATTGCCGATGCTGTACTTCATAAAGCCGGCTATTACGGTTATGCCGATGCTAACAGCTTCGATGTCAGCAAAGAACACACTTGTGTGATTGGTGTTTACCGCCTCACCATGAAGTCGAACTCCGACAACTTCCGTCAGAGTGCCATTCAAGGCATCATGAAGCGTATCAAAGCCAAAGGAGCCGAGGTTATCATTTACGAACCCACGCTGGAAGACGGTACGACTTTCTTCGGAAGCCGGGTAGTGAATGACCTTGCAGCTTTCAAGCAGCAGAGCCAAGCTATCATAGCCAACCGCTACGATGCGTGTCTGGATGATGTGCAGGGCAAGGTATATACACGTGATATTTTTAGGAGAGACTAAAGAAATAGAACTAAATGAGTAATCAAACTGCAAATTTAAAACAACAAACAAAAAAAGGGCTATATTGGAGTTTTTTCAACCAGTTTTCGAATGTGGGCTTAAACTTCTGTGTAGGTATTGTGATGGCGCGTTTGCTTTCTCCTTCCGATTATGGAATTACTGCTCTACCGGCTGTATTTATGTCAGTGGCGTGGATTCTGCAAAACGGAGGATTAGGGGATGCATTAGTGAGAAAACCAGACTTGAAGGAAGAAGATCTTTCCACCGCTTTCTATTACAGTTTGGCAATGGGTTTAACTTTATATTTAACTCTGTTTTTCACAGCTCCTTGGATAGCTGATTTCTATGAAACACCCGTTCTGGTTCCTTTGCTTAGAGTAACCGCACTTACCTTTTTATGGGGACCTTTGAATACAGCTCAAAATGTATTATTGAAGCGCAAACTCGATTTCAAGACCCCTACAAAAATCGCTTTGACTACCCGAATTGCCTCAGCTATCATAGGAATCGTTCTTGCTTATATGGGCTATGGCTTATGGGCTCTTGTTGTCTCAGGGGTACTTTCTTCCTTGCTGACCATGGTACTCAGTTGGTTTGCTGTAAAATGGATGCCGAAAGCCAAATGGGATAAAGCCTCTTTTAAATATCTTTGGAATTATGGAAACAAGATAATGGCATCTGGTATGCTGGATACCCTTTATCAAAACATCACCCCCATCTTTGTGGCAAAATACTATTCTCCGGCAGACTTGGGGGTCTATAATCGGGCACAAGGCTATGCTACCTTACCCTCTCAGCAGGTTACAGGCGTGATTCAAGGGGTGACTTTCCCGGTGCTTAGCAAGATGCAGGATGATAATGAAGCATTAGCCCGAAACTATCGCCGTATGCTGAAGGTGACAGCCTTTATCGTATTCCCTTTGATGCTCATGCTTTCCGCCTTGGCACGTCCGTTGGTAATTGCACTCATTACTGCCAAATGGGAAGCCTGTATTCTTCTTCTTCAGATTATGTGCTTCTCCATGATGTGGTATCCTATTCATTCCATTAACCTGAATCTGCTTATGGTAAAAGGACGGTCGGATTTATTCTTGCGTCTGGAAGTAATCAAGAAGATTATAGGTTTGAGCATCTTGGTTTTCACCTTGCCACAAGGGCTGGTTATTTTTTGTATAGGAGGAATTGCTTCATCTCTGATTAGTTTGGTAGTAAATACCTATTATACCGGAAAACTCATCCATATTGGCTTTTTAAAGCAGATGAAAGATTTGCTTCCTATCTTCGCCTTGTCTTTGCTCATGTTTGGAGCCGTTCATCTCTCCATTCACTTTGTGGAAAATTTATATCTTCAAATTCTAGTGGGAGGAATGGTAGGAGGAATTGTCTATTTAGGAGGTGCATTCTTATTCCGATTTAAAGAGATAGAGGATGTACTCTATATGCTGAAACGAAAATCTTAACTAATTATCATATTTTATGGATAACAAACTTATTACCGTCACCTCTCCCTTATTGCCGGACCTGACGGAATTCAACGAACTGTTGAAAGACATCTGGAACCGTAAATGGATCACTAATAACGGTCATTACCACAAAGAACTGGAAAAAGAACTGGCTGCTTACCTGAAAGTACCTTATGTGAGTCTTTTCACCAATGGTACCTTGCCTTTGTTGACTGCGCTTCAAGCCTTGCGCATCACAGGAGAGGTAATTACTACCCCTTACAGTTTTGTGGCAACCACCCACAGCATCTGGTGGAACGGATGCAAGCCCGTATTTGTGGATATAGACCCGGCAACAGGTAACTTAGACCCTGATAAGATAGAGGCTGCCATTACTCCGAAAACCACTGCCATCATGCCGGTGCACGTGTATGGTAAGCCTTGCGATACCGAACGTATTCAGGAGATAGCCGACCGCTATGGCTTGAAAGTCATCTATGATGCAGCCCATGCTTTTGGAGTAGAGGTGAATGGAAAGAGCATCCTTACCGCAGGCGACATGTCTACCTTGAGTTTCCATGCTACGAAGGTGTATAACACCATTGAAGGCGGAGCATTGGTGATGCACGATGAGCAAACGAAAAAGCGTATCGATTATTTGAAGAACTTCGGATTTGCCGGAGAAACAGAAGTCGTAGGACCTGGAATCAACAGCAAGATGGACGAGATGCGAGCTGCTTACGGTTTGCTAAATCTCCGTCAGGTAGATGCAGCTATCGAAGCCCGCCATCAGGTAGCTGTGAAATACCGGGAAGCTCTGCGTGGAGTAGAAGGTATTACCTTCTTCGACGACATGCCGGGTGTAAAACACAACTATTCCTATTTTCCTATTTTCATTGATGCTGCTAAATATGGCATGACTCGCGATGAACTTTACTTCAAGATGAAGGAGCAGAACGTATTGGGTCGCCGTTACTTCTATCCATTGATCAGTACTTTCTCTACTTATCGTGGACTGGAAAGTGCCAATCCAGCAAACTTGCCGGAAGCACATAAAATGGCAGACTCTGTGATTTGTTTGCCTATGCATCATGCATTGAGTGAGGAAGATATTGAAAGAACATTGAATTGCATAGTTGAAAGATAATGAATCTAAAAGCTGTTTATTTAAGAAAAAAGTATTGGTTTAATGATTTCTTGCATGGCTCTCCGATGTGGAAGGAATTTTCTGAGTGTATGCAAATTATTGAAAATCAATATAATGATATAGGGGGGGGGTAAAATAGCCTGTTTGAATAAGCTATTAGAATTTGCAAAACATAATGTGCCATATTATATAAATAATGTTCATGGAGATTCTTTATCCGACTTTCCTGTTGTTAATAAGCATATCTATTTGTCAGATTATGAATCATTTTGTACTCCTATTGATAAAATTCCTGGTCAAAAAGGGAAATTGCATGTACAGAAAACCTCTGGATCCACAGGGACTCCATTTGAGGTACGGCAAGATACAAGGTGCAGGTTAAGGCGTATTGCAATTATAAAAGCTGAAAATGAAAAAATAGGTTTTCATTCTTTTGAACCTATGATGCATTTGCGCGCAGTAGCCCATTATTGGTCTGATAAACGCGATTATAAGTATAATGAAGATTTGAATATATGGTATGTTGATAATGCCAACCTGAATGAGAATAAAGTTCTTAAGATTATTGATATTATCAATGCTAAGAAAATAAAAGTGGTTAGAGGGTATATGACGACATTAGACACCATTACCCAAACGATGGAGGAAAAAAATCTAAAGTTTAACCATAAAGTCACTTTTATATCTGTTGGCGAATTACTTCAAGAGAAGTTAAGAAATAGAGTTGTAAATTATTTACATTGTGATATCATTTCTCAGTATGGTAATGAGGAAAACGGAATATTCGGTCAATCTGATATTAACGGGTCAGGGCTTAAAATTAATCTAAACGGAGCAGGGTGCATTATTGAAATATTAAAATTGGACAAGGATGAGCCCGTGGATTTAGGAGAAGTTGGTCGGATTGTTGTTACAGACTTTACGAATTATGCTTTTCCTATGATTCGTTATGAAATTGGTGATTTAGCAGCTCCGCACGAATACGATACTCATGGTTTTATTAAGAGTATAGAGAATTTATCAGGTCGAATCACTGATATGATTTATTGTACGAATGGACAACGTTTGGATTTTTTTAATAGCTTGCCCGCTGAAATCTATAATAATCTGTCTATAAAGCAATATCAATTTGTTCAAAAGGATGAAAAGACTTATCTTCTTCGTCTTGTTGTTAGAGATGATAAAATAAAAGGAAATGAATCATTCTTTATTGATTTATTGAAAAAAGTGCTTGGCGATGATGCGGTTATTACCGTAGAATGGTTAGACGAAATACCTGTTCTTAATTCTGGGAAACGAAAAATAGTAATAAATGAATGGAACAAAGAGATGAACAAAAGCTCATCTCCCAATCTGTAATAGCGGAACATGTACGAACATACTTCCGGTCAGAAATTACAGATTCGGAAGTGAAGCGCAATTGTATTGTTGGTGAAAACAGTCGTGTAAGAAAGTCTGTTTTAGAAGAAAATGTACGTATTGATCGTAATAACTTGATATTAAATTGTCATTTAGGAAAGTGTACGTATACTGGTCCTTTTGATATGTTATTTAATTCTGATATTGGTAGCTTTTGCTCCATATCGTATGGGGTAACTATCGGACCTCCTGAGCATGATTTTCACCGCCTGTCAACTCATCCATTTATGCATAATGATAGTTATGGTATATTACCAAAAGAGTTACTGCTTCCTGTTACAAAGTTTGAAAAACCATGTAGTATTGGTCACGATGTATGGATAGGATGTAATGCAACTATTTTGAGAGGGGGACATATCGGGCATGGAGCTGTTATAGGTGCAAATGCTTTAGTTAATAGAGATGTACCTCCATATGCTATTGTTGGAGGGGTACCTGCAAAAATCTTGAAATATAGATTTCCACAAGATGTCATTCAAAAACTTTTATCTATTGAATGGTGGCATTGGGATGAAGAGCGAATACAAAAAAATGCTCATCTATTTACAAAAGAGCTAACATTAGAAGACTTAAAAAATATAAAATAAAATGATTAATATACTATTAACTTCAGCAGGAAGAAGAGCATATCTTGTTGATTACTTTAAAAAGGCAAACGGAATTAATAAAGTTTATGCTTCAAACAGTGATTATACTATTGCGTTGGAGAGAGCTGATGGCTATTTTATTTCTCCTTTAATTTATTCAGAAGATTACATTTCTTCAATTATAAATTATTGCAAAGAAAAAGAAATCAGTGCAGTTTTATCTCTATTTGACATAGACCTTCTTGTGCTGGCTAAGAATAGAGAAGCATTCGAAGCAAATGGTATACAGCTTATTTTAGCTAGTTCAGAATTTGTAGAAATTTGTAATGACAAATGGAAAACTTTTCTTTTTATTAAAGAATTGGGATTACAGACTCCGAGAACCTATCTCCATTTGGAAGATGTAAAAAAAGCTATAAATGAGGGGACCTTGTCTTATCCTATTATTATGAAACCGCGTTGGGGTATGGCTTCAATGGGAATTTACAAAGTAGATAACGAGGAGGAATTAGAGGTGTTTACAAAAAAATGCCATAAAGATATATTCAAATCATATTTAAAGTATGAGTCTTCATTCACTCGTGAAGAGGCGATTGTTTACCAAGAAATTATGGTAGGTGAAGAGTATGGATTAGATGTTCTGAACGATTTGGAGGGGAACTATATTTCAACATTTGCCAAGCAAAAAGTAACGATGCGAAGTGGTGAGACCGATTTAGGTCGTACAGTTTCGAACTTACCTTTTATTGAAGCTACCACAAAAATTGCAGGAGCGAGTCGGCATGAAGGAATCTTGTCTGTGGATTGTTTTAAAACGGAAAAGGGTATTTTTATTATAGAGATGAATTGTAGAATTTCTGGTCACTATCCTTTGGCATATCTAGCTGGCTTTAATTACCCTCAATTATTGGCAGATTGGCTTAATCACAAAGAAACAAATACAGAACTTCTACGTTTTGAAGAAGATTTGTTCATTGTAAAGGACTTAGTTCCGACTATATTGCATAAGCCATGATCCAGCACTGCTATATCGTTTTATATGATTTATGTCAGCCGGGAAGAGATTATGACCGCTTGTATCAGGCATTAAAGTCTTTTCCCAATTGGGGAAAACTTACTGAATCGGCATGGGCGGTGGTCAGTGAATCGGAAGCTCCTCAGATAAGAGATTATCTGAAACAGTTCATTGACTCCGGGGACCGGCTTATAGTTATTCAGAGCGGACGATCGGGGGCGTGGACTAAAGTGCTTGCCAACGACGAGTGGGTGAAAACAAATCTGGTAAAATAACAATATGTTATGAAGGAACATTTTCCTGGTTTTTATTCATTCGATGAGAATGAGATTGGCAGACTGATTTCTTCTGCAACTATTGTTTTCGATGTGGATGTTCTGCTTGACCTTTTCCGAATGAAGAAGGAGGTGGTGGAAAGTCTATTAAGCCTTATGGAAGACAGCCACGTCAAAGGAAGACTTTGGTTGCCTTATGATGTGGCTTGGCTTTACCACCATGCCATGAACGGGGAGATTATCAAGCAGATTGACCATATCAATAGTGCACTTTCCCATCTTACCCAGTGTCATGATGCCATTACATGTTTTAAAAAATTTCCTTATCTGAGGCAAAATCATATTGATGTATTGAACCGGGCTATCGAGTCTATTCGTGAGGTTTGTAATGACCAGCAGGCAGAGCTTACTGATGCGTTGAAATCAAGCCCTATAAAGGAGAGGATGGATACTCTTTTCAGGAACAAGATAGGTCCTTCATATCAAGATCAGGAATTGACCAGTATTTATTCGGATGGAGAGATAAGATATCCTCATTCCATTCCTCCGGGATATGCCAGAGGTTCGCATACTGATAAAAGAATCTGTTACCATGATCTGATAGTATGGAAGCAGATGATAAAATACTCAAAGGAAATGGAAAGAAACAATAACCGGATGGATATATTGCTGGTCACCGGAAACATAAGGAAAGACTGGTATTATATTGTAAAAGATCAATTGGTTTCTCCGCGTCATGAATTGATAAATGAGTTTCATCAAGAGGCTGAGAGCCGATTCTGCTGCATCAGCATGAGGAAATTTGTTGAAATGAGTTGTTCACAATTTCATATAACCCTTTCCAACCATAGTGAAGTATTGGCACACCTGACGGAAAATGTAGAATATTCCTCGGCAGATGCCAATTATGTGGGAAGCAACAGCATGCAAACCATGGAAAGTGATAACACATCGGTATGAACAAGAATCCTTTTTCTTTTTATGATTTCTTGGGGTACTTATTCCCAGGATTGGTGGCAATGATGCTGTTGACCTATTGTGTTTATTTAGGTACGTCTGCACCGATAGAAAAATATTTCAGTATAACGACTTTTACCAATATGTTTTCCAAAAATCCTGATATGAAGTGGTGGGAGTCAACTGTGGTTATCATTGTGTTAGCGTACATATCGGGGCATGTAATAGCGTATCTGTCGTCGACGTCGGTAGAGTTTTTTGCAAACCGTATCTTCGGGTATCCTTCTTATTATCTGCTGCATCCGGAAGAAGACAAACGTATTCTTTTCAGTAAATATTTCATGTACGAAAACAAAAAAAATTACAGTCATTTAAACATTTTCATGCGCTTAATTCATACTATATTCAACCGTTTGAAGATGTTCGTGAATGGAAAATTTATATGGCGTCTTTTTGTATCCTTTATGCTGTTTCCTATATCTGTAATTTTTTTGCCGTTAAATAAAAAAATATCCATAGTTAAATTCGTAACCCGTCCTTTGGACAGGTATGTGAGAAACAGTATCTTTACGAAGATTACAGCCCTTTCAGAAAAGCTCAACATATCCCGTCCTGATGTAAACTCACGAGCAGATTATCATCGGATTATCATGCACTATGTGTATTTGAATATTCCCCAGTGTCAACGCAAAACGGATAATTATATAGCCATTTATGGTTTCTTACGAGCAATCACTCTGATAACTTGTTTGTTTTTTGATTATTTGTTTGTAATTCAGTTGTTGACAATATATGAATATTGGGCTACTGACATTTCTTATGGATGTTTTAATTGGAAAGTTTTATGGATTCTTATGGGAATGCTTGCTTTTTGTAACGTGTTGTTCATGGGCTTCATTAAGTTTTACCGAAGATTTACTTTAGAGAACTACATGTCGCTTCTTGCGGGGAGTACCAATCAGTAAAATTATCAAATCAATGCAACAAACAAAACCACGAAATTCAAACCTCGAACTATACCGCATCCTAGTGATGTGGGTAATCGTGATTCATCACTATGTGGTCAACTCTGGACTACTTGGTGAATTAGCTCAAAATCCAACCTCTACAGCTTCCCTGTTCTGCTATTTAGCCGGAGGGGGGGGTAAAACAGGAATCAATTGCTTTGTCCTTATAACGGGCTATTTTATGTGTAAAAGTGATATAACCTTGCATAAGTTTCTGAAGTTAGTTTTGCAGGTGCTATTCTATAATGTAGTGATTGCTGCGATATTTGCCTTGACGGGGTATCATACCTACTCACTGGGAGAGGCAGCTAAATTGCTGATGCCGGTAAAGGGAATGAGTGACGGATTTACAAGTTGCTTCTTGTTGTTCTTCCTCTGTATTCCGTTCTTGAATATTTTAATCAGACAGCTGAACCAGACACGGCATTTGAAACTGTTGCTTTTACTCTTGTTCGGTTACTCCTTCTTGGCTTTTCCGCCTTTCTCCATGCCTGTAACGTTCAATTACGTTTCTTGGTTTGGTGTGCTTTACATCCTCAGCAGTTACATCAGGCTGTATCCATTGAAGCAAGATGGTAATGTGAAGCTCTGGTTCGTTTTCACCTTGATTTCTATGATGGTGGGAGTGGCTTCTGTACTTTATTTAATAAAGAAAGGGAATCCTTTTCCTTATCATTACATCAGTGACTCAAACCAGTTGATTTCTCTTTGGATGGCAGTAAGTAGCTTTATGCTGTTTAAGAATTTAAGGGTACCTCAGAGTAGAATCATTAATGCTTTAGGAGCAGCCACGTTTGGAGTGCTTCTGATTCATGCCAACAGTGATGTGATGCGCACTTGGCTTTGGAAGGATGTGGTAGACTGTGTAGGGCATTACCACACTGCTTATAATGAGGTTTATATGTTTGTATCGGTAACAACCATTTTTATTGTCTGTGCATGCATTGACTATTTGCGGAAGCGGTTTGTTGAAGAGCGATTGCTTTCTGTAACGGAAAAGGGGGTAAGTAAACTAAAGGGGTTAGATTTGTTCGAGAAGGTGAAGTATGAGTAGTAAAATAAATTTTAAGTATGTATTAAATGAAAGTACAGGATTTATATAATGTAGTGTGTATTGCCGATGATTTATATGCAATGCATGCAGGGGTAATGCTTTCCTCATTACTCTATCATTCAACGCAGCCTTGCAGGGTTTTCTTGTTTACAACAAATATGCAGGAGCAAAATAGGCAAAAGTTAGAAGAAACAGTCAAACTGCATGAAGGCTCTCAAATTCATATTATGGATGTTGATATAGAAAAGTGGGATATTAATAAGTTATCAAAAGGAGAATGTATTAAAGCTTGGAACTTGATAATGTATCTGAAACTTCTTATGCCTAGAATATTGCCTCATGACATTGATAGAGTTTTATTCTTAGATGTAGATATGGTAATAAATTCAGATATAAGTGATTTATATAATATCGATTTTCAAAATAATGTTATTGTTGGCTGTGAGGATTGGAAATATTGTTATATACATAAAGAGAGATTAGGTCTAGCGCAAGATGACTGCTATATAAATTCAGGTGTAGTAATGGTAAATCTAAGCAAATGGAGAACTTTGGATAAAATAAATCCTGTGGATGTTTTTATGTTAAATCATAAGGATAAAATATTAAATGATCAGGATGCTTTTGCTTTATACTTCAGAGGAGAGGTAAGATATATAGACCAGAAGTGGAATGCCACCACTTTTTACTTTGAGAGGAAGCCGCGTATAGCTGATAAATATTTGCCGATTTTAGATGAAGTTCGTAAATCACCTAAAATAATCCATTTTTGTGAACCTATAAAACCTTGGTTTAAAGAATGTCGGCATCCGTACAGAAAACTTTACCATAAATTCTTGAAGCAAACACCATGGAAGGACTTTAGATATCCTAGTTGTAAAACTCATTTCGGTAAACCTGCATGGCGGTATATAGCTAAGCATTGGCTTAATTTATTAGGCTTGCGCCATGATGATTGGAGTATGATAAAATAGTATGAAACAGCCGTTAATTTCAATATTAATACCAATATATAATGCAGAACAATATCTTCAAAGATGTTTAGATTCCATTGAGTGTCAAAGCTTTGATGATTATGAAGTAATCATGGTAAATGATGGAAGTACAGATGACAGTCTTAATATTTGCAGGAAATATGCATCAAAGGATAATAAGTTTATTGTAGTATCTACAAATAATGGTGGTATAGCTAGTGCTCGTTTATGTAGTTATGAAGCAGCTCGTGGCAAGTATCTCGTATTTTTAGATGCCGATGATTATCTGTTACCAAATTCACTTGTTACTCTCTATACTGAAATAGAAAAAGGGTTCGATATTGTAAGAACTCCAGTCCTTAGAGAGAATTGTACAGGTAAGCAATGGATTGATCACTATCCTATAGAGGATGGAGTTATTGAAGGATATGAAGAGTACATAAGAAGTATAATTTTAGACAAAACGGCCCCATATCTTCATTGTGCTATATATAGAGCAGATTTATTTAATAAGAATATATTTCTTGTGTCTGCTAGTCATAAAATAAATGTAGGGGAAGATTGGATTGTAAATTATTTGATTTCAAAAAAAGTGAGAAATGTGAAGTTTATATCCTCTCCGACCCATGTTTATTGTGTTAATAGTAATAGTACGATGAAAACTTATATAAGAGGGTGGGAATTTCAATATAAGATTAAAGCGGCTCTTGCTGAATTTAATGATAGTTTAGAGCCACAAATAAAGGAATTGCTATTTTATAATGGGATAATCAATAAATTAAGATTTTTTTTCACTCCGGAAATTAACTTCAATTGGGCAGAATACAAGAATATTGAATTGCATATTGATCAGGCAATTTCAATGCTAAAGAATGAAAAATATATTCCTAATTCATATTTATATTTTATTCATAAGCCTGTTCTTTATTATTTTTATACTCGTATGTATTGTCTTTATTATTTTGTGAGATATAGAAAATTTAAGAAGTATAGAATATTAAGATAGATAAAAATGATAAAAGATACTCATAATGAGGACCAACCGTTGGTCTCTATAAGATGCCTAGTCTATAATCACGAAGACTATATTAGAGATACGCTTGAGGGATTTGTCAATCAAAAAACTTCGTTCAAATTTGAGGCGATTGTACATGACGATGCATCAACAGATAGAAGTCAGAGCATAATAAAAGAATATGCAGATAAGTATCCTGATATTATAAAACCGATACTTGAGGTTGAAAATCAATACTCTAAGCATGATGGATCACTTAGAAACATAGTGAATTCTGCATGTAAGGGTAAGTATTATGCTTATTGTGAAGGTGATGACTATTGGAAAGATCCGTATAAACTTCAAAAACAGATTGATTTTTTGGAAAGACATCCACAGTATAGTATGTGTTGTACAAATGCTTCTATTCTTTCTGGTGATAAAGAATTAGATTGGAAACGATTTGATGAAACTTGTGATATCTCAATTGAGAGGATGATATCAGGAGGTGGGTCTTTAATATCAACCTGCACCCAGGTTTATAGAAAGGAGGTAATTGAAACCTATGATAAATTAGATTTTTGTCTTCGATGTGCGGTGGGAGATTATCCGTTGCAAATATTGTCTACATTGTTGGGAAAAGTACATTATATCCATGAAAAAACAAGTGTATATAGGTATCAGGCAAAAGGTTCATGGACGATTAAAAGTCAAAGAACACCAATATTAAAACAGTTAGATGGATGGAAATCTCAAATAGTGATGCTTCAGGGACTTGATGGCTTTAGCAAAGGAAGGTATCATAGAGTATTTGTAGAGACAGAAATAGGATTGGTTGATTGGCTCTGTAGAACTCATATCTCTGATTATAAAGCTATCTTAAATGGATTTAGAAATTTAATAAAATTGCCATTCATATATAAGTTATCGTATTTCTTTAAAGCGAAGGAGAATGATTTTCTATATAGAACGATTTTGATAATAAGGAAATATTATATGCGAATCTTTTTAAAGACTGTAAAATATAAACTGAAGAAATAGATTGTACAAAAGTTATTTTATGGTAAAATTATCTATTATTGTTCCTGCATACAATGCGGAAAAATTTATTTCAAATACCGTTAAGCACTTATCAAAGGTACAGAGTAATTTTGAAATAGTGGTTGTTGATGATGGCAGCAAAGACAATACTCTAAATGTTTGTAGACATTTAGAAAATGAGTACCCTAACCTCTTCGTTTACACACAGCCAAATTCGGGTGTAAGTGCAGCTCGTAATTTGGGCATTGAAAAAGCTAGGGGAAAGTGGTTCTTTTTTTGTGATGCTGACGATTGGGTGGATGCAGGAAATATAGAAGAAATTTTGTGTTTAGCTGAAAAGCATGAAGATCAAATAATTTTAGCAGGGATGAATTTTGTGAAATCGAATGGTACAAATTATCATCCAGTTCCGGATAATGTGAAATTTACTCCTGAGGAGTTCCTTATTTCTCCAGCTTTTCAAGGTTCTTCGTGCAATTATTTGTTCCCTTCGGAAATAATTAGAGTAAATCAAGTTAAATTTCCGGTTGGAATCGTAAACACTGAAGACCAGAATTTCAATATGAAATGTATAGCATGTAGTAAAGGTATTTATTCACGAAATATTCCTGTCTATAATTATAATCATTTAAATGATGATGCAGCTCATCGAAGTAATAAATCATTTAAGTGGAAGATTGGTCCGTTAGAGTCCTCTTTGGATTTGATCGAGTTTTGTGAAAAACAAAATATAGATATTAAGTTAATGCAAGTTCAGATAAATCGTCTGGTAGAGGACTTTTACAGAGAGCATACATCCGAAAAATTCACAAAGGAGGAACGTTGTCAGATAATGCATATGCTAAAGCAGATTTCTCAATATTGTTTAAGAGTTAAGCACTCTCCCAAATATAAGGCAATGAGGATAAGTTCAGTATTAGGGTTGATGTTATTGAGATTATATAATCGATATATTCTGAAAAAATGAATAAAAGTTTATCAGAAACAATTGACTTTCTAAGGTTCCCATTAGCTTGTATGGTTGTGCTTTTGCATCTTCCGGGTAAATATACAAACTGGTCATCTTATTCTTTCTTGGATTTTTTGTCTTTTTCGATATATGACTATCTAACACTAATGACAAATATTATAGGACAGATTGCTGTTCCTGTATTCTTCTGTATTTCGGGATATTTATTCTATTGTGATGATAAAATAAAATATCAGAGTAAGATGAAGTCAAGAACGAAATCAGTATTAGTACCATACCTCTTATGGAATGTAATTGCTTTATTTCTTATGGTCATTGTGAAAGGTATTGGTGTTATACTAAACAATAGAGACATCCAAGGATTAATTGATTATTTATCCCCGATTAATATCGTAAAATATATATTGGGGAATTTCGACAACTTATATACCTGGCAGCCTATAGATGCTCCTTTGTGGTTTATTAGAGATTTGTATATCATGTTCTTGTTATATCCTGTGATATACTTTTTGTTACGGAGGTATAAAAAAACCGTGGGGGAATTTTATTGCTTTATATAAGTGGGGTAGCAGGTATTCCTTGTTTGCAAATGCAGACTATTTTCTTTTTTATCATCCGTTATTCGTAAATAATGAGATATTACATATAATTTCTTACTTTTTGAATCCGGTAGTTACAGTTATAATGTGCATAAGTCTATTTCATGTATTAAAACGAATTTCTCCTAATTTCTTGTCAGTATTAATTGGAACACGAATAAATTAAAATGTTATGAATATAAAAGATGCTATCATTAGATTAAACATTGTAAGTGGTAATATAATAAAGCTACAATTATTTAAAGAAAAGCAATCGAGCAAGTTTCTTCGTTTGTTTTATCGAGGGATGTTGTTTTGTAGTGACCTTTTTGTAGGAATTCCCAAAATGTATTCAATTATAAGAGAGATGAATTGCGGAAATCCCGATAAACGTCCAATAAAACTTGCAGCTGTTGTTATAGCTAAGAATGAGTCAGAATATATTTCCGAATGGATTGCTTATCATAAGGTGCAAGGATTTGAACGCATTTACCTTTATGATAATGACTCAACAGACACAATGAAGGAGTGCTTGCAGCCATATATTAACAGTGGTTTTTTGATCTACCATCAGATACATGGAACGAAGCAGCAAGGGAATGCATATACTCATGCTTTGCATCACTATGGAAAAGACTGTAAATACATGGCTTTTATTGATTGTGATGAGTTCTTGACTCCATGCAATCAGGGTGATAAGATTATTGACGTGCTAAATCAAACATTCCAAAAATATCCTAAATCTGGCGGTATTGCGGTAAACTGGTGTATGTATGGCTCTTCGAATTTTGAAGATAAACCAGAAGGTATGTTGATTGATAATTTTATATGGAGAGCAGAGATAGGAAAACCAGGTACGCAGATTATAAAATCAGTTGTACGTCCGGAATGTTGTTTGAAATGGATTCATCCTCATTATCCGGTTTATCGTTTAGGGTATGACGGAATAGATTTTGATGGTAATATCGTAAAAATGTGGGAAAATCCAATAAAGGAATATAAAGGTTTAATGATATGCCATTACTTTACTAAAAGCAAGAATCAATGGATAAAACGCCGTGCTATGGGACAAGCTAGTACCGGAGCGAACAAGCCGAGACCTATAGATGATTTTAATCGTCATAATAACAATGATATGATAGATGAAAGGGCAAAAGCATATAGTGAAGCGACAAAAAGCATAATGAATCAACATAATAAATAGAAAATCTCATAATACTTAAATTTCAGTTGAAATTATGAAACAAAGATTGGAATGGCTTGACATAATGAAGGGTTTTACCATTGTTTTGGTGGTGCTTGGGCATGTTTTGAATAGTCAAGGTCTGTTTAACCATCCGGTAAATATATGGCTTCATTATTTCCATATGCCTTTTTTCTTTTTATTATCTGGCTTCTTAGCGATTCACGCACTCAAGCGGAACTTTTTAAGCAATGTACAGAAAAAATTCATATCATTGATTTTTCCTTTCTTGTCCTGCGGAATACTCTACTCTTTGACATTAAACAACATATCTACATTTATTACAGATTTGCATCATGGTGGTTACTGGTTCCTTTTATCTCTTTTTACATGTTGGATTCTGTTTTTTTCTGTAATGAAGATTCTTACCCCTCCTCTTATGCAAAAATATGTTATAGAAATAGTTGCTCTTTTGTCACCTTTCTTTTTGGGAAATTTGTTGATGAAATATCTTTCAGAGGAAATGCTTAACCTAACTGCTTTCCCTTTAACATTTTCCTATTATCGTTTTTTCATCTTAGGCTATTTTATAGGAAAAATCAATCAGGATGAAACTTTGAAAGAGAGATTAAAACTAGCTAACAAGCGAACTATATTTACAGCATGTTCAATTGTTCTATTTATGTTAGCAAGTTTATTGATTTTAACACAAAAAACATTTATAACTGCAATCCCTACGACTGTGTGGCAAGTCGTTTTCTGTGTAACATTATTTTTTATATTATACAAGTCAGACTCTTTCATTCATCCATATTTAAGCAAACTATTATGCTATTTTGGACGAAATAGTTTAGCTATTTATGTGTTTCATACATTCTTTGTTTATGAATTTGAGTTTAAAAACTTTGTGCAGTTGTTGCCACAGAGCTTTCAGTTTTTGTTTGGCATATGTATAACGATAATTGTTCTTGTTGCAACGCTGACTCTAGCAGCATTTTTTAGAAACAATAAATATTTATCACTTCTTTTTCTTGGACAAAAAAAATGAAGAAAGTAGCAATAATTATAGTAACATGGAGAGGGATGAAATGGATAGACAGTTGTTTGGCAAGTGTACGGCAATCCAACTATCCGGCAACCGTTTTTCTTGTTGATAACAATAGTCCGGATGAGACTCCTGATTTTATAGAGAAGATTTATCCTGAGGTGCGCTTGACTCGTTCTGATAAGAATTTAGGCTTTGGAAAAGCTAACAATATAGCGATGAAACAGGCTTTATCTGAGGGATTTGATTATTTCTTCTTGCTGAATCAAGATGCTTATCTGCATCCTGATACAATCGAAAATCTGCTTGATGTGGCAGAAAAAGGAGATTATGGAATTATTAGTCCTGTACATTTGAACGGAGATGGTAGTCGTGCTGATTTTTATTTTCGTGATTTTGTGATGGGGCAATGCGCCGACTATCTGGATCAAAGTATTGTAGGAAGCAAACGGTCACTTTTTGAGAGTAACTTTATTCCTGCTGCAGCTTGGTTTTTACCCCGTAAAACATTAGAGGAAATAGGTGGGTTTGATTCACTTTTTTATCATTATGGAGAAGATGATAACTATTGCCAGCGTTGTCTCTACCATAATAGAAAAATTGTATTTACCACAACTGCATTCATTCGCCATGACCGGGAAGCTACAGTTGGAAATCAAGCAATGTATAATTACAAATTAGCATATCGCCATCTTATCCAAGATGCAGCGAATATATTGCATGGTAAAGGGTATATCATCCAAAAAATCGGTCGTCAGTTCTACGATGAGATTGGATTGTTTTTCATGTATTTAATTACAGGAAAATGGAGTCATATTCATAATTTCATAGGAGACTATTTAAAATTAGTGACAAAAATACCCGCTATAAGTAAAAGTCGAAAACTGAATAAATCACTTCATGAAATTCAGTGAAAAGAAAATATCTAAGTATGCAAAACAAAACAGTATCTATCATTCTTCCTGTTTATAATGCGGAACGTTTTCTTTCTCCATGTATAGAAAGTATCTTGCAGCAGACATATACTTCCTGGGAACTGATTGCGGTAGATGATGGCAGTTCGGATAGCAGTTTGGAGATTCTTCAATCTTATGCAGAAAAGGATCAAAGGATAAAAGTGCTGTCTAAAAAAAACGAAGGAGTATCCATTGCTCGTAATATAGCTTTAGAACAGACTAAAGGTGAATATGTTTATTTTGCTGATGCAGATGATGTGTTGATGCCTGATGCCTTATCGGTTTTAGTGAAAGCGATAGAACGGTATCAAGCTACCTTTGTAAAAGCAGATTTTTTGCCGATTGATGAAAATGAAAAGCAAGTTTTTGTCAATAAAAAACAAGTAATTCGAAAAAGATTTGATGGAACGGTGATGAATGCCGATAAATTCTTCAAGAAGGTTTTAATGAAGGAGTATTTCCTTTGGACGTGTCTGTTCCGTCGGGATCTCATTGAAAAATATCAGATTCATTTTATACCTCATTGCCGACTGATGGAGGATTCTGCTTTTATAGTGGATTATCTTCTTCATTCGGATAGAAATGTGTATAGGGATGCCTGTGTGTATGGGTACCGGAAGTATGAGGGAACGGTGTCGGCTGTGAAGAAGGACTATTCACAGGATTTGGTGATGATACTTGCTCATATTGAGAAAAGTAATGTGGCAGCTTTTCAGTTGGAATTAAAGGCTCAAATTGAGCGAGTGTTGAGTGAAGCAAAGAGTTCGGAAATGAAGAAGAAACTGGTAAAAGTACTCCAGTTCTTGGATAGGATAAAGAACTCAGGTTTGTATGTATATTATAAGTTGAAATCATGAGAATGAATACTTATCTTGCACAGAGCAGTGAAAAGATAAATTGGGGATATATTATAGGATATTTTATTCTTTTTATAATCCTTCCACCTTTTATCGGCTTGCCATTGATGGTATCTTTGGTTTGGAAAAAGAAAAATCCGAAATATTCGGATTATCTGCTTTTGATGGCTTGCATTGCTATCTATCTAGGAGCAATTAATGCAACCAAACAACCCAGTGGAGATCAGGTGAACTATTATGTAGCCTATACGAATGTTCCAGATTTAGGCTTTCTAAAATCGCTAATTTATATCTATGGTTTAGATTACTTTTCAGATCCAGATAGAACCGCCATTTCCGGAGAATTTATGAATGGTATCTATAATTATTTTGGCTACTACTTGACTTTTGGGTATTATCCTCTATTTGCAGCATTATATACCCTAGTGGAGTATCTATTGATTTATGTAGGATTATATAAGGTATGTCGGAAGATGAATATGCCTAAATATCCCATTGTATGTGGGGTGATTATTCTCTCTTTTTTCTATTTATTTTTCCAATATACATTACATATTCAAAAGCAGTTTTTTGCTCAAGCTATTATGATGTATGTGTTAGGCTCATATGCAGAAAAAGGGAAAATGACAAATTCTTTATGGGTAGTAGCATTATGTGCTATCTTTACCCATGCATCTACTGGACTCTTTTTGCCTTTCTTGCTGTATAAGCCTTTATGGGGGCGATTGACTAAAACGGGGCTATTGCTCATTGGTGGGATGCTGTTTTTGTTTATACTGTTAGGTCCGAAGATGGCTGAAAATGTGGCATCGAATAATAATGTGGCTGCAGGGTATGGACTGAAGCGTTTGGCTAACTCTGAAGGGCAAGATGATGGAACAGGTGGATTGGTGATGTCTCAGGTCCTTTTTATAGCACTACCTATGTTTTTAATAATTTTCAGACAGTTATGGCTAAAAAGAAAGGTAATGATTGATAATACACAGGCTTTTATTTTGAACATTACCATGTTGTTACTTTTAGCTGTTGTTTCGATGTATTCAAAGCCATTGGCGCAATATCGTTATTTCATGATGCTGTTGGCTTTTATGCCGTTTGTATATCCGTTCATTTCTGAGAAAACGAAATTAAGAAACGGTTTTCTTACATTGTTATCAGTTATCATGGTGGCTTGGTTCTATTATCAATTTGAGTTAATTGTTTGGGATTATGCACCAGAGTGGCAAATTATAGTTTATCCTCCGGTAGCCTTGATAGCTAGTGGATTTTAAAATAACAAAAGAACATGTATGATGAATAAAAAGAATGAAAGTCAATCTTTGTATGCTCTTGATATGAAGAGAAACCCAAATGCTGGGTTATATGTTAGGATGTATTTATGGAGTTTCCGAAACTCGAATTCTTTTATAGGAGAACTACTCCATAAAATTCTTTCAATGATGAAAGGGGTTGAAATACCTGTAGAATGTCGTATAGGGGGGGGGAATTTATTTAGGTCATGTTTGGGGGATAACCGTTCATCCTCAAGCCATATTGGGTGCTAATGTTAATTTGCATAAAGGGGTTACGATTGGTGCTGAAAATCGAGGTAAAAGAAAGGGAGCTCCTACTATTGGTAACAATGTTTGGATTGGAATAAATGCTACGATTGTAGGTGCGATACATATAGGTGATGATGTACTGATTGCTCCGAATTGTTATGTGAATTGTGATGTCCCTTCGCATAGTATCGTTTTTGGGAATCCTTGTGTAATCAAACCTAAGTCTCATGCTACAGAAGGATACATATAATTTAATTTTTCTGTTTGTAGAAGAGGCCTGCCTATTACTCCAGGACTCTATTTAGTGAGTGTTTGTGTAATGTGTCTTTTATTAAATTAGAGAAAAAGGATTCTGTTATACGAAAGAACATGGGAATAAATTAGAAAAAATCAGATATTAAAATCATGACAACTTATAATTCAATTGATTTAGTGAAATTTGTTATGGCTATCTGTGTCGTCACGATTCACACTTATATAGTTGATGGAATGCAACCATCGTTAGCCAGTGATTTGCTTCATTCATTAATTAGGAGTGCTGTTCCATTTTTCTTTATTACTTCTGCCTATTTTGTAATGGGAAGGATGGATTATAAAGGAATTGTAAAATATCTGAAGCGAATTTTACAATTATATATTTCTTGGAGTTGTATTATTTTCTTATGTTTATGTTTTTTGCAACAACAGTTTAGTGTAGAAAAATTAGGTATAACTATTTATCAGGTTTTATTTAACGGGTATAATGTCTTGTGGTATTTATGGGGGCTATTATTAGGGATTCCCATTTTATTTAAAATTCGAGTAGGGGGGGTAAAAAATCATTGCTTTTATTAATGCTAGGCTTTAGTGCCTACCTCTTCAATCGGGTTTATACTCACTATGGGTCTATGGACAATCCGGGTTCAATCTGGTCTTGGGCTGTTTTTTTGTATCAGGGAAAATTCTTTAACTTAACAAATCTTTCACTGGCTGTAACTTATCTTAGCTTTGGAAGCTATTTTGCTCACACAAAATATTCGTCCAAATTAGTTCTGAATATAGCTTTGATTTTGCTTGGTGTATTTATGATGCATTTTGAAGTACATAAAGATGTGGCTCTGGGCGTTCCTTTTATTGCCTTAGGTCTTTTCCCTTTAGTGAAAGACTGGGTTTTGAATATTTCCTGGATTTCATTTAAATGGCTTAGAAAAATGAGTACATTGATTTACTTTATACATGTTATTGTTATAGTTGCGGTGGATGAATTTCTTCCTAATATGGTGGCACTAAGTAGATGGAGTGTGATTGTTGTGATATGTATTTTACTCTCTGCTCTTTTGCTTTCATTGACTAGAGTGAAAGGTATGGGATGGATTGCTAAATTATATTAATGTAGGGGTCGTTTTTGTTGTATTTACTTTGCGTTATAGCGGTAGATAAAAAGATAAAATTATGCACATTTGTTTTGTTTGTAGAGAATATCCGCCTTCTCTTCGTGGAGGGGGTATCGCATCATATATTAAGGAAGTGGCTCATGGCTTGCACGATGCTGGGCATCGGGTTACGGTGATTGCTGCTTCGGATGATACGCAAATCTCATCAGATGATGACGATGAAGGGGTTAGAGTCATCCGGCTTTCCGGTGGAGACTTTGTGATTCCTCAAGTAGAAGGGAACTCACCATGGAAGAAGTTCCGTATGTTTTATCGCTTTTATTCGTACCGGAGAAAGATTCGCGAAAAGGTGCTGGAACTGGGGGATGTGGATCTTATTGAGGTGCCTGAATATGGAGCAGAAGGATATTATCTGGAGGGAATTGGAGTACCGGTTGTTACCCGTCTGCATACGCCGATGTTGCTTGATCATGACACATTTTCTTTGCAGGCTTTTTCGAAAGCAAATGCGGTGTATTATTGGCAGGGATGCAAGGAGTTGCAGGTGATGAAGAAAGCAGGTTATCTGACTTCATGTAGTACTTCGCTGAAGGAGTGGAGTGTGAAATACTTGAAGATAAATCCGGATAAAGTTCATGTGATTTATAACCCAATTCAGGCTGCTAAATGGATAAACCAGAAATTGTCAATGGAAGCAACTGACGAAAAGAAACAGCTGCTTTTTGTAGGAACAGTTTGTGACTGGAAGGGGTGTGGTGATTTGGCAGAGACGGGTAAAATATTGGCTGAGTCAGGAAGTATCGGTGATTTCAAATTAGACTTTGTAGGAAAAACAGGTGCATTTGCTGATGCGTTACAGGCTGTATACGGGCCATGTAAATGGTTTCACATGGTAGGCAAACTGCCCCGTGAAGAGGTGATGAAGCGGTATGCACAGGCAGATGTGGTTTGTTTTCCTTCATGGTGGGAGAATATGCCGATGGTGTGTATCGAGGCTTTGCTTTCGGGGGCGATTGTAATAGGTAGTTCTTCCGGAGGTATGAGTGAAATCATAGAGGATGGGGTGAGCGGTTTTTTGCTTCCTCCTCAACAACCAAAGCGTTGGGCTGAAAAGATAGAAGAAGTTTGTTCGTTGACTGCTGAAAGAAAAGACCAAATCAGAAAGGCGGCACATGACAGAATCATGCAGCGGTTTGATATGAAGGTAATTATTTCACAGATGGTGGACTATTATAAGGATGTAATTAATGATTTTAAAAAAGCAAGATAAGCGGTTATGAAGATACTTTGGATTTCGCCTTGGTTCGGGAATTACCGAATCCCTGTATATGAGTACCTGAATAAGTTGAGTAAGGGAAATTTTTATATTATCTGCTCAGAAGAGAATACTTCTGACCTGGTGCGGGAGAAACTGAAAGCTTCTCTCGGAGAGCATGCCATTATTATGAGTGGGGAGAAACGCACTACCATGGGTAATGAGGAGTCAGATTTTGCCAACAGTGCATTGGTGATCAAACGACAGCCGGGATTGTATAAGAAGGTGAAGGAAGTGAAGCCGGACGTGGTGATTACAGAGGGTTTTGGCGGATGGGCTCCTGCCGGTATCCGTTATGCGGTGTTGCATCGCAAGAAACTTTGTATGTTTTATGAACGTACGGCTTATGTGGAACGGAACTCTCCGCAGTGGCGTTCGTGGTACCGGAGAATTGTGGGGATGCCGGTTGATCATTTCTTGATTAACGGTACACTGACTGAGCAGTATCTGAATGAGGGCTTGCACTTTAAGCATACGCCTAAGGTGAAGGGGTGTATGTGTGCCGACAGCTTTGGATTGGCAGAGGCAGTGAAGACGGTAACGGATGCAGATAAACAGGTTCTGAGTAAAGAACTGAATCTTAAAGGGGGATTGACTTATCTCTTTGTGGGACAGATGGTGGAGCGCAAGGGAATTGAACAGTTATTGGATGCTTGGACTGCGCATATTGAGAAGCATCCGGATGATAATCTGATTGTTATCGGTAAGGGTATATTGCTGGATAAGATGAAGGAACAGTATGATTCTTGTTCTTCAGTACATATTCTGGGAGCAGTTAACTATGATTTGCTTTACCGTTATTATGCACTTTGTGATGTGTTTATCATGCCGACCTTGGAAGATAACTGGTGCTTGGTTATTCCGGAAGCGATGGCTTGTGGAAAGCCTGTGGCAAGCAGCATTTATAACGGGGGGCATTATGAACTGGTGCAAAATGGGGTTAATGGGTATAACTTTGACCCATTGAAAAAAGAGGAGATTCTGGATACGCTTGATAAGTTTCACGGTGCTGACTTGGAGGCTATGGGTAAGAAATCAGTGGAGATAGAGAGTAACTTTACTCCAGATAAGGCGGCTCAGCGGATTTTTGATGCCTGCAAGTGTGTGTTTGAAAAATAAATAGAGACGGATTGATGAAGATTGATTTTAAGAATATGCCGAATGGGGCAAGTAAGGGAAGTTTTGTTTTGCGTTACTTGTTTAATATGCTTCGTACCTGGTATGTCTTTCATTTGCGCTATCCTTGGGTAAAGTACCAGGGTTTTGTGCGCGTGATGGGCGGTACTCATTTTGCCCAGCACATGGATGTGGTAATTGGTAATAATGTGCAGTTTGGGAATGGCTGTAATGTGGCAAGCAATGTGCATTTTGGTAATAATGTGCTGATGGCTGGTAATGTGCAGTTTGTGGGTAGGCATGACCATAGCTTCTCTACGCCGGGTGTAACAATCTGGGACGGAGAACGGGGTGAGAACGGTACAACTGTGGTGGAGGATGATGTGTGGTTAGGGGCTTCTGTGATTGTGATTTCCGGAGTGACTATCGGACGGGGAAGCATCGTGGCTGCTGGTTCTGTGGTGACTGGTGATATTCCTCCTTGTGAAATTTGGGCGGGTGTTCCTGCTAAAAAAGTGAAAGACCGTTTTACGTGTGAAGCGGATAAGGTGAAGCATCTGGCTTTCTTGGAAGAAAAACGGAGAGAGAACAATTAAAGCAAGTACACGATGAAACAAAGAAATCCGTCTATTGATATTTTGAAGTTTTTTGCGGCTTTACTGATTACGAACTCGCACATGGGAATGCTTTATCCTGAATCGTTGGTAAGGCTTTCTACGGGGGGCGCAATCGGTGACGTGCTGTTTTTTTTCTGCAGTGGCTTTACCTTATTCTTGGGCAGAGGAGGTGACTTCTTCAACTGGTATAAACGGCGTATCAACCGTATCTATCCTACCGTGCTGATGTGGGCAGCGATCATGGCTTTTGTGTTTGATGTGCGGTTTGGCATGGATTTTACCATCTTGCATGGGGGTGGATGGTTTGTGAGCTGCATCATGATTTACTATGTTTTGCTGTATTTTATCAAACGGTATTTCATTGACAGACTGAAGTGGGTGTTTGGTGCTGCTTGTGTGGCCGTGTTGGGATGGTATTTTACGGAGGATAGTTCGTCTATTTTTATGTATGGGGAAACTTACTTTAAATGGTGTCATTATTTCTTGTTTATGTTGGCTGGTGCAGTTTGTGGCTTGCGAATGAAAGAGCATGGAGTGGAGACTCATCATCGGGGTAAGAATCTTTGCTTATTGATTGTTTCCATACTTTTGTTTTATGGTTTGCAAATTGCAGGTACGAAGCAGGAGGCTATCGCTCATCTACAGGTCTTGACATTGATTCCATTGATGGGGGTTACATTGGGTATGTATCGTTTGTGTTGTGAATCGTGGCTGATTCGGCTTTATAACTTGAATTGGATGCATCGGTTCATGTATTCTGTTTCGGCTTTGTGTCTGGAAATATATTTGTGTCAGGGGCTGGTGTTTAACACTTCATGGAATCATTGGTTCCCGCTGAATCTTTTCATCAACCTTGTTTTGATTGTGGCTATGGCTTATGTGGTGAAAGTGGCCTCGAACTGGTTCTCTCAGACCTTTAAAGAGGGAGATTATGACTGGAAGAAGATGGTAAGGTTGTAGCTGCTTGTCGATAAATAATGTAGATTTTCTTTTATTTTATGCTTAAAATCTTGATTAATGCGTATGCCTGCTCTCCGGGAATGGGGAGTGAGCCGGGGATGGCGTGGAACTGGGTGAGTAATCTTGCCAAGTTTTGTGAACTGTTTATTATTACGGAAGGGGAGTTCCGGGAGAAGATTGAGGCGGTGATGACTGACTTGCCCGAAGCGAAGAATATGCACTTTTATTATAATCCGGTGAGTGAGGAAATCAGAAAGATGTGTTGGAACCAGGGCGACTGGCGGTTTTATAAGTATTACCGGGAGTGGCAGTGGAAGACGTATCTGATGGCGAAGGAGATTTGCTTGCATGAAAAGATTGATGTGCTGCATCAGCTGAATATGATCGGTTTCCGTGAGCCGGGTTATCTGTGGAAGTTGTCGAAGGAGAACGGGGTTCCATTTGTGTGGGGACCGATTGGTGGACTGAAACAGTTTCCTACGGCTTATTTACAGGGAGCAGGGCTGAAGATGAAGCTTTTTAATCGTCTGAAGAATTTTCTTAATGTTTGGCAGTTGAAGCATGACAAACGAGTAGGGCAGGCTTTTCATACCGCTAAGGTCTTGGTAAGTTCCATTCCTGATTCTTACCGTGCAATAAAAAAATATAAAGGGTTGACTTCTGTTGTTATTCCAGAAACGGGCTGTTTTATTTCGGATGATATTCCGTTGGACCGATTTGAAAACCATGAGTTTCATGTGATGTGGGTAGGGAAGTTTGATTTCCGTAAGCAGCTTCCCCTGGCATTGCGTGCGCTTGCTATTGCGGGAAACCCGAACATCGTGCTTGATGTGTATGGAAGTGGATCGGACAGGCAGGTTGAGGAAGCTAAGAAACTGGCTGAAACTATCGGTATTTCAAAGAAGGTGGTTTGGCATGGCAGTCAGTCGAATACGGTTGTAATGGATGCGATGCGCAAGGCGCAGCTATTTTTGTTTACCAGTGTGAGTGAGGATACTTCTACGGTGGTGCTGGAGGCGGTAAGTAACCGCTTGCCTGTTGTGTGCTTTGATGCGTGTGGTATGGCTGCGGTTATTGATGACAAGGTGGGCAGAAAGGTGGCTCTTTCTACTCCGATGCAGTCGGCTCATGAGTTTGCCCGCTGGCTGAATGAGCTGGAGCATGACCGTGAGGTGCTGAAGCGGATGTCGGAGAATTGCCGGCAGCGACAGCAGGAACTGTCGTGGGAGGAGAAAGCGAAAACGATGGTGGAATGGTATGAGAAGGTGGTGAAAAAGTAATTAGAAAGTAGAGTCTTATTTCATGTAGCGACTAGCCCGGATGATCGGTTATGGTGCCGATGATCCGGGCTTTTTTGTGCCAAAATACTTCGGTCTTTCGATAAACTTTATCTTTTGTCAGACCGGTAAAGATTTTTTTCTGAGAAAAACTTGTAGTATTAAAATAAAGACGCTATCTTTGTATTGACAGTTTCCACCACGCCTCTTTTTAATGCGTACCAGGGTGGAACTTTTGCTTTTTATACAGAAGTATTTTTTTATTCATGAAATCACAATCTTATTTATTCTCCACATGCCGCCTCTGGTGCACGGAATTTCGAGGATAGGGAGGTGTTATATGGATTGGCATGCCCCAAGATAAGAACTATGATCTTGATATTCTGTCACAAAACATGTACAAATAAAAACACGCTATTGTTTTATTTTGTACCTTTGCACACAGTTTAGAACCAACTATGATAACTTTTAAAGAAATTCAAGCGTACTATAATGCATTAAAAGTCGCTTTTCAGAGTAAACAAGAATCGAATACATTTAATAACGACCGCTCTCACAATGCGACCGTTCTTCGGTTTATGTTGGATCACTCGAAGGCGATTAAGATGTATTGTGGGGAACTGTCTGTTTTCCGCAAGGGCTTTTATGACCATGTGGAAAAGAATGCGGAACAGGGTGATGGTGAACTGATTATGAATGAGATGGATAAGAGTCTCCGTAACTTCCTGTCGAAAGACGATACTCACTTAACTATCATCGTAGAGAATTATACGCCCGAACTTTTGAAGGATGTGGTTGTCGATGAATTTGCCGAGGCTGTGAAAAACGGTCAAGTGGAATTGCGCCAGTTGGGGGATGACCTTTCTTTTAAGAAGGTGCTGAACCATTTTACGGTGACTGACAGTAAGATTGTCCGTGCTGAGCAAAGCAAAGAGGAACATAGTGCGGTTTGTACGATGCATGATGATGCTTATTATCAAATGATTGATAAATCTTTCAATAAACTCTATCTTTTGTCGAGTGCAGTGTAGTCTGCTTTTAACGTATAGTCTTTAATGCAAGAAACAATTAGTTTATTAGGAGGTAGTCAAACTTTTTTAGGCATCATTGCTACATTAACGATTCTTTGTATCCTTCACAATGATGGTAATTTTATTACGAAGATGCTTTCATTGGTGTATGATCGTATAAAAAAAGAGATTGGGGAGCTGAGCAAAAAGGTGAAAGTTGCTCAATCTGATTCTACGGAATGGAAGTTGCTAATGTTATTCTTGTCTAATGATAAACAAGATGAATTGCATGAGGAGGGAGCAAGGGTAATGCGTGACATTAACAGCCGTATTGACGAAAAGTCTATTGAATATATGGGGCTGGAAGTTACGAATAAACCTTTTTTGGATCATGTCTCTACCTGTTCGGAACATATTATGGCTCCTTTTTACAGTTTCCTCTATTGTCTGCTTGTTTTTATTTATGATGAAGTGCTTCGTTCTGGAATTCCGGGGAAAGACTGGATACTTTCCAGTTTGGCTATATTTACTTTTTTCTCGTTTGTGTTATGGACATTGGTATGGACTCATTTCTTTCGGAGTAACTCTGTGGGTTACCAGCATATACAGCGACCGAAAAAAATCTGTGACTTCCTAAAAAAGTGTTCATCGTTTGTAGGAGAACTGGGGAATATAGGTGCTTCGGGTGTGCGTATCATGGTATGCGTTTTCTTCTTGCTTTTGGCTTTAGGAGTGATTGGCTTTTTTACAGGGCTTTCTGAATGGGGCGCAAAAGCTGTTTTGGTTATGGCTTTGCTTCTTCCCGGTTTGTTTATCGGATTTGCCAAATATTTGGCTAAAGAGGGGAAGCCGGAATATACGCATGTGGTAATTGCCTCCCATATTTTTATTGCATGGGTGGTCTCTATGGTCTTTGCTTTTCTTATCCATGGGACGGTGGATTATTTTCCTCACCTTGAAGGTTGTTTGTTTGAGTACGACAGCTTGATGTTGCTTAAGTTCTTCATTCTTTTCTTCGCTTTGATGAATGGCATTATCTTTCCTTTTTTATTTCCTTATATCAGTTATATGGCTCTTTACGGGGATGTAAAGAGAAAGGTTGCCTTGGCTAAAGAAGACGTTGCCAAGATGCATGAAGAGAACAATCAGAAACTGAAGGAGTTTTGTGAGAAGATTCCTTGCGGAAGCGATTAGGGGCTGCCGGAAGGGCGAAGTTTGAAAGGGAATATACGTTGCCTCGTTTTGAGGCGAATATCAGGCGGTGTCTGGAGGCATGTCTGTAGCCAGACTCGTGTATGGTCAAGCCCGGATGATCGGTTATGGTGCCGATGATCCGGGCTTTTTTTGTGCCGGTATGGTTCGTGAACATTTTTATCTGGATGGAAATCAGAAGATAAAGTTTTTATTGTATCTTTGTTCTTGCAATAGTTCATTAAAAATGAAGCCAAGCCTAAGCAACTATGGCAGCAAATAAAATGAGTGATTCGTACAAGAGTTTAAGCTAATTATTTAAAGATATGAACAATTACAAATATACATTGTCCAATTTTCAAGCAATAAAGGACGCAAATATAAAATTGGATGGCATTACGGTATTGGCAGGAGAAAACGGTAGTGGGAAAAGTACATTATCGCGGTGGATATATTATTTGATCAATACGATAAATCAGTACGACAGTTTGGTTGTTAATAGTTTTGTCCGTAGAAAATCTCGTGATATATCCAATATGCTAAGAGTGATGAATATTGAATTCGCGAAAAGACCTTTTATTGATGCTGACGATTTATATGAAATAAACGATATTGAACTAATAAGTACTATTTATAGGAAGGTATATGCTGATTTTTTGGATAATGTAATTCCTTGGATAAAGGATGTTAATATAACAAAAAGCAGGAAACGCAGGTTGTTGTCTCATTTTAATATTTTGTATTCAGATGATTTAAACGATTCAGAGGAAAATATCATAAATTTTTATAATTCCAAAATAGACGAGTTTGATAAAGAAATGAGGTTATTGTCTATAACGCGTAATAACCAAAACAAGAAAACTCTTTTTGGTTTTATAAAAGATATGTATGATGAAGATGTGGATTTAATGCCGGAAATACAGCTTTACGAACAGGATAATGCCCTCTTGGACAAGGAGGATTTCCACTATATATACCAGCTGAAACGCGCCATTTACATAGATACTCCCATGGCTTTGGGACATAAGGATTACAGAAGCCGTGCATGGACAAATCTGCAGGATATGATGATTAAAGAGTATAAGGAAAAAGCAGAAGGTGCCGATAGGATTATTTTTAATATAAGCCGTATAACTGGTGGTAATTTTACGGTTAAGACAGATATTCTAGGTAGCAAAGAAATTCATTTCGAACATCGGAATGGCTTGGATATTGAATTGGAAAAGGCAGCTACCGGGCTTAATGCATTTGCTTATCTGCAGCTCCTTCTGAAGAATGGATATCTTGATGATGAGACTCTTTTGTTGATTGATGAACCGGAAGCTCATCTTCATCCGCAATGGATTGTTGAATTTGCACGTATATTGGTCAATATTCACAAGGTGCTTGGAGTGAAAATAATGATAGCAAGTCATAATCCGGATATGGTATCAGCTATTCAGTCGATAGCAAGAAAGGAAGGGGTGGAAGATTTTACAAATTTCTATCTTGCAGTGAAAGACAATAATTCGTTTCAGTACCAATATAAATGGTTGGGTACTGATATCTCTGAAATCTTCCGTTCATTTAATATTGCTTTATCAAGAATAAAAGAATATGGCGAGTGATATAGTTTTTGATAATGCCGTTGTGGTTTCACATGATTCATACAGGAAGGGTTATAGTAGCAAACTGAATGATTTAAGCATTCGGGACTACAAAACTGGAGGGTTTAATGACAAGATAATATGTATAGATCTTGACAGATACGAGCGGTCTGAATTTCCTCAATTACTAAACAATACGATGGATGCCGCCATTGGTATAAGTAATCTTCATAATATCAGGAGGGTAAGCCAAAGATTGTTATTGGTGGAATTAAGATTGGGTTACAAAAGTGACGGAACTCTCAGTGGTACAGAATTGAGACGCAAATCATCTCACTCAAGAGAACTTCTAGGAATGGACGTTGCTATAGATTCTGATGATTATTTTATATTTGACAATAAAATAATAGAAAAATCAAGGCGGACGGTCAATAATTTGGCAATCGAAAACGGATATGCAGACAGGTGGCATTGTCTGACAGTTGAAGAGTTTAACAACTTTATTCAAGATGCTGAAAATATACCATACATCCCGTATAATTCTCCAGAAGGTATAGCTGATGAAATAATGACTTGTGGTAAAGATATAGACTGTCTTATAAATATAAGTTCAAAATGGATTGAAGAAGCGAGGAAATATGTAAATCGTTACAATTTTAATGAGACAGAAATAATATGCAATGCTGTGATAGATAGTTTGAATAGTGTAATAGAACAATATCAGTTTGATGAGACAGGGGATCAATGGTATATTGAAGATATTATTTCAGATTTTCAGGGGGTATTGTTTTCTATAAAAAATGATTACGCCTTTATAACTTTAGTTCATGGTTGTTTTTAGAGTTGTCTCTCTTGCATGGAAAGAGAAGCCCGGATGGTCGGTTATGGTGCCGATGATCCGGGCTTTTTTTGTGCCGGTATGGTTCGTGAACATTTTTATCTGGATGGAAATCAGAAGATAAAGTTTTTTATGCTTTGTCGTTTTGAGTTTTTATCACTATATTTGTACTAACAAGCTCAATATATATATTTATGTTGTATAAAGAACTATCTATAGATAATTTCTTGTGTTTCGATCATTTCGATATTCAATTTGCACCAGGTGTGTCTGTTGTTATTGGGCGAAATGGGGCAGGTAAGACAACCTTGATTCGGGCGATGGTTTATTCGTTTTATTTTATGTTTACGAATGACCGCTCGATGGGGGATGATTTTTTGTCGGCTGGAAATCCGGATTTGAAAATGAGGTCAATCCGATATGATGAATTTCATCGATGGAATGACTTGAATGAGGTGGCTGCTGATGCCAATTTTCACGGGCAGATTCTTTTCCAGGGAGAGCGTATAGAATGGGATATGTATCGGCGCTCTACGAGTGGTTCTGGATTGAATCCTTCGCGTTATAGACCGGCTTACCAAAAACTGATGAGTTTGTATCGGCAGTATGATGAATTGCCTCTTTTGGCTTATTTCTCCGACTCGTTTCCTCACACACTGACTAATATTTCTTCTTTTGCTAAGATGCAAATGGCTGCAAACGGAACCACATTGCGTAATTTCGGATATTATCAGTGGGATAATGAAACGGCATGTGTGGAGATATGGCAAAGAAGATTGTTGAATTCCATGGCAAAATTGAAGCAACTGGAAGGGGATACGGATGTGTTTACCCGTGATGAGGTGGCGTTCGTTACAGACCGGTTGAAGCGCTTTTCGAAAGTTCTTAATCGTGATATTTGTGATACTGCATTTGAAATCAATCAGTTTTTTTATCTGTTTGACGAAAATCAAAAACCGGAATTGTGGCTTCGTCTGGAGTCGGGGCAGGATATTAAGTTTGACAGACTGCCGGCAGGATATAAACGTTTATATTCTATTGTATTAGATTTGGCATATCGGGCTTACTTGTTGAATAGGAAACCGGATGTTGAACCAACGGGAGTAGCTATGATAGATGAGATTGACTTGCATTTACATCCTTCTCTTGAGGTAGAGGTTGTAGAACGTTTTACCCAAACGTTCCCCAACCTTCAATTTATAATGACTTCTCATTCTCCGCTGGTAATTAGTAACTTGTCATCGAAAGGGAATCAGAATAAGGTGTTCAGACTCGTGGCTGGTGAGAAGCGACCGCATGAGTTGCCTGACCTTTTTGGTGTGGATTATGATGATGTGTTGCTTGACTGGATGGGAGGAAGTCCTAGAAATGAAGAACTGGAATTTTTGAAATTTGCTATGAAACGGGCTCTGCAGATGGAAAATACACAACTGCAACTTATGAGGCGTAGGGAACTGGAGGATTTGTTGGGAAATGATAAGGCCTCACTTTTGATTGAGCAGTGGAAAAAAGAATGGCAGTGAGGTGACAAACATGTTTTGGATTGATAAGCATAATAAAAGGAAAAGGCGCAGAGGACATCAAATAGTGAATGCTTTCTTGCGTGAAGCTTGGAGTTCTTATGACAAAAAGTATGTAAATTGTACTTATGCCTCTTTTAAGAGGAATCGTAGAATGGAGGACTTGCTTTATGATGAACAGGGGGGATTCTGTTGCTATTGTATGAGGCATTTGGATAGGTATGCTCATACTTCCTTGGAGCATGTTATGCCTCATAATTCTGTAGACAAACAAAATAGGGCGGATTATAAAAAGATCAATTATTATAAGCGTTTTAATAAAACGTTTAACCGTTACGTATATTATATTCATTTGAATGGTTTGAAGCGGAGATGGCATGTGGGGGTGCCGTATCCTCATTTTTGTGCCTATGAAAATTTGGTCCTGTCGTGCGACGGAAGTCTTTTTACGGATGAGGATAATGCAAGGAATTGTCATCCGTCTAAAATCCACTTATGCTGTAATGAGTCTAGGGGAAATAGTAGGATTGTTCCGCTGTTTTTCATTCCAGGTATTGGCGATCTAATTATATACCATAGGGATGGAACGATTGGTATTTCTAAAGTTCTGACCTCTCCGGAACAGCAGAAAGCATTTTCGGAGTCTATTGATTGCTTGAAATTGGAGCACGAACGATTGCAGATTATTCGTCAGGTCTGGTTTTATATTGCTGCAAGTGGCCTTTACAATGCTGATCATGTAAAGGCTGCTGCTGATGATGAAGTGTTACGTCAAGAAATCATGATGGATAGTGGAATTCCAGGCAGATTAGTGAAACGTATAAAGCATCCTATCTATTGGTCGCTGCTATGTGACTATTTTTGGTTTTATTCTTATTTCAAGAATAGGTTGTGATTGGTTGATGATAAGTCTACTTGAGGTGCGTCAGGTATACCACGGCGCTGGATTTTGTAAAGACGGTTCCTGTGGTGCGGATTGTAAATAGAAAATAGTGCTTACATTTACATTTCATGCAAGCCCGGATGGTCGGTTATGGTGCCGATGATCCGGGCTTTTTTGTGCCGGTATGGTTCGTGAACATTTTTATCTTTTGGCACTACTTGATGTGGATGCTGGGTGAAATAAATGTTTAATGCAGAGTCACAGTCTTATTTTTTTGTTGTATATTTGCCTGAATAGGTTTTTATGGTCCCAACTTACAAATAAGATAATGTCAAAACAACAAATAAGACTGGATTATATTTTTCCGCCTTCGTTTAACCCTAATGATGTAGATATTAGGTTGCAATACATATCTGTCAGTCAACTGATCAGTATGATTGAAGCAGGAAAATTATGTCTGCCAGATGCAGAAGACCTGCAAAGAATGTCGAATGCATGGAACGACAGGGATAGAAGTCTGTTTATAGAGTCTATTATGGCAAATTTACCCATTCAGCTTATCTATCTGGATGGAAGCAAAACTCCATGGACGGTTATTGATGGCTTGCAGCGAATTAGCTCACTGTATAAGTTTCTTCAAAACGAATTTGCTTTAAATGGCTTGGAATATTTCAAGAAGGATTGTGAGGGAAAAACGTTTTCTTCTATTCCCTTTTATTTGCAAAGCAGGATTGAATCGACCAATCTGGTTGCTTATGTGATAAATCCAGGTACTCCTCATCTCGTAAAACTTAACATTTTCAAGCGAATAAACAAGATAGGCAAGCAACGTAATAGGGAAGAAATCAGAGATGCCTTCTTTCAGGATTCGGTGTCAAAGTGTATTGCCGAACTGGCGGAATCGCCTGAATTCCTGCAAGCTACCCATGAGTTGATGAGCAGAAAAGGTATGGCTGACCGCGAACTGGTTTGCAGATATTTTGCTTTCAGGCTGCTTGTGGATTTCTTCCCTACTACGGAAACTATGGATGATTTCCTGGATAAGGGGATGGATGGACTTTTACATTTGTATGAGAATGATTTTGAAGCGGAAATAGCTCGGTTCAGAATGGTCATGAAGCGCTGCTATGACCTGCTGGATGATTTTACATTTATAAATCTCAATTCCAAACAGAAACGTATTAATAAGAACTTATTTGACGCTTTTTCTTGTGCAATATCTAAGCTGAAAGAGAATGAATATCAGCGTTTGTTTCAGCAGCGTGCTCGCTTTAGAGAGGAGTATATCCAGCTCTTTGAAGATAATGCTTTCTTATGTAAAAAGGAATTGCGGAAGTCTTCAAGTGATGCCATCAGCAAACGGTTCCATCTTATGGATTTATTTATCAAACAGTTTACTTGATTTATTATGATAAACGAAATAAAACTTCAGAATTTTAAGGTCTTCGAAGACGAATCTTTCAATATAAAACCGCTGACTTTGATTACAGGGGTCAATGGGATGGGTAAATCTACTCTTATCCAATCATTACTGCTTTTGAAACAAAACTATGAATTGGGATATTTGTCTAATCCGAAGAAAAAACTGCGCTTGAAACATGACTTTGTCAACTTGGAATCTGCTGGGGATATGTGTTATACATTTGCTGAAGAAAAGAGTGTATACATCTCTATAAAAGAGGACAACGGGAACGAATATCAATGGAAGTTAGATACGAGTGAAGCTGGAAGTGAAGAGGTTGGTTATACATATAATGGTAGCGATATTCACGGACTTTCTTTGTTTGATGACGGATTCATCTTTTTAGAAGCGGAGCGGTGGGGACCTAAAGCTCAATATAACAAGTCGGAGGCACGAGCTTACAATACTTCATTGGGCATACAAGGGGAACTGACTCCTGCTTATCTGAACAAGGCGTTATCGGAAAATGAAGAAATTGGAATAAAAGAATTGAGGCATCGAAATTTAGCGGAAAATCAGTTGCAGTTGACAGAAAATGTGAATGCCTGGATGGCTCAAATCATGCAAATCCCTTCATTAAAAGCCAGTACAACAGAAATAGATACGGATAAAATCAAACTTGAATATGGCATGGCGGGAACTAAGGGCAAGAAGTACTCTGCTTTACAGGTGGGCTTTGGCTTTACTTATTGCTTGCCTATTATTGTAGCCCTGCTCAAAGCAAAACCGGATGACTTGCTTGTTTTTGAAAATCCGGAAGCACACCTGCATCCGGCTGCGCAAGTGGAATTAGGCCGACTGATGGCATTGGCTGCCAGCAAGGGGGTTCAGATTATAATAGAATCTCATAGTGACCATATCTTGAACAGTTTAAGATTGGCTAGGAAAGAGGGTGTTATTTCGCAAGAGGATTTGAATGTAATTTTTGTGCAAAGAGACTTCGGAACTGGTGATGAGATGGATGTTACTTATATGAACGAAATTCAAATCAAGGATGACGGGAAATTAAATGAGCGTCCTAAAAATTTCTTTGACAGTTGGGATGATGTTTTGACTCGATTAATTGACTGAGAAGATGGAAGCGTATTTTAATGAATTGACTGTTGGGCTTTTCTTTGGGAATAAAGAAGCTAAAGATGCGTTCTCGTTATTGGGAAGATGTTTGGGTAAATTGTCGGAACTGGGAATTTCAAATGTTCGTATGACGAATGAGGTAATGGGAAAGGCAATTCTTCCCGGGCAGTCATGGAGCAGGGTTTTGAATAATGAATCTGTAATTGACAAGGACTTAAAGTCTGTATTAATTGCTAAACTGTGTACTTTAGAACCTGTTGACTTACTTGAAGACAAGTATAATGCATGGCAGTTTTCTTATAACAAAATGCCCTGTAAAGGCTTGGGATGGGCTTCGGAAGCTATGGAAAATACGCTTGCTTTAGGCTTCAGACAAAAGGATGCTTGGAACGATGATGGTTATGATGTGGATATATGTCTGCTGGATGAGGATGGAGAGGAGCAACAGATTGCTTCGAAATGTAAGCATGTGGTTTCTCCGGATGGAATTGAAACGCACAGAGATTTTCTCCTCAAGAAAATTAATATACCTGCTAACGGAAAGGTGTTGTCTATACGTTCTGCCAAATTATTTCCTCATCTTATCTTTTCGGAACAGGCTTTTAATCAGCTTAAAAGAATAAAAGATTCTGTGACGATTCAACAGATTTACTGGAGATTATCGGATTTAGAAAAAGTGGCAGCCAACTCTATTTCATCTGTCTCGCCGGATAAATTCAGATATAAAACAACTCCGGAGTCGGAAACGCGTAGTAGATTACCCCAATTGAAAATTTTATTTCCGGATGGGGAAACCAGGCTTTGTTCTTGGCACTCGCGTTTTACGCCGGGTGCGGGACGGATACATTTTTGTCCGGATGAATCTAAACAAATCTTTTACATTGGATATATCGGTGAAAAAATACCGGACTAAAACCGGTAATTACTGTAAGCATTAATGAATAGTTTTTATCAGACGGTGTCTGGAGGCGTGTCTGTAGCCAGACTCGTGTATAGTCAAGCCCGATGATCGGTAATGGTGCCGATGATCCGGGCTTTTTTGTGCCGGTATGGTTTTTTTGAAATTTTATTTCTACAGATGTAGTCGGAAGTCGTCTTATCTCTACAGGGCGGAAAAGGAGGGTGGTATCTTTGCAGTGTGATTAAGAAATTAAAAATGAACCAACTTTAAAACTTAAATGTATGAACAGAACAGTGACTTATTCAGTGGTAGAGAGAAAGAATCCTAATACGCCGGAAGATCCGGGGAAATTTTATGCTCAGGTGCAGGCGCGTGGGGAAATGGGAATCCGTGAAATTGCGGAACGTATTCAGCGTGAGTGTACGTTGACGCGTGCGGATACCATCGCGGTGCTTACGGCACTGGAGGATGTGGTGAGTGAAGGTTTGCAGGGAGGCGAGATTGTGCGTCTGGGTGAACTGGGCTCGCTGCAGGTGAGTGTGAGCGGTCAGGGTGTAGAGAAGGAGGAGGAATATAATGATGGGCTGATTGAGCGTAAGCGTATCTTGTTCCGTCCGGGACGTACCTTGCGTGATACGCTGAGTACCTTGTCGTTTGAACGTGTGGAGGTGAAACCGAAATCGAAGGGGAAAACGGAGGAGGAAGTTCTTTAGCAGGGGCAGGTGCTGACGGATGGCTGTAGGCCGACGGTCGTTTCGTGAGGTCTGACTGACGGCAGGCTCGGGGCCGGGGCTTGCCGGATTTCTTAAAGGATAGAGAGATGAAAGAGAGAGTGAAATGTTTTTTGGTCCGGTTGATGGAGTGTTTGATTTGCTTGCTTACCGGGCATGGTAAAGGAGGAGAGTGATGAGAAAGATTGATTTGATTGTGATTCATTGTACGGCTACGCGGATAGGGTGTCCGCTTTCGCCGGAGGCGCTCGACCGCATGCATCGTCAGCGTGGGTTTAACGGGTGTGGGTATCATTATTATGTGCGCCGTGACGGGATGATTTGTTCGATGCGTCCGGTGGAGCGTGTGGGGGCTCATGTGAAGGGTTTTAATGCGCATAGCATCGGGGTGGCTTATGAGGGTGGCTTGGATGCGAAGGGGGATCCGGCGGATACGCGTACGGAGGAGCAGAAGCATGCGCTGAGGGTGCTGGTCAGGGTGCTCCGGGAGGATTTCGGGGTGTCGGCTCACCGGGTGGTGGGGCACCGGGATTTGAGCCCGGATGTGAATGGTAACGGCGTGGTGGAGCCTGAGGAGTGGGTGAAGGTGTGTCCGTGTTTTGATGTGGCTTCGGCTGACTGGTGAGGACGACGGTCAGGGTGGAAGTAGGTGACTGGGAGGTCGGTTGCGGGGTGGCTTGGGCTGCCGCAGCCGGCCTCTTTTTGTTTGGGGTCTTTGACGTGTTGTGTGGAAGGGGGATGGGTGAGAAAAGGGGAGGGATGAGTGAAAAAAGAGATGTTTTTCTTGTGTAATCGGTTGGGATTTAGTAACTTTAAAGGAAAAAACTGAATGATGGAGAGGTTTGTTTTTGACGATGCAGAGGGGATGGGGGAGGTTCCTTTCCGTTTCCGGATTTATCATAAGAGTGAGCTTTCGCAGCTGTATTTTCCGCAGTGTTCGACGAAGACGGCGTTGCAGAATTTGGGGCGGTGGATTAAGAAGTGTACGGAGCTGGAGGAGGCGTTGCTGGCTATCGGGTATGACAAGAACAGGAAGTATTATTTGCGGCCGGAGGTGGAATTGATTGTGAAGTTTCTGGGGGAACCGTAAGGGGAATAAAAACAAAATTCGTAACTTTGTCGCCGACTATCTGAAAATAACTTAAAACAAGATAAAAAGACAATGGAATTAGCAAGTAAGTATAACCCTGCCGATGTGGAGGGGAAATGGTACCAGTATTGGCTGGATAATAAGTTGTTTAGTTCGAAACCTGACGGACGTGAACCTTATACCGTGGTGATTCCTCCTCCTAATGTGACGGGGGTTCTCCACATGGGGCATATGCTTAATAATACGATTCAGGATATCCTGGTGCGTAGGGCGCGTATGATGGGTAAGAATGCGTGCTGGGTGCCGGGTACGGACCATGCTTCGATTGCTACGGAAGCGAAGGTGGTGGGTCGTCTGGCTCAGCAGGGTATCAAGAAGACGGATCTTTCGCGTGAGGAGTTTCTGAAGCATGCGTGGGCTTGGACGGAGGAACACGGGGGGATTATCTTGAAGCAGCTCCGCAAGCTGGGGGCTTCGTGTGACTGGGACCGTACGGCTTTCACTATGGATGAGACTCGAAGCAAGAGTGTGATCAAGGTGTTTGTGGATCTTTATAACAAGGGTCTGATTTACCGCGGGGTGCGTATGGTGAACTGGGACCCGAAGGCGCTTACGGCTCTCTCGGATGAGGAGGTGATTTATAAGGAGGAGCATAGCAAGTTGTATTATCTCCGCTATAAGGTGGAAGGGGATGCTGAGGGCCGCTATGCGGTGGTGGCTACTACTCGTCCGGAAACCATCATGGGGGATACGGCGATGTGTATCAATCCGAATGACCCGAAGAATGAATGGCTGAAGGGCAAGAAGGTGATTGTGCCGCTGGTGAACCGGGTGATTCCTGTGATTGAGGATGAGTATGTGGACATCGAGTTTGGTACGGGTTGCTTGAAGGTGACTCCTGCGCATGATGTGAATGACTATATGCTGGGCGAGAAGTATAACTTGCCTTCGATTGATATTTTTAATGATAACGGTACCATCAGTGAGGCTGCGGGTATGTATGTGGGCATGGATCGCTTTGAGGTGCGTGAGCAGATTGAGAAGGATCTGGCTGCGGCTGACTTGCTGGAGAAGGTGGAGCCTTATACGAATAAGGTGGGATTCTCGGAACGTACGAATGTGGCTATCGAACCGAAGCTTTCGATGCAGTGGTTCTTGAAGATGCAGCATTTTGCTGATATGGCTCTTCCGCCGGTGATGGAGGATCAGCTGAAGTTTTATCCGGCGAAGTATAAGAATACGTATCGTCACTGGATGGAGAATATCAAGGATTGGTGTATCAGCCGTCAGTTGTGGTGGGGGCATCGTATTCCGGCGTATTTCTTGCCTGAAGGTGGTTTCGTGGTGGCTGAAACTCCGGAGGAGGCTCTGGAACTGGCTCGCAAGAAAACGGGACGTGGGGATTTGCAGTTGAGTGAGCTGCGTCAGGATGATGACTGCCTGGATACGTGGTTTTCTTCATGGCTCTGGCCGGTTTCGCTGTTTGATGGTATCAATCATCCGGGTAATGAGGAGATTCAGTATTATTATCCTACGGCTGACTTGGTGACGGGTCCGGATATTATTTTCTTCTGGGTGGCTCGTATGATTATGGCGGGTTATGAGTATATGGGTGAGATGCCGTTCCGTAATGTGTATTTCACGGGTATCGTGCGTGATAAGATCGGACGTAAGATGTCGAAATCGCTGGGTAACTCGCCTGATCCGCTGGACTTGATCGACCGTTACGGTGCCGATGGGGTGCGTATGGGTATGATGTTGTCGGCTCCTGCGGGGAATGATATTCTCTTTGATGATGCGCTGTGCGAACAGGGCCGTAACTTTAACAATAAGATTTGGAATGCGTTCCGTCTGGTGAAGGGATGGCAGGTGGATGACTCGATTGAGCAGCCTGTGCATGCGAAGCTGGCTGTGGACTGGTTTTATAACGTGATGGCGCTGGCTACGGCTGAGGTTGAGGATTTGTTTGCGAAGTATCGTTTGAGTGAGGCGCTGATGTTGGTTTACAAGTTGTTCTGGGACGAGTTTTCAAGCTGGTATCTGGAGATGGTGAAACCGGCTTATGGTCAGCCTATCGACCGCAAGACGTATGAGGCTACGCTGCACTTGTTTGATGTGTTGCTCCGCCAGTTGCATCCGTTTATGCCGTTTATCACAGAGGAACTGTGGCAGCATCTGGCTGACCGCAAGCCGGGTGAGAGTATCATGATGGCTCCGGTGGAACAGTTTAAGGATACGGATGTGAAGGCGGCTCAGGAGCTTTGCAAGACTTTCGATCAGCTGAAGGAGGTGATTGCGGGTATCCGTACCATCCGTCTGCAGAAGAATATTGCGCAGAAGGAGGCTCTTGAACTGTTGGTTCTGGGTGAGAATTCGGGATTGGCTGCTTTCGACTCGGTTATCAATAAGATGGCGAACTTGACGGGTATGACGGTTGTAGATAAGAAGCCTGAAAGTGCGGCTTCGTTTATGGTGGGTACTACGGAGTATTTCGTTCCGCTGGGTAACTTGATTGATGTGGAAGAGGAGCTGAAGAAGCTGGAGGCTGAACTGAAGTATCAGGAGGGTTTCTTGCAGAGTGTGCTTAAGAAATTGAGTAACGAGAAGTTTGTGAGCAAGGCTCCTGCTAATGTCATTGAAATGGAACGCAAGAAGCAGGCGGATGCGGAATCGAAGATTGCTTCGCTGAAGGAGCGTATTGCGGCATTGTCGTGAGTTTAATTGATGAGTTGATGAGTTGACGGGTTGATAAGTTGACGAGTTGACGAGGATTTTATAGAGACGAGTTGATGAGGTTTTTAGGGACCTTGTCAACTCGTCTTCTTATTTCCTTATCCTGTTTCCTTATCTTGTTATCTAAGCAAAAAAAACGGGAGGCACTCTCATCGCTGAGAATACCTCCCTGATCGGGTTCTTTAAGAGAGAATTAATAGACGCCCTCACGAGTGTCCCACCACATGGGTTTTCCCCAAAGGTTATCGACTACTTCGGCGTTATAAGGAGCGTTGTTTGCCTTGTTGAGGTTGAGCTCGGTTGCCGGGTAGGGTGAGCGCAAGGGGGGTACGTTGTGGTTTTTGTACTGGGTACGTCCCGGTGCGATATAGTTGTTTTCGGGTACTCCGGTACGGCGGTAGAGTGACCATCCTTCCATGGCTTGCTTGAACATGGCTACCCATTCTTCGTACCAGATGGTTTTAAGTGTGTTGTCGAATTTTCCCTTGCCTGCAAGGTAGGTGGCTGTGGCCGTTTCGTCGACTCCGTTTTCTTCCATGGAGAAGCGTACGGCTTTTGTGTAGTTGGTGGCTGCATCGCCGTAAGTTCCGGTGTTATAGTTCAGCATGGCTGCTTCGGCTATGTGGAAGTAGACTTCGGCTACGCGCATCCAGGGAGAGAACCCTCCGAGGTCTTGTCCGTATTTATATCCCCAAGTGGAGTAGCGTTTGGCTACGGCATTGCTTGCGGCTCCGATGGTGTATCCGCGGTAGACGGGGTGGCCGTCGGTGTAGTCTTCATCGCCTTCGGTCTGGCTGGAAGGGGTAGGGGTGCAATAGACGGAGATGCGCGGGTCGGCATGGTCGAGCAGGTTATTGACCATGACATCGGATGCGCAGTATTCGCTCTTGCGGGTGCGGTACTGGTTGGCTATCGGCTCGTAGTAGTTGGAGTCGGAGCCTTGCCACCAGAAGAAGGCATTGTCATCGTTGGAATCCATGACGGGGTAACGGTCGGGGTTGCCGAGGATTTCTTCTACGGTAGTCTTTGCCAGTTCAGGACTGACTTCCGAGATGCGGATGGCAAGACGCAGACGCAGGGAGTTGCAGTATTTTCTCCACTTGGTGATGTCGCCGCGGAAGAGCAGGTCGCCTTCGGAGATGTCGCCGGTGGCTGCATCGTCGGCAAAGCTGTCGGCTGCTTCTTTCAGCTTGGCGAGCATGGCGGGGTAAATCTGTTCCTGTGTGTCGTATTTCGGGGTGAGGATACCGCTTTCCATACGGACTGCATCGCTGTAAGGCACGTCACGCCAGCGGTCGGTGGCTATCTGGATGAGGGTAACTTCCATGACTTTTGCCACATTAAGTATATTGATGTTTTTTCCGGCGTTGCGCTGTATGTCCATCACATTGTTCAGGATGCGGTACACGTAAGCCCAGTTGTTGTCTTGTATGCCGGTACGGTAGTTGTAACGGGCTTCATCGATGTAGCTCATCTTTGCCACATAGCCGCAGAAGCTCATCGGTTCGTCCATGGCAAACCAGCGGTCGTAGAAGCGGTAGGAGGTGGAATAGATGGAGTAGGCAAGCAGGTTGTCGTTGGGTACTTTGGCTGCATTGTCGGGGTCTCTGTTTATTTCATCGAACGAGCTGGTACATCCGGCTGTGCTCCACATGAGACTGCCTGCCAGGAATGTCATCGCAATTTTTCTGATATTTCTTTTCATGTTTTTTTCTGCTTTTTCAGTTTTCCAATTTGTTTTTTCACACGTGTGTTGTTCCTTACTCTCAGAAGGTGAGTCCTACTTTCAGACCGAAGCTGCGGCTGGGTGGATAGGCGTTGGATTCAAATCCTACATCGCCGTTCTTTGAGCCGGTGGTTGATTCGGGGTCGAGGTGGGTCAGGTTTGAACTGTGTACCCACAGGAGGGCAAGGTTGGTGCCTACCAGCGAAATCTTAGCCGACTTGATGAAGCTGTTTTTCAGCAGGCTCTTCGGGAAGGTGTATGAAAGATGTGCTTCACGCAGCTTGAGGTAGGATCCGTCGAATACAGACATCTGGCAGATGGTATAGAAATTGGCGAAGAAGTCTTCGGCATTGACGGCTACATCGTTGATCTTTCCGTCGGCTGTCTTGAATACCTTATCGGTGAGTACGTTCTTTCCGGCAATGACTCCGTTTTCACGGATATCGCCTGCTGCGGTATAGTCGTAGATACCGGTCTGTGAACCGAAGGCTTGTGAGATGGAGTAAACATCGCCTCCTTTGCGGAAGTCGAGCAGGAAGCCGAAGCTCCAGTCTTTATAGGTGAACTCATTGCTCCATCCGGCGAGCCAGTCGGGAGTTACGTTTCCAATTTCTTTTCCTGTTTCATATTTCGGCATACCGTTTTCTACAAGGATGGATCCGTCTTCATTATATACGTATCCGGTTCCTACCAGTGTACCCCAGCTCTTGCCTACCATGGCATAGTTGTTACAGCTCCAGCTGCTGCCGATTTCATAGGCATCGAGCTTCTGTCCGGTTACGGGGTCGGAGTAGAGTTCGTCGATGCGGCTCTTATCTTTCGACCAGTTGAAGGTGGTGGTCCAGCTGAATCCTTTCGGATTGCGGAAGATATCGGCAGATAACTGGATTTCTACTCCCTTGTTGCTGATTTTACCGGCATTGATGTACATGGCATTATATCCGGTGGCAGTGGAAAGGTTGGCTTCCATAATCTGGTCGGTCGTGGTTTTCTGATAATACGCACCGTCGAAGTGGATGCGGTTATCGAGGAAGTTGGCTTCCAGACCGATTTCCCATGTTTTCACCATTTCAGGACGCAGGTTTTGTGCGGGGTAGGTGGTGGGGTTGTAATACAGGGTGGTTCCATCGAACGGAGCCGACAATACTGAGTAATACGCATTGGATACGTAGGGGTCGGTAGCGTTACCAATCTTTGCCCATCCTCCGCGGAGTTTCAGGAAGTTCAACCACTTGCCGTTGGTCAGCATCGGGAGGGTTTCGGTTACAATCCAGCTACCGCTGAATGAGGGGTAGAAGAAGGCATCCTTGATGGTAGAATCCCAGTCATTGCGTACGCTGATGTCGGCATACAGCTGGTTTTTCCATCCTAAAGACAGGTTGGCATAGACTGAATTTGAACGGCGGGTGTTATGGTTTTCTGATGTGTAGGCATTGCCTTTGGCATTGGCTACGGTATATACACCTGGTACGGTCAGTTCGTCAGCTCCCAGTGTCTTGATTTCGTAAGTGTAGTCGCGATAGTTGGCTCCGGCAAGGGCGTTTACATTGAAATCGCCGAACTGCTTGGTGAAGTAAGCAATGAAGTCGGCATTGGTTTCGGTAGCACGGCGGTCATAGTCGCGGAAATATCCGTCGGGATAGTCAATGCTCCATTCTACGTTGGAGAGTTGGTTTGAATCGTAGTGGTCGAATCCGAGTCGTCCTTCAAACTTCAGCCAGTCGGTGGGCTTGATAAAGATAGAGGTCTTTCCGTAGAAACGGTCGCGCACGTATTTGTTCAGGTTGTGGTTGAGTACCCAATAGGGGTTTACGGTGTATGCCTGTTGCCAGTTGTAATGGGTATAGTTGCCAAATTCGTCTTTCTGGTCGTAGTTCTGTTTCAAGTCGTCCATATCAATCTGACGGCCGTGCCACTGGAGTAGTGACTGCAATACGTTTCTCTGGTCGTAGCCTGTTCCCGGAAGGTTGTTGCTCTTGGTGCGGATGAAGTTGGCTGCCAAGTTGAATTCAAGGTATTTGTTTACATCCATCCGGGTATTGACTGCAGCCGAATAACGTTTCTGGTCGGTGTTCGGGGTGGTACCCTTCTGGTCGCGGAAGCCGAGAGATACACGGGTGGAACTCTTTTCGGTGGTGGCGGCCAGTGAGATGACGTGGTTTTGTGAATAGCCGATGTTGAAGAAATCCTTGATGTTGTCGGGCTGTGAAACCCACGGAGTGGCTTGGCGTACACCGTCGACTACGGGACTGTTATATTGCGGAATCATCAGTCCGATGTCGAGACGCGGACCCCATGATTCGTCGGCATTGTCGTTGACTCCGTTTCCGGCACCATCATAATAAGAATAGCCATGCTGTACGGCAAAATCCTGATAGCTCATGGTTTTGCTATAGCCTGATGCTTTCCAGTCGAATTCGCTGCCGTAATAACCCTGGCCGTATTTGTTCTGCAGCTTGGGCAGGTTGTAAATCTGGTCGACTGTGAAGCTGCCGTCGTAAGACACTTGTATGCCTTTGTCTTTCTTGCCCGACTTGGTGGTGATGAGGATGACTCCGTTACCGGCACGCATACCGTAGAGGGCAGCCGAACCTCCTTTCAACACGGAGATTGAGGCGATGTCTTCGGGGTTGATGTCGTTCAGACCCGAACCCAAGTTGACAGCAGAACCGGTTCCGTTATCGTTCTGGATGGGCACACCATCGACTACAATCAGCGGGGAGTTATCTCCGAAGGAAGAGTTACCGCGGATGACAATGTTCTGTGAAGCACCTACCTGTCCACCTTGTGAGGTAATCTGGATACCTGCCACCTTACCCGAAAGGGAGTTGGCTACATTCAGCTGACCGGCTTGGGTGATTTCATCGGATTTTACTTCCTGCAGGGCATATCCCAAGGCTTTCTTCTCGCGCGAGATACCCATGGCGGTTACGACGACCTCATCGAGGGTCTTGGCATCGGACTTCAATACTACCTGAAGGGTTCCCGGCTGGATGGTTACTTCCTGAGATACCATTCCTACATAGGAAATAATCAGGGTGGTAGCCGAGGATGGTACATTGGGGATGGTAAAGTCTCCCATGATTCCGGTGATGGTTCCTGTGTTAGTACCCTTAACTAATACCGACGCACCGATTACGGGTTCGCTGTCGTCGGCGGAAGTTACGACACCTGTCACTGTGACAGTTTGCGCCATTGCCAGACTCCAGCTTATGAAGAAACTGGCTAACAGCATTAACATTCTCTCTTTCATAAAGACTCTTTTTTAATTATACAATAACAATCATTAGATTTTCTAAGCATCTTTTCTCTTTCTTTATCGCAAAGGTAACTATATCTTCTAAAAACAAACAAAAATTCAATAAAAATAGTGATTCGCTATCGTTTTTATAGATATAAATCAATGAACGGACGGGGATTGATATAATAAAATGAATATTTATGCCTGTTTTAAATAACAAAAAGGAACAAAAAGAGGGGTGTATGATTTTTTAGTGTGATGGTATTAACATGTGTTTGCTGTTTGAAACAATTATATGGTATGTATGATTATGTCAGAGGAAAGCAGGGGGAGGCTGATGGAGGGTAAATAGCGTATCGGGGAAGGAGAAAATAAAAAAGAATTTGTCAAAAAGGTATGGTGATGGCTTTTTTTATGTAAATTTGTCGGGTAAAACAAAGAAAAATCAAACATGCATACCAGACAAGAACAAATGGAAGCCTTCGGGCGGTTGCTTGACGTGCTTGATGAATTGCGCGTGAAGTGTCCTTGGGACAGAAAGCAGACGAATGAGAGTCTGCGCCCCAATACAATAGAAGAGGTGTATGAATTGGCCGATGCGCTGATGAAGAACGACCGGATGAATATCTGCAAAGAACTGGGCGACGTGTTGCTGCACGTGGTGTTTTATGCCAAGATAGGAAGTGAAACGGGAGACTTTGATATAAAAGATGTGTGCGACAAGTTGTGCGACAAGCTGATTTTCCGCCATCCGCATGTGTTCGGTGAGGTGAAGGCTGATACGGCTGAACAGGTTACCGAGAACTGGGAACAGATTAAGCTGAAGGAAAAGGACGGAAACAAATCGGTGTTGAGTGGGGTGCCTGATGCACTGCCTGCCTTGATTAAGGCTTACCGCATCCAGGATAAGGCGCGTAATGTGGGTTTCGACTGGGAAGAGCGTACGCAGGTATGGGAGAAGGTGAAAGAGGAAATTGCCGAATTTGAGCAGGAAGTGGACCGGATGGACAAGGAGAAAGCGGAAGCTGAATTCGGGGATGTGATGTTCAGCTTGATTAATGCTGCCCGCCTGTATAAGATTAATCCGGACAATGCACTGGAACGTACGAACCAGAAGTTTATCCGCCGCTTTAATTACCTGGAGGCGCATACCATTAAGGAGGGACGTAACTTGAAGGATATGACGCTGGAGGAAATGGATGCCATCTGGAATGAGGCGAAGAAGCTGGAGAAGAATGAGGAATGAAGGATAAACTCAAAAGCTCAAAAACTTAAACAATGAAACAACGATCTTTTAAACTGTTTATGCTGCTGGTTCTGACCCTCTGTGTCATGACCGCACGCGCTGCCGATATAGAAGTCTTGAACAAGCTGAAATCGCTGCCGGGAGTAACGCAAGTGGATACGCTTGCCAGCAAGCACTATGCAAATAAATATGTGATGTATATCGACCAGCTGTTGGACCCGGCTCATCCCGAAGTGGGGAGCTTTAAGCAGCGGGTTATCTTGGCTCATGTGGGCTATGACCGTCCTACGGTATTGGTGACGGAAGGCTATGATGCCAATTATGCCGTTAATCCGAACTATAAAGAAGAACTGTCGGTGTTGCTTAATGCCAATCTGGTGTTTGTGGAATACCGCTATTTCGGAGAGTCGATGCCGCAGCCTTGTAACTGGGCTTATCTGACGGTGAAGAATTCGCTGGCCGACCTGCATCGGGTGAATATCACCTTCCGTAACCTTTATTCGGGCAAGTGGGTGGCTACCGGTATCAGCAAGGGCGGACAGACTACGATGTTTTATCGTTCGTATTATCCGGATGATGTGGATGTATCGGTTCCTTATGTAGCTCCGCTGAACCAGTCGCTGGAGGACGGACGGCATGAGGTGTTCCTGAGCGAAAAGGTGGGTACGGCTAAGGAGCGCAAGGCGGTGGAAGAGGCGCAGCTTACGCTGCTGAAACGGAAGCAGGCTTTGCTCCCTATGCTGGCTGCTTACTGCAAGGAGAAAGGGTATACTTTCCGGGTTCCGCTGGAAGAGGTGTTCGACTACTGTGTGCTGGAGTATGCTTTTGCTCTGTGGCAGTGGGGTACGCCGGTGGCAAATATCCCTTCGGAAAAAGACTCCGACAAGGTATGGTTTGATTATCTGATTGCCATCAATGCGCCCGATTATTTTTCACAGCAGTCTCCTTTCCCTTCTTTCAATGTGCAGGCTGCCAAGGAATTGGGCTATTACGGCTATGATGTGGAACCGTTTAAGGCTTATCTCAGCATTGCTACGGCAAAGGATTATCTGCGGCGGGTGATGCTTCCTGAAGAGCTGGATGATTTGACCTTTGACGATGCGCTTTATCGCCATACGGTGGATTTCCTGAAAAACGAAGACCCGAAGATGATTTATATTTACGGTGAAAACGACCCGTGGACGGCATCGGGGGTGACTTGGCTGGAGGGAAAGAAAAACATTCATGTGTTTGTGCATCCGCGCGGAAGTCATTCTACCCGCATCGCTACATTCAGCGAGAAGAAACAGCGCGAAATCAAGTCGCTGCTGGAAGACTGGCTGGATGTGAAACTGAAATAATCAGTCTACTTTATAATCAATCACTAAACGAAGAATAAAATGAACAAGACAATTATTACTGTAGTGGGTAAGGATGCGGTGGGTATCATTGCCCGTGTGTGTACGTATCTGGCTGAAAACCATGTGAACATTCTGGATATTACGCAGACCATTGTGCAGGGGTATTTCAACATGATGATGATTGCCGATGCTGCTGAACTTGACAAGCCTTTTGAGGAGGCGGTAAACGAACTGACTGCACTGGGGGAAGAACTGGGTGTGCAGGTGAAATGGCAGCGTGAAGATATTTTTAATAAAATGCACCGAATTTAAGCAAACGCTATGATACATATTTCTGAGGTTATCGAAACCAACAAGATGATTGAGCGCGAGAATCTGGACGTGCGTACCATTACGATGGGAATCAATCTGCTGGACTGTGCAGACAGCCGGCTGGATGTGCTCTGTGAGAATATATACCGTAAAATCACGACCTTGGCAAAAGATTTGGTCAAGACGGGTGAGGAGATTTCGAAGGAATATGGTATTCCTATCGTGAACAAGCGCATCTCTATTACTCCGGTTGCCTTGGTGGGAGGTACTGCTTGTCAGTCTCCTGAAGATTATGTGCAGATAGCCCGTACGCTCGACCGGGCTGCTGCCGAGCTGGGGGTGAACTTCATCGGTGGTTATTCGGCTATCGTATCGAAAGGTATGAGCCGCAGTGACGAGTTGCTGATTCGCTCTATTCCGCAGGCACTGGCTTGCACGGAACGCATCTGCAGTTCGGTAAATGTGGGCTCAACCAAGACGGGCATCAATATGGATGCGGTGCGGCTGATGGGCGAAATCATCAAGGAAACGGCGGAACTGACGAAGGAGCGTGATTCGCTGGGATGTGCCAAGCTGGTGGTGCTCTGCAATGCGCCCGATGATAATCCGTTTATGGCGGGTGCTTTTCATGGCGTATCAGAAGCGGATGCTATTATCAATGTAGGTGTAAGCGGTCCGGGGGTGGTGAAATATGCATTGGAACAGATCCGGGGAGAAAACTTCGAGGTGCTGTGTGAAACCATCAAGCGTACGGCGTTTAAGATTACCCGTGTGGGACAGCTGGTGGCTCAGGAAGCGTCACGCCGGCTGGGAATTCCGTTTGGCATTATCGACCTCTCGCTGGCTCCTACGCCGGCTGTAGGCGACAGTGTGGCAGAAATCTTGCAGGAAATCGGGTTGGAACATCCGGGAGCTCCGGGTACTACTGCTGCTTTGGCTTTGCTGAACGATCAGGTGAAAAAAGGCGGTGTGATGGCTTCGTCGTATGTAGGCGGACTGAGCGGTGCCTTTATTCCGGTGAGTGAAGACCAGGGTATGATTGATGCGGTAGAAGCGGGTGCACTGACACTGGAGAAACTGGAGGCGATGACTTGTGTGTGTTCGGTGGGTCTCGATATGATTGCCATTCCGGGAAGTACATCGGCTGCTACGATTTCGGGCATGATTGCCGATGAATCTGCCATCGGTATGATTAACCAGAAGACTACGGCGGTGCGTATCATTCCGGCAGTGGGCAAGGAGGCTGGCGATACGGTAGAGTTCGGCGGACTGCTGGGCTATGCTCCGGTGATGCCGGTGAACCGCTTCAGCTGTGAGGCTTTCGTAACGCGTGGCGGACGTATTCCGGCTCCGATACACAGTTTCAAGAACTGATAACTGCGATGTGAGTATAAAAAGAGAAACGCCAGAACTTCTGCTTTCAAGAAGTTCTGGCGTTGCTGTCCTGCAAAACTCCGGAAATCTGGCGGAACCTTCTATCTTTGCATCTGTATTCGCAAGAAAATGACCCGGATGATGATTTTTCTGCCCCATAAGAGGTGGTAAGTGCTGATTAATCTCTAAATTTGCCTGAGCCATGGATGCAGGTTGTCTTTGGCGAAACTGAACGATATACGATTTTTATGATGACAAATTATTTAGATGAACTGAACGAAAGTCAGCGTGCAGCGGTGCTTTATTGTGACGGACCTTCACTGGTGATTGCCGGGGCCGGATCGGGAAAGACCCGTGTGCTGACCTATAAAATAGCTTATTTGCTCGATCAGGGATACGAACCCTGGTCGGTGCTGGCACTGACATTTACCAATAAGGCAGCGCGTGAAATGAAAGAGCGTATTGCCCGGCAGGTGGGAGCAGAGCGGGCTCGTTCGTTGTGGATGGGAACCTTCCACTCGGTGTTTTCGCGGATTCTGCGTACTGAGGCAGAGACGATCGGTTTTCCGCCTCACTTCACCATTTATGATGCTTCCGATTCGAAGAGTCTCATCAAGGCGATTATCAAGGAGATGGGACTGGATGAGAAGACGTATAAACCGGGTTCGGTGCAGAGCCGTATCAGCAATGCCAAGAACCATCTGGTGAGTCCGGAGGCTTATGCTTCTTGCCGTGAGATGGTGGAGAATGACCAGGCTGCCAAGATGCCGCAGGTAAGGGAAATCTATACCCGTTACTGGGAACGTTGCCGGCAGAGCGGGGCGATGGACTTTGATGATTTGCTGGTTTATACGTATCAGCTGTTTAAGCAGCATCCGGATGTGTGTGCCCGGTATGCCGAGCGTTTCAAATACATCCTGGTGGATGAGTATCAGGATACCAACTTTGCCCAGCATAGCATCGTGTTGCAGCTTACCGGACTGCACCGCCGGGTGTGTGTGGTGGGCGATGATGCGCAGAGTATCTATTCGTTCCGCGGGGCAAACATCGATAATATACTGAAGTTTACGCAACTCTATAAAGATGCCCGGCTTTTTAAGCTGGAACAGAACTACCGCTCTACGCAGACCATTGTAAAGGCTGCCAATAGCTTGATTGCCAAAAACCGGGAGCAAATCCGCAAGGAGGTGTTTTCAGAGAAAAAGGTGGGCGACCCCATTCAGGTGCTGAATGCTTACAGTGATGTGGAAGAAGGAGAGATTGTCGCCAATAAGCTGGTGCAGCTTCACGTGCGCGAAGGTTATGCTTACGATGATTTCGCCATTCTTTATCGCACCAATGCACAGAGCCGTATCTTTGAGGAGGCACTCCGCAAGCGTATGTTGCCTTACCGCATTTACGGGGGATTGTCGTTTTACCAGCGCAAGGAAGTAAAGGATGTGATTGCTTATTTCCGTCTGGCTGTAAACCCCAACGATGAGGAGGCGTTCAAGCGTGTGTTGAATTATCCGGCAAGAGGAATCGGAGATACCACACTGGGCAAGTTGGTTGCAGCTGCTTCGCAGGCAAAGGTAAGCTTGTGGGAGGTGCTGAATGACCCCTTGACTTACGGACTTGCCATTAATAAAGGGACGCATACCAAACTGCAGAATTTCCGTTCGCTGGTTCAGGGCTTTGTGGAGGCTGCCGAACAGAAAGATGCGTATGAACTCGGGCAGGATATTGTGCGACGTTCGGGCATCATGGCAGATATTACCCAAGACCGTTCGCCGGAGAATCTGAGCCGGCAGGAGAACATTGAAGAGTTGATTAACGGTATGAACGTGTTTTGCGACTCGCGGAAGGAAGAAGGAAATACCCATATTTATCTCACCGATTATCTGTCGGAGGTGGCTCTGCTGACCGACCAAGACAGCAAGGAGGATGAAAACCAGCCTAAGATTACGCTGATGACCATTCACTCTGCCAAGGGACTGGAGTTTAAGAATGTATTTGTGGTGGGCATGGAAGAGGGGTTATTCCCCAGCCTGATGTCCGACTCTCCCCGTGCGCTTGAGGAAGAACGCCGTTTGTTTTATGTGGCACTTACCCGTGCCGAAGAGCATTGTTTCCTTTCGTATGCCAAGAGTCGCTTCAAGTTTGGAAAGATGGAATTTGGTCGCCCCAGCTGCTTCCTGAAAGACATTGATAGCCGTTACCTCAGCTTGCCTCAGGGAGAGGTGCTGACACGGCAGATAGAAGAGGGAGTGAACCGTTTCCGCCGTGACTCATCGGGAGGGTATGGAACTGCCGTTTCTTCTTCTTCTGCGCACGGACGGACGTATGAACGCACTTATGAGCGTCCGGTGCGTGAGGAAGGACCGTCGATGTTTGATGGAGGAGAAATTCCTCAAGAGCCTCATCGCTTTGTGAAACCGGCTCCTCAGCGTACCTTGCGTAAGGTTTCTTCTGCTGTATCGGCCTCATCGGCTACGGGAGGAAGTGCTCCTGTATCGGCAGGTCAGTTGATAGAGCATGAACGCTTCGGACGTGGAGAGATTATCCGCGTGGAAGGTACGGGAGACAACTGTAAGGCTACCGTGCGTTTCCAGCATGCAGGCGAGAAGCAACTCTTGCTGAAGTTTGCCCGCTTTAAGGTAGTGGAATAAGCGGTGCTGTTTTTCAGCAGACTAGGCTTGAAATGAAGAATGATGAATGAAGAATGATGGATGAAGAATGATGGATGAAGAATGATGAATGAAGAATGATAAGTGATAAGTCAACTGTTTTCTGAAGCCTAGTTATCTGAGAACCCAAAAACTCAAGAACTTAAAAATCCAAAAACTCAAGAACTCAAAAAATAATGCTAATCCCCAACCAAGTACCCGCACCATGCTACGTCATGGAAGAAGAACTGCTCAGAAAAAACCTGAGCTTGATTAAACACGTGGCAGACACTGCCGGAGTAGAAATCATATTAGCCTTCAAGGCCTTTGCCATGTGGAAGTCGTTTCCCATATTCCGTGAATACATCCGTTACACCACAGCCAGTTCGGAATATGAGGCACGCCTCGCTTTCGAGGAGTTCGGCAGTAAGGCACATACCTATTCACCGGCTTATACGGAGGCTAACTTTCCGGCTTTTATGCGCTACAGCAGCCACATTACGTTTAACTCGCTCTCACAGTTTCATCGTTTCTATCCGATGACGAAAAGCGCAGACGAGCCTGTTTCATGCGGTTTGCGTGTGAATCCTGAATACTCGGAAGTAGAAGTGGAGCTCTATAACCCCTGCGCTCCGGGAACCCGTTTCGGAGTTACAGCCGACTTGCTGCCGGAGGTATTGCCTGAAGGACTGGAAGGCTTTCACTGCCATTGTCACTGCGAATCGTCATCGTATGAGCTGGAACGTACCCTGCAACATATTGAGGCGCGTTTCTCACGCTGGTTCCCTCAGCTGAAGTGGCTGAATCTGGGGGGAGGTCACCTCATGACCCGTGCCGATTACGATGTCAATCACCTGATTCATTTGCTGAAAGGACTGAAAGCACGCTATCCGCATCTGCAAATCATACTTGAACCCGGTTCGGCATTTACCTGGCAGACCGGTACACTGGTGTCATCGGTGGTGGATGTAGTGGAGAGCCGCGGCATACGCACTGCGATTCTTGATGTGAGCTTTACCTGCCATATGCCCGACTGTCTGGAGATGCCATACCAGCCCCGTGTGCGTGGAGCTGAGTCACTTCCGGCAGAAGCCGTCAAGACGGCTCAGGCAGGCGACTTTATCTATCGTCTGGGAGGAAACAGCTGCTTGAGCGGTGATTATATGGGAAGCTGGCGCTTCGATCATGAACTGCAGGTGGGTGAACGCATCGTCTTTGAAGACATGATTCATTACACCATGGTCAAAACCAATATGTTCAACGGCATTCATCACCCGTCGGTAGCCTTGCTTCATGCCGATGGCGAGGTGGAGGTGTACCGCACCTTCGGTTACGAAGATTACCGCGACCGCATGTGCTGATTTTCCAGCACCGGATGATGCCGCAGGCTGAGCAACATCAGTCCCCCGAAAGTAAGCAGTCCGTTCACCATCAGCATCTCATAGCCAAAGCGATAGCCGGTGGTGGCGGATACGAAAGAATCGGTGAGATAGCAGATGACCGGTGAGGCTATGGCTACATACGGCACATAGCGTCCGCGGGGAATGCGCCGGGTAAACAGACCGAATGCAAACAGTCCCAGAAGCGGACCGTACGTATAAGAGGCAAGCACATAAATCGTATCAATGACGCTTGAACTGCCAATGGCTTCAAACACCAGCATGCAGCTGATGAATAAGGCTGAGATGCCCAGATGAACCCATTTACGGATGCGTTGTGCCTGCTCTTCGCCATACCGCCCGATGTTCAGCAAGTCGATGCAGCAGCTGGTGGTCAAGGCTGCGAGGGCAGAGTCGGCACTCGAAAAGGCAGCCGCAATGATACCGATGGTGAAAAGTATCAGTACCACATATCCTAAATGACCTCCGGCAGCAAAGAGCGGAAGCATGTCATCGCCTTTGGCAGGAAGTGTCAGGCCGATTTGCGGGGCGGCAATGAGCAATAAGATTCCAAGCGAAAGAAACAGCAGATTAACCGGGACGAATGAAAATCCGTAGACATACATGTTTTTCTGGGCAGCACGCAGGTTGCGGCAAGAAAGATTCTTCTGCATCATGTCCTGATCAAGTCCTGTCATGACAATGGTGATAAAGATTCCGCTGAAAAACTGCTTGAAGAAGTTCTGTTTCGACTGCCAGTCATCGAATACAAAGATACGGCTGTATTCACTCTCGCTCACCATGCGGGCAGCCCCTGTAAGGTCGGTTCCCAGCAGCGAAGCCACCTGTACGATGATGATTCCCAGTGCCCCCAGCAGGCAGAGCGTCTGCAGGCTGTCGGTCCACACAATGGTGCGGATGCCGCTCTTCCGCGTGTACAGCCAGATTAAGACCACTGTGCCGATGGCTGTTACGGCAAAGGGAACATGATAAGCATCGAATACATAATGCTGGAGAATGAGGCAAACCAGATACAGGCGGGCGGCAGCTCCCAGCAGCTTGGAGAGGAAGAAAAAAGAAGCCCCCGTTTTATAAGCCTCTTTGCCGAAACGCTGTTCCAGATAGGTGTAGATAGAAGTGAGGTTCAGCCGGTAATAGAGCGGAAGCAATATGTGAGCGATAATCAGATAACCTACAAAGAAGCCCATACAGGTCTGCATATACGTCATATCAATCGATTTTACCATACCCGGCACCGAGACAAAGGTCACACCTGAGAGTGAGGCACCTATCATGCCGAAGGCAACGATGAACCAGGGCGACTGGCGGTTGCCCCGGAAGAACGCATCATTGTCGGTATGATGGCTGGCAGTAAGGCGTGAAATAAAAAGTAGCAATCCGAAGTAAAGGACTATGGTGAGGAGAATAAAAATACCGTTCATGTTTTTTCTTACGTTGGTTTCAAAATTCAGAGCGGTAAAGATACGGCTTTTTTGCCGAATGGGAACCATCTGTGGGGTAGAGATACCAATAAAAACGTTATCTTTGCACGCTGGAAACAATAACAGGAAACATTAACAGGTAAAAATGAATCAACAATATCCATCGGTTTTGCTGGAAAAGGCAGTGGGCGAATTTGCCAAACTTCCCGGTATCGGACGTAAAACAGCCATGCGTCTGGTGTTGCATCTGCTGCGGCAGAATACAGATGCAGTAGAGGCGTTTGGCCATGCGATGATAACTCTGAAGCATGAAGTGAAATACTGCAAGGTATGTCATAATATATCGGATACAGATGTATGCCGTATCTGCTCCAATCCGGGACGTGACGCATCGACCGTGTGTGTGGTCGAGAATATCCGCGATGTGATGGCGGTAGAAAATACCCAGCAGTTTAAGGGACTCTATCATGTATTGGGCGGAGTGATTTCGCCTATGGACGGCATCGGTCCTTCTGATCTGGAAATTGAGAGCTTGGTGGAGCGGGTGAAAAGCGGGGTAGTGAAAGAGGTGATTCTGGCATTGAGCTCAACCATGGAGGGAGATACCACCAATTTCTTTATCTTCCGGAAGCTGTGCAGTTTTGATGTGAAGCTCACAGTGATTGCCCGGGGAATTTCTATCGGTGATGAACTGCAGTATACGGATGAAGTCACGCTGGGACGGTCTATCGTGAACCGTATTGCTTTTACCGGAACGATGTAAATAAAACACAGTCTGCTCGTCGCCTGACACTTCATCAACTAAAAAAAGAAAGAAAAATATGGAAAAAGAACTGAACCGTTTGCTGCGTTGCTTACGTATGGAATACGCATTGTTATGGATAGGAGTAGGCTTGCTGGTGCTTCTCTATGAAACCGACTGCTTGCCGCAGGGCGTTTTGATAGAAGATGCTCAAGCCGATTATGCAATGCAGGTTGCCGGCATCTTGCTGGCTGTAAGTATGATTCCCATTTCATTGCGTCTGTTCAGTCTTTCGCTGACACGCTATGTGCAGCATCTGTCACTGCCTGGCGCCTTGAAAAGTTATCGCCGCTGGAGCGAAGTGCGTCTGGCACTGCTGTTTGCTACGGCGTTGTTTAATTTCTCGGCTTATTACTGCACGCTGAATACCACCGGACTGCTTTGCGGAGGAATGGTACTTGTGGCATCTCTGTTTTGTGTGCCGGGGCGTGAACGCCTGCTGAGTGAGTTGAATCTGGAAAAATAAAAGCTTATGAGTGAGAATGCTACCCTGTTGAGCCTGCGTGCACCTGAGCCCGAAGATTTAGATGTGATGATGGAACTGGAAAACGGGATGGAGCCTTGGGAAGTGAGTACTTCTACGGGACCTTATTCGCGCTATCAGTTGAAGTGCTTTCTGGAAGAGTCGCAAAACGACCTTTACACCGACCGCCAGCTGCGTCTGATGATTGTTCACCGGGAGAAAGGAGTGGTGGGTATGCTCGATCTCTGTTCATTCGACCCCCGTCATAACCGGGCAGAAGTAGGCATCATCATAGACCGGAAGCATCGCAGGCAGGGGATGGGAAGTCAGGCGCTGGCTTTGCTTGAATCACACTGTTTCGGCTTTCTGGGAATCCGCCAGCTGTATGCCTACGTATGCGAGGCCAATGAAACCTCCATGCGCTTGTTTCGCTCCATGGGCTATATACCCTGCGGCACCCTTCATGAGTGGGTACGTATCGGCAATACCTATCACGCGGTGTGCCTGTTTCAGAAACTGAATGCAAACCGTTAGTTGAGCGAAGGAATCACCGGATACTTTGCCCAAAAGGAGTAAGGATGTCCCAAATCGTTCATGCAGTCGGTCCAGAAATTGTGGAAATGATTCTGCAGAAACCTCATCGGATGGCTGTTGCCTATAATCCAGGCATTGTTATCTATTTCTTTCTGAAGCTGGTTATACGACCATCCGGCATATCCGGTAAAAAAGCGGATGCGTCCCTCTGTGGGCTTTTCGCTGCGTATGTAGTTTTTTATATATTCAAAATCGCCGTTCAGATAAACTCCGCCTCCTAAGGGAAATGCTCCGTCCAGTTCTTGGAAGGTGTGGATGAAGAACAGGGTTTCTCTATCTACCGGACCTCCCAGAAAGACGGGAACCTCAGGAGCATCTTTTAATTCCGGAATCATCTGATTCAGCGTAAGAGGTCCTTTAAACCGCTTGTTCATGACGAGTCCCAGACTCCCTTCCGTATCGTGTGAAATCATCAGAATAACCGACCGTACGAAGTGGTAGTCATTCAGTAGCGGAGAAGCTATCAGGATGCTTCCTTCATGGAGGGGAGCTGTTTGGTTTGAGGTTACTTGAAAGATGCGCATGTCCATTTGGGTTGAGTTTTTAAGTTTTTGAGTTTTTAAATTTTTAAGTTCTTGAGTTTTCAGATCATTAGTAGGCTTCAGATAGCAGTTGGCTTATCATTCTTCATTTCTTCATTTTCCAAAACTTGAGTAAGTTACATATTCTTCTGGAGAAACAAAAGAAAAATACGGTTTTCTTTTATTTCTTTTTTGGCATACTATTTAAAAACAATCTAAATTGTTTGTTTGCGTTTGGGTAATCAATTATATTTGCATCCAAAATAGAAATGGAATAAAATGAGATTATCGGAATTAAAGACAGGAGAAAAGGGAATCATCATTAAAGTGTTAGGACACGGAGGATTCCGCCGGCGCATCATAGAAATGGGATTTATCAAGGGAAAGACAGTAGAAGTGCTGCTGAATGCGCCGCTGAAAGATCCGATTAAGTATAAGATAATGGGATATGAAATTTCCCTCCGCCGCCAGGAAGCTTCCATGATTGAAGTGGTGGGCGAGGCAGAAACCCGGACTGTGGAAAGCAGCATGGGTTACCATGCTCCCATATCGGAGGCGATTCCGGTATCGGATGAGATGAAAGCCATCGCCCGCGACAAGCGTCGTGTAATCAATGTGGCACTGGTGGGAAATCCTAACTGCGGAAAGACTTCACTGTTTAACGTGGCTTCCGGCTCGCATGAACATGTAGGTAACTACAGCGGAGTGACGGTGGATGCCAAAGAAGGTTATTTTGAATATCAAGGCTACCGCTTCCGTCTGGTTGATTTGCCGGGAACCTATTCCCTGTCGGCTTATAGTCCCGAAGAACTGTACGTGCGCAAGCATATCATTGAAGAAACTCCCGATGTGATTATTAATGTGGTGGATGCAGGTAATCTGGAGCGCAACCTTTACCTGACCACACAGCTGATTGATATGAACGTGCGCATGGTGGTGGCGCTGAACATGTATGACGCACTGGAAAGCAGCGGGAACAAGTTGGATATAAAAAAGCTGTCGCAGCTGCTGGGTGTACCGATGGTGCCTACCATCAGCCGTACCGGCGAAGGAGTGGAAGACTTGTTTCATGTGATTATCGGACTCTATGAAGGAGCCGACTTCATGGGGCAGGAGAAAGAAATACAGAATGAGGCTCTGCGCGAGTTCCGTGAGTGGCACGATGCCTATGTGGTAGACCATACTTACGACAGCGAGGCTGAGGGAAATGACTTTACTTCGAAGAGCTATATCCGCCATATCCACATCAATCACGGTCCGGAGCTGGAACGCAGCATTGAGGTGATAAAGAAAGAAATCAGTAAAAACGAACATATCCGCTATAAATATTCCACCCGTTTTCTTGCCATCAAGTTGCTGGAAAACGATAAGGAAATAGAGCAGCGGGTGGTGTCGACACTGCCCAATGCCGGAGAGATTATCAGTCTGCGTGATAAGGAAGCCCAGCGCTTGCAGCAGGTGCTCAACAACGACAGCGAGCAGGCCATTACCGATGCCAAGTACGGATTCATTTCGGGGGCATTGACCGAGACCTTTACCGATACCAATCAAAACACGGAGATGTTTACGCGTATCGTAGACAGCATTGTGACCCATCGGGTATGGGGCTATCCCATCTTCTTCATCTTTCTGTATATCATGTTTGAGGCTACTTTCGTGTTGGGCGAATACCCCAAGATGGGAATAGAGTGGCTGGTGGAACGTTTCAGCTTGCTGGTTGAGGCGGTCATGCCTGCCGGACCGCTGAAAGACTTGGTCATCGATGGAATTATCGGAGGAGTGGGAGGGGTCATCGTCTTCCTTCCTAATATTTTGCTGCTTTACCTGTTTATCTCATTGATGGAAGATTCCGGCTATATGGCGCGGGCTGCTTTCATCATGGATAAAATTATGCACAAGATGGGACTGCATGGCAAGTCGTTTATTCCGCTGATTATGGGATTCGGGTGTAACGTACCTGCCATTATGTCTTCGCGCATCATAGAGAGCCGTAAATCGCGTCTGGTAACCATATTGGTCAATCCGCTGATATCCTGCAGCGCCCGTCTGCCTATTTATCTGGTGCTGATTGGTGCGTTTTTTCCCAGTCAAGCCAGTGTGGTCTTGCTGTCTATCTATGCTTCCGGCATCTTGCTGGCTGTACTGATGGCGCGTGTCTTTTCCAAGTTTCTGGTGAAAGGCGACGATACTCCGTTTGTGATGGAGCTTCCTCCTTACCGTATGCCTACGGCTAAAGCAGTGGCGCGCCATACGTGGGAAAAAGGTGTGCAATATCTCAAGAAGATGGGAGGAATCATCATGGTGGCTTCCATCATTATCTGGTTTTTGGGATATTATCCGAATCACGATGCCTATGCCACTCAGGCTGAGCAGCAGGAAAATTCGTATATCGGACAGATAGGCAAGGTAATCGAACCGGTGATTGAGCCGCTGGGATTCGACTGGAAAATGGGTATCGGCATTCTTTCGGGAGTAGGAGCGAAGGAACTGGTGGTAAGTACACTGGGGGTACTTTATACGAATGAGGGCGACATCGAAGAGGTAAACCTTGCTCATCGCATTCCCATTACCCCGCTGGTGGCTTTCGGCTATATGCTGTTTGTGCTTATCTATTTCCCCTGCATCGCAACCCTCGTAGCCATCAGGCAGGAGTCGGGAAGCTGGAAGTGGGCAGCCTTTGCCGCTTTCTATACCACGGCACTGGCGTGGGTTGTTTCGTTCCTTGTTTATCGGATAGGAAGTCTGTTTTAAATAAAAGATGACAATGCAAGATATTATCGTATGGGTGATTGTTTCTTGCTGCATAGGGTATGCGGCAAGAAACTTTTTCAAGAAGCTTTCAGGAGGAAAAAAGAAATCTTCCGGCTGTGGATGTAACTGCTCGGGTTGCAGTATGGCGAAAAAAGAGTTTCGGAGACCCGGAAAGAGAAATTGTGGAGAAATGAAGTAAAGTCTTATAATTCAAAAAAGTAGCTCTCGGAAGCCTTTGCCTTAAGTCTGACGGGAAGAAAAAAAATGAAGAAAAATGTAATTTTTTTCACCAAATCTATTGCAGAATTAGAAAATAGTTGTACCTTTGCATCGCGTTTGAGAGAAACGCCAATGTAAAAAAGTCCGGTTCCTTGGATGAGTGGCTTAGTCAGCGGTCTGCAAAACCGTGTACGGCGGTTCGAATCCGCCAGGAACCTCGAAAGAAGATACATGCACTCTTAGCTCAGTTGGTAGAGCAACTGACTCTTAATCAGTGGGTCCAGGGTTCGAATCCCTGAGGGTGTACTATTCGGGAAGTTTGACAATTTATAGTGGATGCACTCTTAGCTCAGTTGGTAGAGCAACTGACTCT
>Escalade_p2__coassemble_497_pt1 | contig 88904 bp, 80 predicted proteins | sample Escalade_p2__metabat2_low_PE_019 | metagenome-assembled genome bin Escalade_p2 | reverse complement strand
GTTTCAGGTGCGTGTGTCGAGAGGCATGCAGGTTCGAGTCCTGTTCTGGGCACTTATTGCGGAAATAGCTCAGTTGGTAGAGCATAACCTTGCCAAGGTTAGGGTCGCGAGTTCGAGTCTCGTTTTCCGCTCTTCAGAGAAGCCAGTCTTACGATTGGTTTCTCTTTTTTTATGCCTGTAGGCTTGGTGCGATTATGAGGAATTAATATCTTTGTGAGACAATTCAAACTAAACTAAGAAAGAATGGAAACGTATGATATTTATTTCTCTGATGGGAAATCGAGCGACCATAAAGGGTTTTCTATTAAAAGTTCAGAGAAAGCCATCCGTATGGCAGAAGATATGCTTTTAAAAGGCAACAGCTACACGAAAGAATATGCTGGAGGAACGATAGCAGTAATTGCTTCGGATGGAGTAACTGTATGGAGTAAAAGTATACCGGAAAAAAGATTATAAAAATTAAAACTTGGAAATTATGTTCTCAGGAATTGTAGAAGAATATGCAGAAGTAGTGAAGGTGGTAAAAGACCAGGAAAACCTTTATCTTACCTTGAAATGTTCATTTGTGGATGAACTGAAAATTGACCAGAGCGTATCGCATAACGGCGTCTGCCTGACCGTAGTTAGCATTCAAGATGGTACATATACGGTTACCGCTATGAAAGAAACAATTGAGCGGTCCAATATCGGCTTGTTGCAGGCAGGTGATAAAGTTAATGTAGAGCGCAGCATGATGATGAACGGACGTTTGGACGGGCATATCGTACAGGGACATGTTGATCAGACCGCTACTTGCGTGGCAATAGATGACGCCGAAGGCAGCTGGTATTTCACTTTTAAATACGATTTTAATCCGGAAATGGCTAAGCGTGGTTATTTTACCGTCGATAAAGGTTCGGTAACGGTAAATGGAGTAAGCCTGACAGTTTGTAATCCGACGGAGGATACTTTTCAGGTAGCCATTATTCCCTATACTTACGAACATACCAATTTCCATACATTTAAAGTAGGAAGTATTGTAAATCTGGAGTTCGATATTATCGGTAAATATCTCAGTAGAATGATGCAGCTCACTAACTGATTCTACCAGTTTCATTTGCTGGCGGATTCATTTACTTATAAGTTCTTCCGATAGTGTTGGGGAGAAGTGCCTGTTTGCTTCTTGAAAAAAGTCCCGAAGTGAGAGGCATTTGAGAAATTGAATTCGTCGGCAATTTCTTGTATAGTCTTTTGCGTATTCTGTAGCAAAGAGATACTTTTCTGGATAATGGCTTTGAAGATGAGCTCTTGCACCGTATATCCACAAATCTCTTTTGAAAGTGTTGACAGATATTTAGGCGACAGGCAGAGTCGGCCAGCATAATATTCAACCCTTCTTTCGTGCATATAGGAATGTTCTATTTCTTGAATCAGTTTGATGAATATTTCATGTTTATGGCTGAGAGTCCCTTGCTGGAGTAGCAACTTACGGCTATAGATAGAGCAAAGCCGGTGAGTAAGTGCAAGAAGCAACAGTTTACGTTCATGCAAGGAAAACGAAGAACTTCTCCCTTCCTCAGTACTGTCTAACAACGATATATATTGCGTAATATCACATTCTTCCCCCGTGCTCCATACATAGCATGGTTCTGTAGCCAATTGGGAATAAGGGAACATGGCAAGAACCAGATTTCCCATGATATTTCGTATGGAATCAATTTGATAAATAAGAATAATCACTTCCAAATCGGCTGATTCATTGGTGATTTGCAAGAAAGAACCACTGGGTATGAAAAGCGTTTCTCCGCTATGTGCTATCAGTTCCTGTTTATTCAGACGGAAATAAAATTCTCCTTTTTTACATATAATGACCCCTACACCATTTACTTCATAGGGCTGTTTTAATATCTGAGGGAAATTATAGAGTGTTCCATTCGACGAACACAGCTCTTTCTTCTCGGCAAGAGAAGAATTTAGCTGTGTAAGTCGTTGCTTATATTGTTCTTCTTTCTCTTTATCCATGCGGCTGTTTTTTTAACCGCTAAGTTAGTAATTTTCTTTTAGGATATGGAAGTATTAATACAAATATTGTGCAGAACAGGCAGGCGTAGAGCGTCCATCCTGCCATTTCTTTCACAGAAACAAGGGTCGCTTGCATTTGAATTTGTCCTTTAGTGGACATTGCAGCCATATTTACGGCTTCCGATTTGCTTTTTCCCTGATAGCCCATTCCCTTGACTGTTCCCATAAATGAATTGGCAGCATCAGGGTTCAGCAAATCTACGTTTTGCGCATAGCGCGTTACATAATGCTGTTGCCGCTCTTGCAATACATTGGTGTAAACGGCAGCCCCGAAACTGGGAGCTATAACCATGCGGATGGTCAGCATGGTGCAAATCCACGAAGAAAGGAATTTGTACGGCATGCGTTGCGTGGCATAGGTAGGAATGAGGGAATACAACATCATCATACCTGTGGCACGGATAATAACCGGATATTTCATACGTTCGTATAATCCGGCTGTCTGCACTTCAAAATACATGAACATAGCCGAAAGCCCGATAATCAGGAAGCCTCCAGCAAAAATATATTTGAAATGCACCCCTTTCATACTGAGTATAATGGTAGTCATTCCTCCTATGAAATAACCAGCCATGGTCCAGTTTCCCAGCATGGCATTCTGGAAGTTATCCAGTTTCATACCTATTCCTGCGAATACATTCACAAACATGGCACTGGAATTAAGAAACATAAGCAGGAAGTAGAGCAATACACTCATCCGGATGGTACGTAGTTTTAATACATCAAGCAGGTAATAAGGACTTTGATGCATAGATTCTACATAGACAAACAATGCCGCACTGAGTATAGCAATAATCGCAGCGATACGGATGGTAGGGTCGTCAAACCAGTCGAGCAATTTTCCGTAAACCATAACATAAGTAAAGCATACCAGTGGGATGCAGAATAAAGTAGCATTACCGAATTGTCTGAAGTTGATAGGAAAGCGTTTGGTTTCGAATTTCTGATACGGCATGGTAATGAAGATAACCAAGATGCTTAACAGCAACATGCCCATCATATAATAATACACATATTTCCATTCATACTCAAAGGAAAGCCATGCAGTAAGCCACGTACCCAACTGTCCCAATATCATAAAGAAAAGATAAATACCCGGCTGGGCAATGCTTCGTTCGATGTCAAGTTTATCCCATGCTTCTCCGGTTTTCGGTTCCAGTCCGGGAGTAATCTTCAGGTAAGCTTCAATGTTTCCGGCATATAAAATCAGCGTAAATAAGTTGACCATCATCAGCACCATACGCAGAAATCCCATCAATACGCTACATAGTGCCAACAGGAAAATACTGTCCGTTTTGGCACAGATGTAGCTGAGGATATACATCATGGAAAAGCCGGCAATGCACATCATTTTCTCCTTTCGGATAACAACAAGCCGGTAAAGAAAAGGGCAGAATGCCGCCATTCCGATGGAGGTAGCAAAGTTAGTAAACTGGAGATGTTCAGAAATAATCCCCAGTCCACTCATCATCTCGGTGCTGTTCACAGAGTAAACCCCTCCTATGGTAAGGATAGGGAGGAACAGCAGCACCAGGATGAGTATGCCTACAGGCTTGGGAACCCAATCATAGAAAGGATAATTTCGAGGTGTCTGGTTCATGGTTTTAGAGTTTTGTTTTTACAATAACCATCATTCCGGCTATAAGTTGTTCGTTTTCTTCTTTAGTAAGGTTGGTAAAATCGATACGTACCGGAATACGTTGTTGAATTTTTACGAAATTTCCGGCTGAGTTATCCGTGGGAACCAATGAATATTTAGATCCGGTTGCGCCAGAAATAGCTGTAATCTTACCGGTGAAGGTTTTGTCGCTGATGGCATCTACACTGATTTCTACATCTTGCCCCACTTTCAGATTTTCAATTTGAGTTTCCTTGTAGTTGGCAATAATCCATTTCTGTGTGTTCGGAACGATGTATGTAATAGTTTGTCCGGCATTCACAAACTGTCCTTCTTCCAGTGCACGTCTGCCTAAAGTTCCGTCGCAAGGAGCCGTAACGATGGTATACGACAGGTTCAGCTTAGCCATATCAAATGCAGCTTGCGCTCTTTGGATAGCAGCTTCAATATTTTCCTGGCGGTGGTACACCTCATTTACACCAGAGTGAGCCGCTTTCTGTTGCCGTTTGATGGCATCCAGTTTTTTCAGAGTCGCTTCATATTCCGTTTCAATTTGCTCTAACTGAATTGGAGTAGCCGCATTTCTTTCCACCAGATTCTGGTAGCGCTGGCGGTCTTTTTTCAGTTTAGCCAGACGTATTTCCACTTCCGCAATCGACGCTTCAAAAACAGAAGCATTGCTGCGTGTGGTTTGCAGAGTAGCATCGATAACTGTAGCTCCAGCTTTGGCATCTTTGAGTGCAGCTTCCGCTTCCATCATTCTGATTTTATATTCGCGGTCGTCCAGAATCAGCAGCGTATCTCCTTTTCGGATGTGCTGATGTTCAGTAAAGTATATTTTCTTTATATATCCTGAAGCCCGCAGATTGATAGGAGAGAGGTATTGTTCAATCTGTGCATCATTACTGGTTTCTGTGCGTTTATAGTCAAGAAACATGATGGCTGTTTGAATCACACCGGCAGCTAAGATAGCTACACCTACCGCGCTGGCAACAAATTTCCAGTTGCGTGCTTTTTTCAGTTTTCCGGCTTTTTCCTGATGGTTGTTAGAAGAAGTATTGTTATTTGTAGTTTCCATAATGATAGAATTATATTTTAAGATTGATTTATTTGCTCTGAAGTAACGTATCGATTTTTCCTGTAAGTTTCAGCAAAGTCAGGTTTGTAACCTGATAATTATAATGAGCCTGAATATAATTATTTTGTGCCTCACTCATACGCATTTCGTCTTGCAGAACCTCAGTCATTGAGGCGATACCCTCTTTATAGCGGCTCGTTGTGACGGTATATACATCTTCTGCCAGAAGATAATTATCCTTTTGCTTTTTGAAATTGCGCTGATTGTTCATCAAATCATTGGTAGCATTCAGATACTGTGTCTGTAATAGCTTCCGGGTGTTTTCCTGTGCCAGCTTAAAGTTTTCGATGTCAATTTTGGCTTTGCGTATTTTGTTCCGTTTGTCCAGTCCGTCGAAAATTGGAATTTGCAAAGAAACCCCTAAGCCATACGAGTCATACCATTTGTTGGAAGGATGCGAATGAAACCAGTGATAAGCCTTGTCAGTGAAAGCCGAAAAAGAAAGATTTCCGGTGAGGTTTAACGATGGAATATACCGTTGTGAAATCATCTTTTTCTGTTTTTCAGCCAATTGTGTCTGCGATTCAGCCAACTGCAGTTCGTAGAGATTCTCAGACAGTCCGGTCAAAGCTACCGGTACGATTTCCTCCGGATTAATTGCGCTTAATACAATTTCGGTATCAGCAGGGTAGTCAATCGTATATTTGAGCAGGTTGAGCTGTTGAGCCAGCATCGCTTGCGCATTATCATGCTGGGTATGCAGATTTTCTAAGTTTATATTTACTCGTTTCACATCCACTCCGAGTGCCATGCCATTGTCAAATAAAGCCATGGTAATGTTTTTCAGCTCTTCCAGTCGGGTGATATTGTTCTTTATCAGGCGGATCTGTTCGGTAGTTGTTTGTCCTAAATAATAAAGCTTACTGATTTCAATCATCAGGTCTTCTTTTGCCTTTTCATACGACAACCGGCTTAGTTGTTCCATCATCTTGGCAACTGCCACCGTTGTATAGACCGTCTGGTCATAAAGAGGCATTCGCAACTGGATACCGGCACTGGCATTATACTGCAGCGTTTTGGTAACATTATAAGGATTGCCGAAAGCCGTTCCGTCGGTTACCGACACCGGCGGTTCGAAGTTGTCATTGAAATTGGCGAATCCGTTAATCTGGGGCAGAAGCCTGGCTCTGTTTTCAGAAATCGTGTATTTTCCTTTGATTACCTCATTTTTCTTTCCTTGAAGAGAAAGGTTGTTTTCCAGGCCTATCTGCAGGCATTCTTCGAGGCTTAAGAGTGTTTGTGCTTTCATTGGAGTAAGCAGAAAGCCTAAACATAGTAATATGGTTGCTCGTTTTTTCATTCTATGTAGGTTTTAGTTTTAGGTTTTAATTTTTTAAGTTTTTAAGTTGACCAGGCTTGCCATCGGGATGGATACCTAGTGTCTAGTTTGTATAGCCTAGTGTGTAGGCTGCACGAGCTAATGAACTCAGGTACAAATATAGGCGGTCTGTTTTACATTGTATTGTTCACATAGATAGTATGTCTGTTCTCTTTTTCCTTTTGCTGTGAGTGAGTCACACATAAAAAAAGTGCCACCTTGGAAGTTGTTTCCAAGATGGCACCGTAAAATAATTATTTTATGGTTTAGCAAAGTTTGCGTGAACCGTCGCTGATAACCACGTCGTATACTTTCGGGCTACGTCCGAATTTTTCTTTGAAGCGTTCTTTAGCTGTAGTGATGAATGTTTCATACAATTCATTCTTAACCAAGTTGATGGTACAGCCGCCGAAACCTCCACCCATTACACGTGAACCAGTAACTCCACAGTCGAATGCAATGTCGTTCAAGAAGTCCAATTCTTCGCAGCTCACTTCATACAGCTTGCTCATACCGTTGTGAGTTTCATACATCTTCTGACCTACAGTTTCGTAGTCGCCACGTTCCAGTGCGTCACAAACATCGAGCACACGTTGAATTTCTTCAATCACATATTCAGCACGCATGTAATCTTCTTCCGAAACTTCACCCTTCACAGCATTCAGCATATCCATGCTGCAGTCACGAAGGAATTCCACATTCGGATGAGTTTTCTTGATAGCAGCCACTACATTTTCACAACTTTGACGGCGTTTGTTATATGCAGAAGAAGCCAGTTCATGTTTCACTACAGAGTCAACCAATACCAAGCGGTAGCCTTCCGGTTTGAACGGGAAATATTGATATTCCAGTGAACGGCAGTCTAAGCGGATTAAGCTTCCTTCTTTACCGAATACAGAAGCAAACTGGTCCATGATACCACATTTCACACCACAGTAGTTGTGCTCTGTTGCCTGACCCACTTTAGCCAATTCAAACTTATCAATCTTGTTATCACCGAATAAGTCATTTAAAGCATAAGCATAAGTTGATTCCAAAGCAGCCGATGAAGACATACCTGCTCCCAGAGGAACATCCCCTGCAAAAGCAGTGTTAAAGCCTTTCACATCAACGCCACGTTTAATCATTTCGCGGCATACTCCGAAAATATAACGTGCCCAGCTAGCTTTAGGAGCATCTTCCTCGTTCAGACCAAATTCCACATAGTCTTTCAAGTCAATAGAATAAGCACACACTTTATCAGTTCCGTTCGGTTTGATTTCAGCAATCATGCCTTTATCTACAGCACCGGGGAAAACAAAACCACCATTATAGTCTGTATGTTCACCAATCAGGTTAATACGTCCCGGAGATGCATATACAGAGCCAGTTGTACCGTCGAAATGTTTAATGAAACGGCTTCTAACGAATTCTATGTCCATAATGATAAAAATTTAAAGGTTAATATTTTAGTATCTTAAAACAAAAAATGAAGAACGAAGAATCTGATTTCAGTTTCCTCTTCTTCATTTTTTGTTTATTGTTTATTCAACAGGAATATCTTTATTTACATTCTTGCAGCCTACCAGACCATAGAACAGCAAGTAAGCCAATGCAGCTACAATCACCCAGTAACTGTTCATGAATCCGGCGATGTCGGCAATCCATCCTTGGAGAACCGGCAAGATACCACCGCCACAAACCAATACCATGAACAAGCCAGAAGCAGCAGCCAGATATTTACCCAATCCTTCTACAGCCAAGTTGAAGATACCTCCCCACATGATAGAAGTACACAAACCAACGATAACCAAGTACATGGCATTGACAGGCACTTCAGCCATACCGAATGACAAGCCGCCGGTAGCGCTCTGTTGCAATACGGGCAAGTTCACCAATGAATCGGTTGATGAGAAAATAGCCAGCAAGACCAACACCAGTCCGAATGCAGAAGTAAAGACCATCATGGCGCGGCTTGAAATCTTAGCACCGAGTGAAGCACCGATCAAACGTCCCACCAGCATCAGCAACCAGTAAGTACCTACCACGAATCCAGAGATAGTAGAAGCAACACCGGCACCACCTTTTTCTACAGGGTCGGTCAGGAACAAGTTCAGTGTACCCGGAACACCGATTTCGATACCTACATATACAAAGATAGCGATTGCACCCAGTACGAAGTGACGGAAACGCAAAGCACCTTTCATCAGTGTACCGATAGATTCATTTGTTTTAGTAGCAGCCGGTTCCGGAATTGTCACAAACAGCAATACGAAGAATGCGAAAGCAAATACCGCCATAGCAGCGTACATAACCGGGAAAATCTGAGAGATAGTAGCTTTTTCTACCGATCCGGCAATCAAGATACCCACAAACATCGGAGTGATGGTAGCCATTACAGAGTTAAATGAGCCACCCACCTGAATCAGCTGGTTACCTTTGTTACCTTCACCACCCAGTTTGTTAAGCATGGGGTTTACCACAGTGTTAAGCAAACACATAGAGAAACCAGAGATAAATGCACCAATCAGATAGACAGCAAATGCAGATTCCGGACTGGCATGTCCTGAAAGATACTGCACACCTACACCGATAAAGCCGATTGCTACGGCAATGAGAGCTGTTTTCTTATAGCCCACTTTAGTTAATAAAATTCCGCTTGGAATACCCATTACTGCATATGCAATAAAGTTACCAAGGTTTCCTAACATACCGAGAGCATTCGATACTGAGAATTGATTTTTCAGTACAATCCCCATCGGGGCAGCTAGGTTAGTTACGAAAGCAATCATACCGAAGAGGAAAATCATGGTGATGATTGCAATTACATTACCGTTCTGTTTTTGTTGATTCATGGTTTGTTTAGAATTGTAATTAAAGTTTATAAATTAGGTTAGTTTTGAATACGTGTCTTTTATTTTTCCACTCCGAATTTATAGACCGTAACCTGATGGTACGTATCTCCGGGGTTTAATACCACAGAAGGGAAGTGTCCTTTATTCGGGCTGTCAGGAAAATGCTGAGCTTCAAAGCAGATAGCGCTGCGTGCCGGGAAAGTAGCCCCATGATAACCTTCATATCCGGTGGCCCAGTTGTCGGTATAGACCTGTACGCCCGGTTCAGTGGTATAAACCTCCAGCGAGCGTCCGCTTTCCGGTTCCACACATTTCGCAGCGAAAGTCAGTGAACCGGCTTCTTCTTTATTCAATACATAGCAGTGGTCATAACCAGCCCCATAGATAAGCTGTTGGAAAGGCTCGTTGATGCGACTTCCTACCGTATGCGGAGTACGGAAATCCATCGGAGTACCTTCTACTTTGGCAATTTCTCCGGTTGGGATTGAAACCTCATCCATCGGAGTATAGAAATCCGCATTGATGGTTACGATATTATTGTCGACAGTAGCTGTAGGATTAGCCACACCCGACAAGCTGAAGAACGCATGATGTGTAAGGTTGATAATGGTTTGCTTGTCAGTAATGGCAGAGTAAGTAAGAATCAGCTCATTCTGGTTGGTAAAGGTATAAATAACGGTAATGTCCAGATTGCCGGGGAAACCTTCTTCGCCGTCCGGTGAGAGATAATGCAGTGTCAAGCTTTGTTTGCTGGTTTGTTCAGCATCCCATACACGGGCATGATAGCCGGTAGGTCCTCCGTGCAGCGAGTTTGGTCCATTGTTAATCGCCAGTGGATATGCAGTTCCGTTCAGCTTGAAGCTTCCTTTTGCAATACGGTTGCCATAGCGTCCGATAAGTGTACTCAAAAACGGTTCCGGGCTATTGATAACCCCGTCAATGGTATCATGACTTTGAACCACGTTGGCTAATTCCCCGTTTTTGTCCGGAACCATGACGGTAATAATTGCACCCCCATAGTTGGTTACAGCCATTTCAGCTCCGTTATCGTTAGATAAAATAAATAAATCAGTTTCTTTTCCGTCGATTGTTTTTTGGAAGTCGGCTCTTTTTAAGCCACTTAGATTATCTTCCTTATAAAATGTGTTGTTCATATATTAAAATCTTTTTATTTACACTTGCCAATTTTTGTGCAAATAAAAAGATTTTATTCAAATTTCCCAAACTTTTTAGGGAAAAGAAGTGTCATTAATTGTTTAAAGAAAGCAAATCAGCCACAATGAAACTACTTCCTCCCACAAAAATCAAGTCTTCAGGCGAGGCTTCGGCACGTGCGGCAGCCAGTGCTTCGGCAACTGTGGGGTAGGCATTTCCCTTCAAACCATAGCTTAGGGCAAGTTCTCTGACAGATTCAGCCGGACGGGCACGCTGTACGCTGGCTTGGGTAAAGTAATAGGCAGCCTCCTGTGGAAGCAGCTGCAGCACATGCTGTATATCTTTGTCGTTCACCATGCCGATAACCATACGTAGCGTTTTATACGATTGGGCTTTCAGTTGCTCTGCAATATATTGAATACCTCCTACATTGTGTCCTGTATCGCAGATAATAGCAGGATGTTCGCCTATTTTCTGCCAGCGACCCATGAGTCCGGTCAGCTCACAGACCCGTGCAAATCCGTTTCTGACGGCTTCATCCGGAAGCGTATAGCCTACTTCCTTCAAATGCTGTATGGCTGTTAAGAGTGTATTCGTATTTTTTAGCTGACAAAGACCGCCCAGTTCCCCCTTCAAGTCGGCATAGGCAGAAGTCTGGTAACAATATCCCCCGTCGGGCATCCGCTCAGCAGCCTGCAGTAACTGTTCCTCCTCTGCAAAGAAGATAGGAGCCTGCATCTGTTGCGCTTTTTCCTTGAACACCATCTTAGTTTCGGGAGTTGTTTCTCCGATAACCACAGGCATATGCAGCTTGATGATTCCGGCTTTCTCCGAAGCAATTTTTTCTAATGTATCTCCCAAGAACTGAACATGATCGAAACTGATGTTGGTAATGATACCTAAGTCGGGCTGAATGATATTCGTACAGTCCAGCCGTCCTCCAAGACCCACCTCAATGACAGCCACATCTACTTTCTCCTGAGCAAAATAGAGAAAAGCCATTGCTGTGGCAAGTTCAAAGAAAGACGGGTGTAGGGGTTCGAAGAAACTCCGGTGATTCTCTACAAAATCAATTACAAATTCCTGCGAAACAGGCTCCCCGTTAACGCGTATACGTTCACGGAAATCCACCAGATGAGGAGAAGTATAAAGTCCCACCTTATAGCCAGCCGACTGTAGAATGGCAGCCAGTGTATGCGAGCAAGAACCCTTTCCGTTGGTTCCTGCCACATGGATAGTACGGAAAGTTTGATGCGGATGACCGAAATGTTCATCCAGTGCGTGCGTATTCGATAGTCCTTCTTTATAGGCACCCGCTCCGACATGCTGAAAGAGGGGAGCACTGTTATATAGATAATTTAGAGTTTCTTGATAGTCCATTGGTTTGAGTTTTTATTTATTGGTTGACTAGGTTTTCCGTCCGAATGGATACCTAGTATCAAGTTTGTAGTACAGGGTTACCTCATTTGATTTAATATATAGGTCTTATTCCCGGATATCTCAGCCCCTCCACCCCTATGCTGAACGAACTGCTTTCGCCCAATTTAAAGCGAACCATTCCCCCGAAGCGGTCCGGGTCAAAATTTGGCAAGGGATAATAAAGAGGCGAACGTTTCGGCATGAACGACTTGGTTCCATAGGCATACAGGCTAATCCGTTCGTTTACCTGAAATCCGGCAATGGCAGCAAACCCGATATTCCGGTAGTTCAAACCTCCCCAGCTCATGTTGCTGGCATATAAACCCGCTGCCATGCTGAACCGTTTTGTCAGCGGGCGAGCATAGAAAAAAGCCGCATCCTGTCCGAATCCCACCCCCGAAGGAGCATATCGGCTCGGACTGAAAGTTACATTCATTCCGAAAGAAGCATTCAGTCCCTCATGAAGCTCCCAACTGGCATATCCGCAATGAAAAGGCGTGATGCCATACATGCAGAAAGGAATGTAGCCTCCGCTTTCCGGAATCGGAGCAACGAGCGGAACACTCAGCGAATCTGCCGGCTGGATGGTTGATTCATTCTCTTGAGCCATCCCGATAAGCGGGCATAGCAGAAAGGCAAAGTACGCTATAACTTGTTTCATGATAATAACCGTTTTTCGTGTAACCTACAAATGTACAAATAATTTCCAAGAAAGTTGTTTTTCTTATTCGATAATTTTTTGTTCTTAGGTGCTACAAATTAGTATCTGTAGCCTAGTCAACTATCTAAAAGCCTACTTACCTCAAAAACTCAAAACCCAATCATATGTCAACTAATCATTTAAAATTCCGCTCTTCCTGTCTTGCGGGAAAATCCCGTTTGCAGCCACCTTGTCAGAGCGTTTTCACCTTTATCTGGGCACAGATAGACAAGAAAGAGCAAATGCAGTGTATCGGAACCCGTAACAATTATATGCATGCCTTTCGGCGGTTCAAAGAATTCCGGAGCAACGAAGACCTTCCCTTTAGCCAGATGACTCCCGATTTGATGGAGCAGTATAGGGCTTGGTTGTTAAACCGCGGACTGAAGCAAAATACCGTAGCTTACTATCTCCGTACCCTTCGCACCCTTTATCGCAGGGCAGCAGAAACCGGCATAGCCCCCGACTGTGACATCTTCGCCCGTCTGTCTTGCGGCAGCGTACGCACCCATAAGCGTGCCATTACGATGGAAGGAATCCGGCTCATCGAAAAGCTGAAACTGCCCAAGGGCTCTTCCTTAGACCTCGCCCGTGACCTGTTCCTCTTTAGCTTCTATATGCGCGGTATGTCGTTTGTAGATATGGCATATCTGAAAAAGAGCGACCTGAAACACGGGATGGTGAGCTACACCCGCAGAAAAAACCATCAGCATCTTACGGTGGAGTGGGAGAAACCCATGCAGAACCTCGTCGGCAAATATGCCTATCGCACCCAAGACTCCATTTACATGCTTCCCATCCTCAGCGGAAAAGAACCCAATCCGTATGTCCGATACAAACAGGTAGAGCAGAATGTAAACCGCAACTTAAAGAAAATAGGCGATATGATAGGACTCAAGATGCCCCTTACCACATATGTAGCCCGTCATACTTGGGCAAGCATTGCTTTATGTATGGATATTCCCCTTGCTACCATCAGTGAAGGTATGGGACACCAATCTTATAAAACCACTCAAATCTATCTGGATACGCTGGACACAGCTGCAGTCAATCAGGCAAACAAGAAAATACTGAAGAGAGTCTTGAAATTTTAAATTTACCAGAAAGAAAAACCGGAAACTTGCGGAAGAAAACTCTATTCAAAGCTTTTGGCTGTATAAACAAAGCCTTTGGCTGTAAAAACAGAATCTTTGGCTGTAAAAACAAAGCTTCTGTTTATAGTTTGCATAAAGGAATTTTTGTTTTTCCGGTGTGGGGAAAGCAGTTTCTTTCCCACTAAACCTAATTTTTAATTAGGCACAGGCGGTAGTCTATTCCATTCGATATGAGCATAAACAAAATGCCACTCTTTTATTAGAAGAGTGGCATTTGCCTGCAAAGATAGAAAAATTATTTGATTTTCATGCGATTCGGCGTTCGTTTTCTTTTTGGAATAAGTAAATGTGTGATTGGATATTCGGGGAAATCACCGTTTGTCGAATCGTAAGTAACGGATTGTCATGTATTTAGTAGAGAATGCCACTCTTCTAATAAGAGTGAGTTTAAAAACAAACAAATATGAACACAAACTCTGTACGGGCAAAGCTTTTCGAAACAGTAAGCTTCGTAGCAACGACAGACATAAAGTAGAAAGAGAAAATGACGCAGGATTGCTTGAATTCACCTTCTACAGCCAGTGAAAGCAACCGCTTTCCAAAGGGCATCCACGTTATCGGGGCTGAAAAGACATCGGCTTCGAAAGTAGAAGGAATATCCCGCCCTCATCAGGACAAAAAGAAAAAAGACACTTCCCGGAAACCCACTTCATGGAGTTATTTGTATCTCCAGCATAAGGCAGCAAAGACTTTGCAGAAATGGCTGGATACTTATAACGGAAAGGAAGAAAACGCCCTCCATCCGCAACCCTATTTCATCCACCAGTCCTTACGTTATCAATACGGCGATAAGGAAAACGAACGTCGGGTAAAGAAGACACTGGAACCCACCGTGTGCGGTCTGGTTTTTCTGCAAGGTACAGTAAAAGGCTTGCAGGAATTTCTGAAACAGAACTTTCCCAATTACCATTTGGTAAACGACCGCTGCAAAGCTCGTCCCGCCTCTATAGAAGATGCCGTGATGCAGCCGTTCATGAATGTCATGAAAACCCATCCCGAACAAGTCACTTTCCTCCGAGACCCTTTCGAGAAGTTTGCGCGAGAGCATGTGAAGTTGCGTGTGCTCACTGGTCCCTTTGCCGGCTATGAAGGATATATCGTTCGCATCGACCGCGATCGTCAGCTGGTCTTCGACTTCGGAGGTTATGCCGTGGCTATCCGTGGCGTACATAAAGAAGATTTTGAGGAAGTGGTGAGATAGGGAACTAGGATACAATAAATGAACAAGCTTAAAAACTCCCTTAAATGAAAAAGAATATTGCCGTAGCCGGAACCGGTTACGTCGGTTTATCCATTGCCACCCTGTTGGCGCAGCACCATCATGTGACTGCTGTAGATGTGATTCCCGAAAAGGTAGAGAAAATCAACCAGAAGATTTCTCCCATTCAGGACGAGTATATTGAAAAATACTTGGCAGAGAAGGAACTGGACCTCTCAGCCACCCTTGACGGAGCTTCTGCCTATCAGCATGCAGACTTTGTCGTCATTGCAGCTCCCACCAACTATGATCCGGTCAAAAACTACTTCGACACCACCCATGTGGAAGAAGTCATCGACTTGGTGCTGGAAGTCAACCCCGATGCCGTGATGGTCATCAAAAGCACCATCCCCGTGGGTTATACCCGCAACCTCTATCTGAAATATGCCCAGAAAGGCGTGAAGCAGTTCAACCTGCTTTTCTCACCTGAATTCCTTCGTGAAAGCAAAGCCCTCTATGACAACCTCTATCCCAGTCGCATCATCGTAGGCTATCCCAAGCTGATCGACCGTCCGGAGTTTGCCGAAGAAAACGAAGCAATCCAAGCCGTAACCGATGTGGAACGGATGAAAGAAGCTGCTCAGGTCTTTGCCTCTCTTTTGCAGGAAGGTGCCTTGAAGCCTGATGTAGATACCCTCTTCATGGGCATGAAGGAAGCCGAAGCCGTGAAACTCTTCGCCAACACCTACCTTGCCCTCCGTGTAAGCTACTTCAATGAACTCGACACCTATGCCGAAGTCAAGGGACTCGACACGAAAGCCATCATCGAAGGGGTAGGCTTAGACCCCCGTATCGGTACTCATTATAATAACCCCTCCTTCGGTTATGGCGGCTACTGTCTGCCCAAGGATACCAAGCAGCTCTTGGCAAACTATGCCGACGTACCCGAAAACCTGATAGGAGCCATTGTAGAAAGCAACCGTACCCGTAAGGACTACATTGCCGATGCCGTACTCCACAAAGCCGGCTATTACGGCTATGCCGATGCCAACAGCTTCGATGCAGGCAAGGAACATCACTGTGTAATCGGTGTTTACCGCCTCACCATGAAGTCGAACTCCGACAACTTCCGCCAGAGTGCCATTCAAGGCATCATGAAGCGTATCAAAGCCAAAGGAGCTGAGGTTATCATCTACGAACCTACGTTATCCGACGGTACGACCTTCTTCGGCAGTAGGGTAGTGAATGACCTTGTAGCTTTCAAGCAGCAGAGCCAAGCTATCATAGCCAATCGCTACGATGCGTGTCTGGATGATGTGCAGGGCAAGGTGTACACACGTGATATTTTTAGAAGAGACTAAAGTCCTTCATTGCTTTGCCGTTACCAATAACTTCGCTTCGTCATTACTACGATTTCGCTTCGTTGTTACTACGACTCCGCTTCGTTGTTACTATGACTTTGCTTCGTCGTTACTAATGTTATAGTGCTTATTCCTCTTCCTCAAAATTAGTTTTTACAAAAATTGCCTGCACCCTACACGTTTTTAGGGTCAATGCATTGTGTAATAACTGATTATGGCGTGTAGGGTGCAGTGTAGGGCGGTGTAGGACGCATGAATTGCCTACACGGAAGGGATGGAAATATAAATATTGTTACTTGGCTATTTGTGCGTTAGAATAGTAAGATGTGTCAAGGCAAAATCTTAGCAATCAGTAATATGAGTTGGAATTTTGAAAGGTATGGATTGATAATTTATATCTAACAAGAAAATCGTAAAATACAATTATACAATGGATAACAAACTTATTACCGTCACCTCTCCGTTATTGCCGGACTTGACGGAATTCAACGAACTGTTGAAAGACATCTGGAATCGTAAATGGATTACCAATAACGGTCATTACCACAAAGAACTGGAAAAAGAACTGGCTGCTTACCTGAAAGTACCTTATGTGAGTCTTTTCACCAATGGTACCTTGCCTTTGTTGACTGCGCTTCAAGCCTTGCGCATCACAGGAGAGGTAATTACTACCCCTTACAGTTTTGTGGCAACCACCCACAGCATCTGGTGGAACGGATGCAAGCCCGTATTTGTGGATATAGACCCGGCAACAGGTAACTTAGACCCTGATAAGATAGAGGCTGCCATTACTCCGAAAACCACTGCCATCATGCCGGTGCACGTGTATGGTAAGCCTTGCGATACCGAACGTATTCAGGAGATAGCCGACCGCTATGGCTTGAAAGTCATCTATGATGCAGCCCATGCTTTTGGAGTAGAGGTGAATGGAAAGAGCATCCTTACCGCAGGCGACATGTCTACCTTGAGTTTCCATGCTACGAAGGTGTATAACACCATTGAAGGCGGAGCATTGGTGATGCACGATGAGCAAACGAAAAAGCGTATCGATTATTTGAAGAACTTCGGATTTGCCGGAGAAACAGAAGTCGTAGGACCTGGAATCAACAGCAAGATGGACGAGATGCGAGCTGCTTACGGTTTGCTAAATCTCCGTCAGGTAGATGCAGCTATCGAAGCCCGCCATCAGGTAGCTGTGAAATACCGGGAAGCTCTGCGTGGAGTAGAAGGTATTACCTTCTTCGACGACATGCCGGGTGTAAAACACAACTATTCCTATTTTCCTATTTTCATTGATGCTGCTAAATATGGCATGACTCGCGATGAACTTTACTTCAAGATGAAGGAGCAGAACGTATTGGGTCGCCGTTACTTCTATCCATTGATCAGTACTTTCTCTACTTATCGTGGACTGGAAACAGCAAACCCAGCTAACTTGCCGGAAGCACATAAAATGGCAGATTCTGTGATTTGTTTGCCTATGCACCATGCATTGAGTGAGGAAGATATTGAAAGAACACTTAAAACGATTATTGAAAGATGAATCAGCAGAAAAAACTGATGTTACTGGGGGGGATACGTTATCTTCTACCTGTAATTGAGGCAGCCCATAAGCAAGGCTATTATGTTATTACAGCCGATTATTTACCCGATAACATTGCCCATAAATACAGTGATGAATATGTAAATGTGAGCATTATTGATAAAGAAGCCGTGCTGAAAGCTGCACAGGAAAAAGAAATAGACGGTATCATGTCATTTGGAGTTGATCCGGGTGTAGTCGCTGCTTCTTATGTTCAGAACCAAATGGGACTTCCCTCATTCGGCCCTTTTGAGTCGGTAGAGATTCTCCAGAATAAAGATAAATTCCGTGCTTTTTTAACTCAGCATGGATTTAATGTGCCCTGGGCTTTCGGCTTCTCTACCGTAGAAGACGCATGGGAAAGTAAAGATAAGTTTGCTTATCCTCTTATTGTTAAACCGACTGATTCAGCCGGCTCAAAAGGAGTTAGACGGGTAGATGAAGAACAAGAATTGCTTTCAGCTCTGCAGTATGCACAAGAGCATTCCATAAAAGGAAATATTATTGTAGAAGAGTTTATTGAAAAGGAAGGATGTTCCTCAGACAGCGATTGTTTCTCTGTTGATGGCGAACTGAAAATCGCCACGTTCTCTGCTCAACGCTTTGATGAGAATGCAGCAGGGACGTTCGTCCCTGCTGCATTCTCATGGCCTTCGACCATGAGTATGCAGCAAGAGTCAGAACTACGTTCTGAACTCCAGCGACTTTTGTCGTTGCTTCACATGCAGACTTCTATATATAATGTGGAAACCCGAATTGGCAAGAATGGAAAGCCCTACATCATGGAAGTATCCCCACGTGGTGGAGGTAATCGGTTGGCAGAAATGGTAAGATATTCTACTGGAATGGATATGATAACAGCTGCGGTACGAGCTGCTGTGGGAGACCCGATAGGAGAGGTGGTACAGCAACCTTTGAATGGTCACTGGGCAGAAGTTATTCTCCATTCTCAGCAAGATGGTACTTTTCAAGAACTTTCATTGAGTAAAGAGATAAAGCCCTTTGTATATGAAGAAGATTTATGGGTAAAGCCAGGTGATCAGGTCTCTTCATTTATCGGTGCTAATGATGCAATTGGGACATTCGTTTTGAAAGCAGACTCTGCTGAAAAAATTGAGTCTTTTGTCGGAAATATTGCATGTTTTTTAGCTATAAATGTTAAATGAAATGAAAACAATTCTTTTTTTAGATGCAAATGATACTATAAAAGATGCAGTGTTATATGCAAAATCATGCGGCTACAGAGTAGTTACATGTGATAATATACCTTCACACTCTATTCATAAACTTGCTGACAAAGCTTATTTTATTAGCACTTATGATATTGAAGGCTTGTCAAAAATAGTAGAAGACGAACAAGTAGATGGTGTTATTTATTTTGCTTCAGCACATGGATTATATGGTGCTTCACATTTGATAGAAAAATATAACTTTCCAGGGATTCCTTATTCTGTAGAAAGTATCTTCAATTCGAAAAATAAATTTAGAACCTTGCTAGAAGAAAACGGATTTGATTGTCCTGCTTTTCAAGCTGTAACTTCGTATCAAGATATTGATTTTACAAAATTGCGTTATCCTGTAATTGTAAAACCTGCAGAATCTGCAGGAGGAAATGTAGGCATTACGAAGGTCAACTCATCCGAAGAATTATCAGAAGCATTTCAATGTGCATTTGAATCTTCTTTTAATCAGATTGTATTAATAGAATCATTCATAGAGTCTAATTTTCAGGTAAATGGTGATTGCTTGATAGTAGATGGAGAAGTTAAACTAGCCTTTTTAGGTAGATATCTTTATTCTTCTAAGGAATCAATTATACCCTATGCTACCATGTTTTCTCCTTCTGTATTCTCAGATGATATGTATGAGAAAATCAAGCAAACGATACAGAGACTTGTAGATTTAGTACACCTAAAATCGGGAATATTGAATGTTGAACTACGTGTAGGGACAGATGGAAAAATATACTTTATAGAGGTAAATCCACGTCATAGTGGTAATCAAATTTATAGACTGATGAATGAATCGTATAGCATCGATTTATCAGAGGTCGCTGTAAAGTTAGCAATAGGTGAACCTTTGCAACTTGATTTCTGTGAGATGAAAGGAAATTATGCGTATGTTATTTTGTATTCTACCCAAGACGGAGAGTTAAATAATATACAATTATCTCAAACGATTAAGGATCATACTTTGTTTTATCAGCAATTTGTCCATTCAGGAAACTCGGTTAGAAATTTTAAACTTTTGAAAGACCGTTTATCACTGATACATCTTTCTTATGATAAATACGAGGATTTAGATTATGTTGTCAAAAATATTCGGGAATACTATACTGTAAATATAAAAGAAATATTATGATTGATGGTTTTTACTCAGTTGAAGAATTAAAGTGTAAGCAGTCAAAAATTGGCTCATAATTGAAAACTCTATCTTCGCTGCGAACAAAACTTTTAGAATTTATGTATAGCAGTGAAGATCTTGAAAGGTTTTACTTTTAGTACCAGACCGAGGCTTTGCCTCATGGAGAATCTCTCCAATCGTTTTGTGTCAAGAACAAAGTTCCTTATAACATCTTTCAGAAATGGTACAATTTACTGATATGCGTTGTAAACACAGCCGTGTGTTGTCTATCATTCGTGAACGATTTCACCGGGAACCCAGTGACGGAGATGTCTCTCATAATTAAATTATAGTGCAGGTATGGCAGAGAATCAGAAAGACCGATACATACAATACCTTGCTGAGCAGAATCAGGAGCTCAGGTTGACAGGTGATGCCATGAAGCTTGTTTTGGAGGATTTTATGGCTGAGATGAAGGAACTGAAGGATCAGATGTCTTCTATGCAATCGAAACATGCTGACCTTGAAAATCGGTTTTCAGAAGAGCATAAACTTCGTAAATCGGCTGAACGTAAGATAAAATCACTTCAAGAAAGACTTGATTATGCCAATCAAGAACGTTTTGGTGATTGACGTCAAAAGATCAAATCTAAAGCCAAGACGGGTGATTCAGACCGAATCAAGGAGAAAGATGATTATGACGGAACCGATGGTACGCATTCAGTTTAATAACATGCTTTATGGGAGTGATGCCGGAGCAGAGATGGCAGCAACCTATCACAGCATGATTGGAACGGTAACGCTTCATGGTAGTTCTGTCTGGAACTTCATCGGAACTTTTTTCAAAAATATCTTTCAATCACCTTGGCTACCAGCCAATGTTAAATTCAAAACGAATTAATTAATTAACAAAACTCGGTTTAGGGCACTGAAAAGTGCCCTTTCAAAGGGGTATGCCCTAAATTGAGTGCTTACAATTAGATAACTTATAAGTAAAATATATGCCATGATCCAGCACTGCTATATCGTTTTATATGATCTATGCCAGCCGGGAAGAGATTTTCTGAGTATTGTATGCAAATAAAGATTGGTTATAAAAGTTTGAAGTAAGAAGATGAAGAGTAAGCGTTTAGAATATATTGATGTGGCAAAAGGAATACTCATTATGCTAATGGTAATGGGACATACTTTGAATATTGCAACTTATCAGCCCGAAGCGAATGACTTTGTGAGGAATGTAAATCTTTTGGAAACCTTGTATAAAGGCTTTTATATGTGTACTTTCTTTGTCATTACTGGTTATTGTTCGAATTTTAATAAACCATTTTGGAATTTCACGAAAGCAAATTTGAAAACGATTGTATTACCTGCGTTTTCGTTGTTTTTTATCAATCAATCAATCTGTTGTATGCCTGCGATTTTCAGGTAATAGACTATCTGAATTTTAATTTTGGGTGCTTTTTTATAAATGGACTGTGTGCTTGGTTTTTAGCTGCACTTTTTGTAGCACGCAATGTATATTGGTTTGTTCTTCGTTTTTTGAAATCGGAAAAATATAGATTTGGGCTATTTGTAGTTTTGTATGCATTAGGCTATTATCTAAGTCATCGTATTCAAAATTACTGGAGCTTCCAGCAGGCTTTTATGTTTTTGTTTTTTTTAGAATATGGTCAATACCTTAAGAGAACGGGAAATTGCTTCCTTAAATTCCCTTTGGTCTCTTTATTGATATATATAGTTGGGTATTTATATACTTTTTATGTGACAGATAATAGCATAATAGGCATTCATAATAGCATTTCACTAACAAAAGCAACCTTGGTCTCAAATTTGATTATAGCCATTAGTGCCTCTAATTTGGTATTGTATGTATCTCGGATTGTTGATCAAAATCGGTTACTACAGTATTTCGGTGAGAATAGTTTGATTGTGTATCTGTTGAATTGGCATGTGATAGTTATTGCTTGGGATGTATTACATCCTTTGCTGGGGACGAATGTTTTTGTTAATGTGGTATGTTATCTTTCGGTTTTTTTGTTGACTATGTCTTTTAGTGCATTGCTTATTAATATTTTGAATTTGAAGTATCTTAGATTAGCTATAGGTAAAAGTTGATAGATATGATTTTGTCATTAGAATTTTTCAGATTTGCAAAAGGAATTGCCTGAAAAGAGCAAACTATGCAAGTCTCTTGAACGCAAGTTACAATCCTCGCAAGAGAAATTGGTCTATGCTAATGAGCAGCTTTTTGGTGATAAGCGCCAGAAGGTAAAGCCTAAACCATCAAAAGGCAAACCAAAGAAGGCAGATTCTGACCGTCAGAAGGAGAAAGATGATTATGACGGAACCGATGATACGCATTCAGGTTAAAGATATGGTGCATCAGGTCTGCATGTCACATGCCAAAAACAAGCTTGTCAAGGCTTCCAATTAGGGCAGTGAACCGACAGTTGAACGCTTTTCCGAAATCTTAAAGGAGTTCTTTATGAAGGAGCGTAAATACGATGATGCCGGAGCAGAGATGGCTGCCACCTATCACAGTGTGATAGGAACGGTAAAGCTTCATGGTAGTTCTGTCTGGAACTTCATTGGAACTTTTTTCAAAAATATCTTTAACGGATGCAGGGATTATGTTAACATGGTTCCTGACAAAATCACTTTGGCTACCAGCCAATGTTAAATTCAAAACTAATTAATTAACAAAACTCGGTTTAGGGCACTGAAAAGTGCCCTTTCAAAGGGGGATGCCCTAAATTGAGTGCTTACGAGTTTTTTTATGTGATGGATTCTAATAAGATTCTTGCTGTGTCTGTTTCTGCTTTCTTATGGTTCAAAAATTTACAGATAAAATATAACAAGTGGATAAATATCATAGGTGGGGCAACCTTTGGAGTATTGCTGATACATGCTAACTGTGAGGAGATAAGGATTATTCTGTGGCATGATATTTTTGATTGTATTCATAAGTATAATTTGCCTATAGATAAGTTGATATTGTTTTCTGTTTCTTCTGTATTATTGGTTTTCGGAGTTTGTGTTGTACTTGAGATTCTGCGCCAAAAAACAGTGGAAAGGATGTTTTTTAATTGGTTTGATAGAAAATTTGATAGAATATGATTTATGCACCAGTAATAATACCTACTTTGAATCGGTATGATCATTTTCAAAAGTGTTTGGAGTCTTTAGAACAATGTGTAGATGCAGACAAAACAACAGTATATATAGGACTAGACTATCCTCCCTCAGAAAAATATGTAGATGGATGGAAAAGAATAGATAGTTATTTGAAGGAAAAAGAAGAACATCATTTATTTCGAGAGTTAATTGTTATACGACGGGAAGTTAATTGCGGAATCTTAGGAGAAAAGAGCAATGGCAGATTGTTGCATAATCAATTGAAGAAGGAAGGTTATGATAGATGTATCTTTTCTGAGGATGATAACTTATTTGCTCCTAATTTTTTGGTTTATATGAACAAGGGATTGGATATATTTTACGGTGATGATGATGTATTGTGCATATGTGGTTATACACATCCTTACTCGCTGAAATTTAAAGATAACACATTCTTTTTCCATAATGTTTACTGCTCGGCTTGGGGGGTAGGAGAATGGATACATAAAGTTGATGAATATCGAAGATGGACTGATCCTAAAAAGTTTAGAGACTCATTTTCTTTATCCAATCTAATGAAAATCTTTAAGGTAGGAAGAAGAAAAGTTCTTATCTATTTAAATCTTTGTAAGAATTATGAGCCAGTACCTATGACTGATTATAACATGGGTGTATATGCTGCTTTAAATGATAAAAATGTGGTTTGTCCCAAAATTTCACTTGTTAGAAATATAGGATGTGACGGTACCGGATTGAGTTTTCATGAAGTGGATAGGGAATATACTGAACGGATGAATAGCCAGCCTATATCGTGCGATATCAATTTTGATTTTGTGGGAACAGGTTTTGAGTATTATAAAGATAATAGAAAAGTCCTTCGTGATGGTTTTATAGGAAATCCTTCACGCAAAAGAGTCGTGAAGGAATTGGTGAAATTTCTATTGTGGTATTTGAAAAATCGTTGAAGGTTATATGGAGAGACAATCAAGAGTCAGAAAATCTTTGTTGAACATGAGGGCTAATATGGTTTCCTATTTTTTGGCAATCTTTATAGCTTTTTTTTCGAGAAAGATTTTTTTAGATAAATTGGGTGCAGAATTTATAGGGCTTACAACAACTGCAAATAGTTTACTGGGCTTTCTTAATTTAGCGGAATTAGGAGTAGGAACTTCTATTGCTTACTTTTTGTATAAGCCTATATTTGAAAACGATAGGGAGAAGATCAATGATACCATTTCTATAATGGGGTACATGTATCGCATTATAGGATTAGTGATACTTGTGGCTGGTATTATACTTTCTCTATTTTTGCCTTTAATCTTTGAAAAAACAGACTTTTCTTGGGGAATAATATATTATTGCTTTTATGCGCAGCTAGTCTGTTCGCTTATTGGCTATTTTGTGAATTATAAAGCTAATACCATTTTTGCAGCAGACCAAAGGCAATATTTGGTCACCGGATATTTTCAGGTTTCCCAGTTTCTTATGGCTATAACGCAGATGTGTTTGGCATATTTTACATCAAGCTTTACATTGTTTATAACTGTTACGCTTGTATTCTCTGTATTAAATAGTTTGGTTTTGAATTGGAAATTTAATCAAATATACCCTTGGGTGACATCCAGTTTTAAACGCGGCAGAATAGCTTTGAAGTCACGTCCTGAGATTGTAAGATATATACGTAGGGTATTTATTCATCAGATAGGTGGCTTCGTGAATTATCGTGTGATGCCAATCATCATGTATAGTTTTGCCTCATTAACAACGGTGGCTTTGTATGGTAACTATATTACAATTTTAGATAAGGTTGGAGGTGCTATGTCGAGTGTGTTTGGTGGAACAGGTGCTAGTGTTGGTAATCTGATAGCAGAAGGAAACAGGAAAAAGATATTTGATTGTTACAAAGAACTCTTTTCTGTTAAATTTTCATTAGTTGCCTTTTTGTTTGTTTGTTCTTTGAAGTTTTGTAACTCGTTTATAACTGTTTGGTTAGGTGAAGAATATTTGTTATCACAGGTTTTGGTAATCTTGATTTGTGCTAACTCATGTTTGGATTTGTTTCGTGACACGACCGAGCAATTTTTAAATGGATTTGGATTAAAAGCCGATGTATGGGTGCCGATGTGTAGGATAGGGTCGTTAGTCTTTGTTGTAGGTGCTGGGTATTATTGGGGATTAACTGGGATGTTACTTATTCCCGTAGCTGTGCAGATTATACTTATGCATGTCTGGAAGCCCTATTATTTGTTTCATGAAGGCTTTGGTCTGCCTTTTTATGAATATCTGAAAGTTTTATTGGCTTGCATTATTCCATTTGTTGTGGCTGGAATTACAGCCGAGTTTATGGTGACTTATATAATGGGGAACATGATAGTTACGACTTGGAATATGCTTTTTTATCAAATAGCTTTATTTATTATACCTCTTGCTCTCGTTTCTATTATCCTTTTGGGATACTTTAATGCAGGGTTCAGAATGTTTGTGACTAGAATTTTAAATTTAATAAGAAAATGATTTCTGTTGTTATACCGACATATGCTCGACCTACAAATTTGATTAGAGCAATAGAAAGTGTTTTGAATCAGACTTATAGTGCTATTGAAATTATTGTTGTAGATGATAATGGGCTGGGAACTCCTTATCAGGAGGAAACCGAAAGGCTATTATGTGATTATATTCTAAATGATAAAATTAAATATATAACTCATGAAGTTAATAAAAATGGGTCGGCAGCGCGTAATACAGGTTTTAGGGCTTCTCAAGGTGAATATGTTGCTTTCCTTGATGATGATGATGAGTTTTTGCCTGCCAAATTGCAGATGCAGGTTGATGTTTTGATGACATTGGATACGTCGTGGGGTGGATGCTATTGTGATACATGTTTGATTGATAAAGATGGTAACAAAAGGGTTTATCCATGCAAGAAGTCAGGTGATTTAACAGCAGACATGCTTTTGGAAAAAGCCTTTTTTAATACTTCTACATTATTATTGAGACGTAAAGTAATTGAGGAATTGGACGGCTTTGATGAAAGTTACAATAGACATCAAGATTGGGAATTTTTGATTCGGTTTTTTAGGAAATACAAATTAAAACTGATTATAGCAGACCAACCTCTTTTGAATCGGTATACAGCAGATAGTATTGCTTTTTCTAAAAGAATTAATGGAAAAAGAATTATAAGTCTTAAGAAGAAATTTTTAGGAGAATTTAAAAATGATATTTGCCGTTATAGTGAGGCGAAAGAAATATTTGTAACTCATTGGCTTGTTGCTGCACGGCATTTGAGAGGGCATGGAAAAAAATGGTGGGGTTTTGTTGCTTATTTGCATGTCTTAAAGTATAGAGGCTTGAAGTGGTCTGATTTAATAACATTCATTAGGAACGTATGATGCAAAAAGAATTACACGTTACAATAGTTGTCCCTATTTTTGGAGTAGAGAAATATATTTATCATTGTCTGAAAAGCATAGACTGTCAAAAATACCCTTTTTTGGAGGTGGTTTTAGTAAATGATTGTACGAAAGACCATTCTATGGAGGTGGTAGAAACATTTATAAAGGATGAATCACGGTGTCCCACAATTTATAGAATAATTAACCATGATATAAACAAAGGGCTTTCTGAGGCGAGGAATACTGGGATAAGGGCGGCAACAGGTGATTATATTTATTTTTTAGATAGTGATGATTATATTTCCGATGACTGTATAGAAAAATTAGCTTGTAGAGCTCAGGAATATAATGTTGATATTGTATTTGGAAATATAACCAGAATCAGAAAGTTCAAAAACATATATATTCCTTTTAAAATGGAAAGCCGCTTATATGATAGGACGGAAATTCTGAATCTGTACGCTAATGGAATTTTGTATAGAGAGGCTGTTAATAAACTGCTTCGAAAGACATATATTCTTGAGCACAATCTTTTTTTTGTTTCAGGAATGTTGAATGAGGATGTGAATTGGACGTTTAAGATGTTGGCGTTTCCTTTTTCTGCTGCTCTTTGTGATTCTTCAACCTATTATTATATTCAAGAGCGAGAGGGTTCAATCATGTCCACTGTTTCTATGAGAAACTATGAGGCTGCAATTCAAAATCTCGAAATAGTTGATGAGGTTATCAAACGAAGAAAATTGGGGAATGATATACTTTATATTAAGTACTATGTTACAATGATACAATATACTATCTGGTTCTTATTTTATCATAAGAATACAGTATATGAGCGCAGAGTGCTATATTATAAATTAAGAAGTTATGGCGTTGATTACTGGGGTTATTATAAAAAATGTGGTGTAGAGATTGCTTTTGAACATTCTCATCTGGCTATAAAGAATATTTGCTTGGGGTATGCCTTGTTTGAAGTATATAATATTTGGAGACGTTTAAAGGGAAGAATAAGTCATGGGGGATTCTTTTAGTATTATTATTCCGGTGTATAATACCGGTGAAAAACTTAATGATTGTGTGAGGAGTTTGCAAAGTCAAACTTTCCGGGATTACGAGGTTATATTGGTAGATGATGGGAGTACAGATAATATCACAGCAGAATTATGTGATCAAATTTCAGGAAGAGACAGCCGTTTCAAGGTTTTGCATAGTTTAAATGGAGGAGTTGCTGCAGCCCGTAATAGGGGCTTTGATGCTGTGAACTGTGAGTTTGTAATGTTTATTGATAGTGATGATACGCTGTTCTCAAATACGACATTACAAGAACTGTCTGAATTGATTCTGAGGTATCCTAATGTAGATATTGTTAAGGGCGGTTACCAACGTATCTTGTCAAGCTCATGTAAAAAAGTTATTCAAGCAGAGAATGATAAATTATTTTGTAATGCAGAAGACTTTCTGGAAGAGAATCTGAAGGTTAGGTATGGTGGATTTACTTGGAATACAGTGTATAGAAGCAGTGTTATAAAGGAGCATCATTTAAGAATGGAGGATTCTTCTATAGAAGATCATATTTTCTTTTTGAAATATCTTCAACACATCAAACAGGCTGTTTTGACTCATAATATCCTATATAATTACTTTGATACGGCTGGATCGGTATCTTACAATCCAAAATTTTCAGCATTTGAAATATTAGATGAGGCTTTATATGAAAGAAATTTGTATTTAGAAATCCTTTCAAAAAATAATACTGAATGTATGAATTTGATAAATGAAGGGCTTTCATCTAATATCAATCGCGCGCTATCTAAACTTTATAAATTTGAATCATCTTGGCAGAAAAGAAAGGAATTCATTTATCGCATATCAAATATAAAAGATTTTATTCCGGCATTAAAATGTGTATCCTTTCCAATGCCGTTCTTATTCAGAGATATATTGTTGAAAATTAAATACAAACGATGAAAGTCCTGTTTTATCTATATCGTTATCCGGGATTAGGTGGTATAGAAACGATAACGACACTCCTTGCTAATTATCTTCATGACAATGGAATAGATGTATGTTTTTTTGCAGAAGTGGTCGGTACATTTACACTTCCTCTTAACCCTGCCATTAAGTTTTTTCATTCTGTGGGTCATAATCGACGTAAGTCTTTTCATGATGTGTTGATTAATGAAAATGTAGATGTCGTAGTTTTGCATGATAATTATGATGCAGATGCTGAAACTATAATAGAGGAGTTGAAACTCCTTCAAATTCCATTGATAGTGCAGGAACACAGTGATCCTATGGGGACGATAGCAGGAGCCAAAAGATACGTAGAGGAGTTGAAGGTGAATAATATTCGTGATGTATTGTGGCGTATTAAAAACTTTAATTATGTATCGAAAGTCTCGAAAAAATATTTGGCCCGAAAAACGAAATTAGCAAATGCTGCTTGTCGATATGTTTTACTGAGCAAACGTTTTGAGAATTCTTTAAAAAAGTGTTTGCCGGGAATGGATACTTCGAAGATATTGGCAATTAATAATCCGTTAACGATATCAGTCAATTCTGCTAGTCTTCATAAAAAAGAAAAGAAGATTGTTTTTATATCACGGTTTGAAGGGGTGAAACGGATAGATGATATGGCAACTATTTTTAGGCGATGTGCCGAGCAAAATCAAGATTGGTATTTTGAAATTTATGGAGATGGAACGCAAAAAAAGAATGTAGTTGCCCTTTCAGACGAATATAGCAATATATTTTATAAGGGGGTCACAAATAATGTGGCAGAAGTTCTTGAAACAGCGACTATTTTGATAATGACATCATCATTTGAAGGATGGGGACTTGTTTTAACGGAAGCCATGGCAAGCGGATGCATCCCTATGGCGTTTGACAGTTACCTTTCAGTGAGAGATATTATTGAAGACGGGGTCAATGGTGTCCTTGTGACTCCATTTGACTTGGATGAATATTGCATGAAGTTGCAGAACTTGATTGAATCTGATGATTTACGTAAAGGTTTGGCTATCAATTGTATTGAAAAGTCAAGACAATTTGATATTAAAAATAGAATAGGAAAGCAATGGATACAACTTCTTAAATGCCCAAAAACAGTCGAAGTGGCTATAGCAAGTAGTAATCGGTCGCATTTGCTTGATGTAGCCAGAGAACTTTCAAATATAGAATCGGGAGGAGTAAAATCTTATAGTGTAAAATTTTATACATTTACTCCTAATTGGCGTTTGAAAAACTATAATATCAATATGCAGAATGCCTTTTCTTTATTTCGGTACTGTATTTTGGGTATTATTATAAATCGCTTCTTCCCATCGGAATTTTCCAGAGAGTTGCAGAGGAGATTTTTGGATTGGTCTGCGTCATTCTTCCTTAAGAAATGCGATGTGTTGATTTGTCAAAGTCCTTACTTTGGAAGAACGATGCATGTGGCGAGGGAAAAATATAGTGCAAAGATTATATTAGATCGTGGAAGTACACATGTAAGAAAGTTTCGAGACTATGCAAGTGAATACTCAAAACATATTATGCCTGAGTGGTATATGCGTCTTGATGAGAATCAGTATGCTTATGCGGATTTTATAGCAATAGCTAGTGAACACGTAAAAAACAGTTTTATCGATTATAATATTCCGGAAGAAAAGCTTTTTGTGAATCCATATGGTTTTGATAATATAAATTTTTATCCTACTGAGATTAATAAAGAATCATATGTTTACGATTTGATTTTTGTTGGACAATGGTCAGAGCGTAAAGGCTGTAGATTGTTAATTGAGTTATGCCGGAAGTATGGTTATAGTTTGTTGCATGTGGGTTCTTTTTTGGATATTCCATTTCCTAGTGATATGGAAAATCTTTTTCATGTTGATAGTGTCCCTGAGTCTTCTCTGATAGATTATTATAAAAGAGCAAAGGTTTTTATATTATTGTCTTATGATGAAGGTCTTTCTTTGGTGCAGGCGCAAGCTATTTCTTGTGGGCTTCCGCTCGTTACTTCTCCCCGTACTGGAGGACGTGACCTTCGTGATTTTGTGGACAAGTCAGAATATATTATAGAGTTTGATAAGTTTGCTATAGAAGAAATTCATGAGGCTGTGGAATATGCATTGAACTTGGCAAATAAGCAGGTAGGAATACGAAATTATGCTGGAGTTAAAGTTAGAGAATTAAATTGGCATAGTTATGCAAATAGATATGATAAATTTATTAAGAAAATATTGTTATGAGAGTATTGGCAACCTCTTTGGTGGAATATCCGCCTCTCTTGGAAATTCTGGGAAAGCCCAATTGTAATCCATTTTGTGGATGGGTATTTGCTTCAAGCGAAGCTTTGTTGCGGGTTGATGATGGGTTGATATTGGGTATTATTAGTATTTCTTCTGCAATATCAAAGGTAGAGAGGTATGAATATGGTAAATATGTTTTTTATAGAATGCCTTCAAAAGGGCTTCATAGGATAGGTAAAAATGATATATCCTTTGTAAAAGGGATTATAAAAGATTTTAAACCAGATATTATACATTTGAATGGAACGGAGTTTTCGTTGGGGTTGGAAATGATTTCAGCAAATGAAAAGAAAATACCAATTGTAGCATCGATACAAGGATTGGCATTTGTGTATAGTCGCTATAACCAAGGTTACATACCAGCTAGGAAATTTCTGAAACATTATTCTTTAAGAGATATCTTAAAGAATGAGAATCAGTTTCAAAGAAATGTGTTGATGAAAAAGAGAGGAAAATGGGAAATCGAGACCTTAAAAAGTATAGATCATGTTATAGGTCGTACAGATTGGGATAAGGCTCATGTTAGCCTGATTAATCCAGGGATAAAATATCATTTTTGTAATGAAACATTGCGAAAAGTGTTTTATTATGCGGACAAGTGGAATTATGGTCGATGTAATAAACATACTATATTTTGCAGTAATGGTAGTATGCCTTTGAAGGGCTTACATTTTCTGTTGCAAGCTCTTTTTTTTGTGAAGGAAACATATCCTAATGTGCAATTAAGAATAGTAGGACCCAATGTCCTTTCAAATAAGCTATCTGTAAAACTGAGACTCACTTCCTATCAAAACTATTTAAAATCATTAATTCGCAGGTTGAGTCTTGAAAATAATGTACAGTTCTTGGGATTTTTGAATCAAGATAAAATGGTGGAAGAATTTCAACGATGCAATGTATATGTATTGCCTTCTTGTATAGAGAACTCTCCTAATTCACTTGGCGAGGCTCAACTTTTAGGAGTTCCTTGCATAAGTAGTATTTGTGGTGGTACTCCTGATTTTATAGAAGATAGAGTTGATGGATTATTATATCGCTGCGAAGAGTATGAAATGCTGGCAGATAAAATATGTTTTATCTTTAACCATCCAGACGAGGCTGCAAGGATGGGAGAAAACGCAATATACAAGGCTGAAATTCGCCATGATGCAGCAAACAATGCAAAGAAAATGTTACAAATATATAGTGATATTTTGAAAAATGGGTAGATTATTTACGCAAGGCAATCTGTTGCCATTACTTGTTCTTCTTTTATTAGTATATGGTGTGTTTTCGTATAGTTTCCATTTTTTCTTAAGTGGTGCTGTTACGCATCTTTTGCTTTTATTTTTGGCAATATTGGGGTGTTTGGAATTTAAAAAGGTCCTATTGCGAAAGAAAGTAGGTAAGATATTTTGTGCTTTATTTATTTATAACGTGCTTCTCTATCTGATAGGATTTTTCTTTGTCAATGATTCGTTATATATGAGTTTTTATATATCTTTCTTTATATCAACGCTGATATTTTCTACTTATTGTTATTTTTCAATAAATACTGAAAAAACATTGTCAATGCTTGGGTATATTATTAAGTATATTTTGCCTATATATACTATGGCATTATTGGTAAATTACGTGTTTTTACCAACAGGGCTTATGTATGATCGATTTTATTTGTCGTTTTTCCCTATGCTCTATTTATTTTTACCATTTTGTAATAGAAAAGCCTTTGGAATATGCCTTATATTTTCTTTTATTGCAATTATAAGAGAAGCGGATTTTCGTGCCCTTGTTTTACTGAATCTTTTTGGCTTTTTCATTTATCTTGTAATAATCCGCAAATATTTATTTGGAAAAAATATTTTAAAAATATTAGCATACTTCTTCCTTTTTTTCCCTATAGGATTACTAATATTGAGTATTTGTACCGGATTAAATCCATTTACGTTATTGGACGATAGTTCTCTGTCTTCTTTTTCATTGGGAAATGAAACTATAGCAATGTCTGGAGATAGTCGTTCTTTTCTTTTTATAGAAGTATATGAGCATTTATGTAAATATAATGCTCTGATATGGGGAACTACACCAGGTATAGGTTATCAAACATCTTTGGCAAATGTGAGTGATGATTTTTTTATGCTGCTTAAAGGTGGTCGTATTGATACGGAAGTGGGGATATTGGAGTTTTTTCATTTCGGAGGTCTGATAAATGTAACTTTGTTGTTCGCATTCTTTTTTGTTTTTATAAAAGGAGTTTTTGTAAAAGCAAAAAATCGCTTTGCGTATGTGATTTGTGTATATGTCTCTTTTAGATGGTTCTTTTTATTTATGGAAGGGGATATTATAATGCATATGCAATGGATCAGTTTGCTTATTGTTATGGGGCTATTTAGCAGTGATAGATTGTTAAATATGACAGATAAGGAGTTGGAAGTTATATTAAAATATAATTTGAAAAAAGGATTGAGATAATGAATAATGTAGCTGTTCTTTTGACTTGTCATAATCGAAGGGAAAAAACATTGGCTTGTTTGCAGTCTTTGTTTACCATAGTACAAAATGTTGATGTCTATTTAGTGGATGATGGAAGTACAGACGGAACATCTAAGAGTGTTTCTAGGTTGTATCCACAAGTTCATATGATAGAAGGTGATGGAGATTTGTTTTGGAGTCGTGGAATGTATGTTGCATGGAGGGAGGCCATCAAGGGCAAATATGAATTTTACATCTGGCTCAATGACGATGTGGAGCTTTATCCTTTTTTTATGGATGAGCTTATGGCATGTTACAAATTGTCAGATCGACTATGTGTAGTTTCTGGTATTATAGAAGACGTGGAAACGCACCAGACGATCTATGGTGGTTCTGATTCAAATAAAATGTTACTTCATGCTAATGGAAAGTTGCAAGAACTTGTTCATATGAATGGTAATGTTGTTCTTGTTCCTGATGAAATCGTACAAAGGATAGGAATTATAGATCCTAAGTTACATCATGATTTAGGCGATGTAGATTATGGTTTGAGGGTGCAAGAGGCAGGATTGAAAGTTTTTGTTACGCGTAAGGCAATTGCTGGTGGTTATGCAAACAACTATTGTCGGGTGCGGCGTTGGAATACGACTCTGTTTAAAAGATTTAAAAGGCTTTACTCTCCTTTAGGAGCTAATGTATTTATCAATTTTTATTTTCGGAGAAAGCATTTTGGTGTGATTAATGCTTTTAGTTATTTTGTTTACTTACATATATTGAATCTTTTGCCAGATAAGATAGTAGAGTTTATTTGGGGAGATTCTTATAAAGATAAGTAGAATAAAATCATTATTGCTGGCTGTCTAAAATTGAATTCTTGTTTTTTATAATAAAATAGCTCTATGATTTTTCATGAAATTGATATAAGAAGGATATTAGCTACTAATTTATTAGGGATTGAATCAAAGTCTCATAAACGTGATTGGGATTTCTATAGTGAGCAGTATGTAACGGCGTTTTTTACTTTGTTGGATACAGGAAGAGAGAGGAAGTGTAGTAATACAAGTATCTTGAATGTAAAGTTCATGGCTTTTTTATTTTTGATGCGTCATTCTCTTGAACTGTTGATGAAGAAACAAATTGTGCAGAATGGTTGTGAGATGCTAAAAGGACATAATCTTAAGAATCTGGCAACAGTTTTAGGTGTGAATGTTCAGGACTTCTTAAGTGATTTTGCCCAGTTATTACCAGAGTCGGAAGGTGACTGCTTTAGGTATACAACAGATAATAACGGAGTACGATTCTTTTCTGTACTGAATGGAATATCTTATTTTGAGACATGCAATCATTTCATTTCTTATTATAATCAGCTTAAAAACAAAAATGTAGATTATTTACCAGATGATAGATTACATAGAGGATATTTTACCTTCTATCCTCGTGAAGTAATTTATAATGGTGTAGTAGCAAGTCATTATGATGAAGCTATTTATGACTTGCTGATGGCTATAGAGAACAAACAGATTGCTGCACAACAGATATATCTTCCTTTGCTATTTTTAATTAGACATTCTTTGGAATTAAAGTTAAAACAAGCTGTAGAGCCTATAGGAGATGCGGTTGATGCCAATGACAAAGATAAGATTTGGAAGGAGCATTCTGTTTCAAAAATATTTAAAATGCTGAATAAATATATTAATAAGGCTATTGATTTGATTCCTGCTAATGATGGTTTGTTACAAGAGAGTTTACTGTATAAAAAGAAAGCTCATGATTTTCAACAACAAATCAATAAGCTGGATTCGAATTCATATATACTTCGCTTTCCGGTAGACCGCAAAGGTGGTCTTTCTAATTATATGCCAAGTAAATCTGATTTATCTGATGCTTTACGTTTATATGTTGAAGCTGATACGTTTTTAGTTTTTGCTGTTGAAGTTTTGGCAAAGAATGGTTATTTGAAATTAGGTGATGACATTATGCATGAACTAATGGGGTGCTAAGCTCATGAAAATCATTCATTATATACCGAGCATCGACCGCACAGCGGGCGGTACTTCCACTTATATGCAGGTGCTTGCCAAGGAATTGGGCAAGCTGGCAGAGGTGCATATCCTTACACATGCATCGGAGAATCCGTTGCCAATGGAGAACTGTACAATACATTATATTCCGCCATTTAACCCGTTTAATGGAAAATGGAAGAATACGGTAGTCGGGCTATTGGCTCAAGTAAAGCCTGATGTAGTGCATATAAATTGCTGCTGGATGCCTGCTTGCACGGCAGTCCAAAGCTTGGCACAAAAGCGTGGATATAAGATAGTACTTACTCCGCATGGTATGTTAGAACCATGGATTATTAAACGGAATTATTGGACTCGCAAGCTGCCGGCACTGATGCTGTATCAAAAAACTGCTATCCGGAAAGCAGATTGTTTGCAAGCGACTGCCGAGAGTGAACGGGATAATCTCCTTAAATTAGGGTACAACCGAAATATTAAGGTAGTGCGTTTAGGCATTGATGCAGAAGGTGTAGAAATGAAGAAATCATGGGAAAAGAAAAAACAGCTTCTGTTCTTGTCGAGGGTGCATGTAAAGAAAGGGATAAACTTCTTGATAGAGGCGGCTTCTGTTCTGAGAGACCAATTGCAGGACTACAAGATTGTGGTAGCTGGGGAAGGTGAACCTGAGTATGTAGCTACTTTAAAGGCGCAAATTCAAGCCGAAGGTCTTGATGATAGGATTTGCTTGATTGGTGGAGTGTATGGAAAACGGAAATGGGAGTTGTTTCAGACATCTGATGTGTTTGTATTGCCTACGCACTCGGAGAATTTCGGTTTGGCAATAGCGGAGGCTCTTGCTTCGGGTACGCCTGTTGTTACCACTGTGGGTACGCCTTGGAGAGCTTTGAATGATTCAAATGCTGGTGCTTGGATTGAGATTGGAACACAGCCGCTTGTGGATACATTGCGTCGGTTTCTTTCTTTTTCAGAGGATACCCTAGAGGAAATGGGGCGTAACGGACGGAAGTTAGTTGAGGCTAAATATTCTGCTAAGGTGATGGCGGAGAAAATGATGAGTGTTTATCATTCTGTTCTAAGAAATTAATGAATATGCAAAATAGAGAGAGGCATGCGATTGGACATGTGTCGAAAAAAACAAAGATCAAACGTGTAGTTTGGAATGTAATTAATGCAATACTGTTTCGTCCTGCCATTACACCTTTGTTCGGTAAATGGCGTATCGCTTTGCTTAAACTTTTTGGGGCGAAGATTGAATGGGATGCAAATGTGTATGCTTCTGTGAGAATTTGGGCTCCTTGGAAACTGAAAATGGGACACCGGGCTTGTCTGGGACCAAATATTATTTGCTATAATCAAGACTGGGTGATGCTAGAGGATGATGTAGTTGTATCGCAATATAGTTACCTCTGCACAGCCGGACATGATGTAAATATGCTGAATACGGCTGACAAGTCGCTTGTTATTGCTCCTATCGTTTTACGTAAGAATGCTTGGGTTGGCAGTCGGGCTTTTATTGGTATGGGGGTTGAAATAGCAGAAGGGGCAGTCGTTGGGGCTACGGCTTCGGTTTATAAAAGTGTTGAGCCTTGGACGGTGGTAGGTGGGAATCCAGCAAAGGTTATTAAGAGACGGACTTTGGAAAAATAATGGAAAAGATTTATAGGATAGAGGAAAAGAACAAGGCAATTGTGATATTCAAATTTTTTGCTGCTTTACTGATTACCTATTCACATATGAGGTTGTTATTTCCGAAGTATGGAGAATTGGTCACAGGAGGAGCTATCGGTGATGGCTTGTTCTTTTTCTGCTCTGGGTTTACTTTATTTATGGGACGTGACGGTGGCTTTATGAATTGGTATAAAAGACGAGTGAGCCGAATATATCCTTCCATTATCATGTGGGCTTTATTCTCCTCAGTGGTTTTTGGGTGGACATGGAAGGTTACGGATTTGATAATGACTCCGAAATATTGGTTCATACCGTGTATTATGGTGTATTATGCTATTTTTTATTTGATTCGATGTTATTTGATGAGCTATATGAAGCAGGTGTTCGTAGGAGCATTTTTGTTGGTAATGGCGCTTAGCTTCTTTGTTCTTGATAGGACGGACTCTGTGATGTATGCTCAGGTGTCTTTCATGCGTATTTATTTTTTTATGTTTATGCTGATGGGAGCTATTGTGGCATTAGATTTAAGTAGTAATAAAGGGAAACGTATTTTTGAACCGTTGGTAAAAGTCGTTTCCATTGGAAATAAAATTGACATTACCCGTTCGTTTTTTCTATTCTTGGGCAATATTGTGGCATATTATGTTTGTATGGGTGTTTATAAGATAGATGCTTTTTATTGTAATTTCCAGATTGTATCTCTTATTCCGTTGCTTTTGGCTATATATTATTTCTTTATGTTTTGCAGCTGTGTGAAGGTGCAAAAGGTCTTTGAAAGACCTTTGTTGGGGAATATAGTATATGTGATATCTGCAATGACATTGGAGGTTTATTTGGTGCAATATGCTTTATTTACCGATCGGTGGAATGGCGTTTTCCCATTGAACATTCCATTGATGTATCTATTGATTTTTATTGTTGCGTATGGCTTGAAATGTTTGGCGCAATTGTTTTCACAATTCTTTAGCAAAGCTGATTTTGAGTGGAAACGTGTTTTTAAACTTTAGACAATTACAATTAATTAAATCATATATGGGTAATACGATTGCTGCTGTCATTCTGACAAAGGATGAAGGGAAGCATATTGAACGGTGCATCCGTTCTTTGAATGGAATTTGTGATGAGACCTTTGTAATCGATTGTTACAGTACGGACAATACTAAGGAGTTGGCAGAATCGCTCGGTGCAAAGGTGTATCAGCATCCTTGGAAGAATTATGCAACACAATTTAACTGGGGAGTGTATAACTGTCCAATAACTGCAGATTGGATATGGCGTATTGATGCGGATGAATATTTGGATAAGGGATTAGGAGAATGTGTAAAGAAAGTAATAAGTGAATGTGCAAATGATGTAAATGGTGTGTATGTCCGTAAGCGTATTGACTTTATGGGAAGACCATTGTTGCACGGAGGCTGGTATCCCTCATATCATCTTAAAATATTTCGTAGGGGATATGGTGAATGTGAAAACAGATGGATGGATGAGCATATTAGATTGTTTGAAGGTCGTACCGTTGTTGTTGAGCAAGGAGATCAAGTGGATGCCAATTTGAATAATCTGACATGGTGGATGGAAAAGCATAATGGTTATGCTACTCGCGAGATGGTTGATATGTTGTTGATGGAATATAATTTAGATACATCGTCACAAGAAGTTGTGCCACGGTTCTTTGGAACAGAAGAACAGCGTAAACGCTGGTTGAAAGTGAAATATGTGAGGGCTCCTTTATTTTTTCGACCTTTTGTCAATTTCTTTATCCGCTATGTGCTAAAGGCTGGATTTCTTGATGGGAAAGAAGGCTTTGTTTGGCATTTTCTTCAAGGTTTCTCTTACCGTTTTTTAGTAGATGCGAAAATTTTTGAATTGAAGAAGCGTTTCGACTTTGATAGTGAAAGAATAAAGCAGTATTTGAAAGAGACTTATTTGGACTGATAAATAAATCAATGAAAGTTACAATCATAACAGCATGTTACAACCGTGAGCGGACGATTCGCGGTTGTATAGAGAGTGTATTGGCTCAGGATTATCCGGACATTGAGTATATTGTGGTGGACGGGGCTTCTACGGATGGCTCGCTCTCTGTGATTCAGGAGTATAAAGAACGAATATCGAAGATTATTTCTGAACCGGACAAGGGAATGTATGAGGCAATCAACAAGGGGCTTCGTGCGGCTACGGGAGAGGTTGTGGGACTGGTGCATTCGGATGATTTCCTGTTTTCTCCTCATACGGTTTCGCATATCGTGGAGAGGTTCCGCGAGACGCATGCGGATTTTCTGTATGGGGACGGTTTGTTTGTGGATGCGGACCATACTGATAAGGTGGTGCGGAACTGGATTGGAGGTGAATATCGGCTTTGGAAGGTGCGGCATGGCTGGTTGCCTTTGCATCCCACGTGTTATATACGGCGGGAGGTGATGGAGCGTAAGGGATTGTATAATGAGAGTTATAAGATTGCTGCTGATTCTGATTTTCTTTTCCGCTACTTGCTGGGTGGAGAGCTGAGTGTGACGTATCTGCATGAGTATATTGTACGGATGCGTATGGGTGGATTGAGTACGGATGCGGCAAGAAGGAAGCAGATGTGGAGGGAGGATATTCGTATGTATCGGTCGCATGGGATGCATCCTACGTTTACGAAGCTGGAGAAGATGTTGTGGAAGGTTCCGCAGTTTGTGAAGAAGCCCAGTCAACTTAAAAACTAAAAACTAAGAATTCAAAACTCAAAAACTCAAGAACTTAAAAACTAAAACATATGTGGTGGAAAATTATTTTAGGTCTCGTTGGTCTGGTTATCGTAGGCTTGGTTGCCTTGGTAATCAAGCTGGCGGTTACAGAGGCCAAAGAGGAGGCGCGTGATATAGACGAGGCCGGAAAGAAGAATTAAATAAAATTGGAAAGAAGCAGGAAGCCTGCCGTTGATGGTTATTCAGCGGCAGGCTTTTGCTTTTTAAAGTATGCTTCCCACTCGGTTCGTTTCAGTCCCAGGGTGTTAAGTAGGATAATCTCAAACTCAAACCTTCCGATGATACTTCCTTCCATGAAGAAATTACCGTTAGCTCCCTTTCGTACAGGCTTTCGGATCAGTCCGGCCTGAGTCTTTTTTCGGCCTAAAAAGTCGAAGCCTTCGTTTTGGGTATAGAGATCGGTATCATTGTTATCTGTAATATAGATCACAGAGACTTCTCCCTGCTGGTCGAACTCGGCTCCCCAGATGTTGATGGCATGAAGGAGATTTTTTCCGGGAAACTCGATGGTACATTCGATGGCATCCTGTCGGGTGAATGCTTCTTTCAAAGCTTTGCTCAGTGAGTACCCAGAATGGATGCTGACGATGGTTGCTACCGGATTATTGGCTCCTAGCAGGTCTTTGAAGTAACCGGGCCCTTTGTTGCTTTCTGTGCCAAACCTTCCGGTGAAGAACCAGCTGAGGGCTGCAGCCACATCATTTCCTTTATTGGGGAAACGGTCTCTATAGAGCTGGAAGATTTTGCTGTCTACCGAGTTTTCGTAGGCGGAAGGTCCGGTGTAGGAGTATCTTGCAACGAATTCCTTATTCTGTTCCAGCCACCAGTGGATGAGGTTGCTCGATGAGGCTGCCCAGCACATTTCGGAGTCGCTGTCGGTTTGCTGCTTGTTGGGATCTCGTTTGTTGCAGTCGAACCAGCCGTATCGGGCATCCCACTTCAATCCCAATATACCGACTCCTGCTCCGTTATGATCGGCATAATTCCAGCCTTCTGGTGAAGGAATGTCTTTGAGTCCACAGACCCAGACCGTTTTTCCCGCCCATTCTTCTTCTACAGCCTGCTGGTCGATGGTAAGGTGGAATGTCACCTGCTTGCCTGCTTCGAGTGCGGTAAAACGGCTTTGGTCGTTGAGGTGGGTGGGAGCTTTATAAGTGAACTGCCGGTTGCCCACTTGAATATCTATCCATCCGTTGTGCCATGCCTCTTGAATGGGCTGTGGAGGAAGGATGAGACTATAAGTACCCTTGCCTTCCGGGTGGAAGGTAAGCGAAGAGACTTGTGCAGCGGTTGGTTTCAGTGCTCCCGTAAAAGAATGAACTTGCACGGAAGGACAGGCTTGTAGCTTGATGACGGCTGTTGCCAGTTGCTCCGAAGTGAAGGTGTGTTCGCTTTTCAGTGTAAGAACAATGCGGCTCAGGGCATGGCGGAAAGCCAAGTGAACCGGTTCACCTTGCTGAGAGGAGGTCGTCGCCCACAGCAGGTCAGACTGGGTGTATGTGGCGGCTTCCCTTTGGTCGGATGCCACGGTATGGGTAAACATACCGTTTGTTTCAGAACTTACCGGAGGATAGAAGGCTGTAAAGGTGGCTTGCCGGGTGGCTAAGTCGGTCCAGGTAAGCTGGGGAATCCATCCGGATGCTGTATTAGTCAGGCTTCTTTTCTGAGAAACACCTCCATCTTTCGGTTGGATATAGAGGGTCAGGCGGTCATCAGTCTCAAAGGAGCCTTTGCCGCTGGTGTCAGTCTGTACCCGGGATTCATTTCTGGGAAGAATGTGGGTGGCGATAGCAATGACCGGGTCTGATTCTGCTTCTTCGTAGGAAAAAGTCGGATTACAGCCCGTGAAGAGCCCTCCCATGAGAAGAGCTCCTAGGTAGAGGATAAAGCGAGTGGCTTTTTTCATGCAGGAGTGCGATTAAAGAATGATGGAGCCATTTGATTCTCCTTGGCTTTCCCAGGCTCCGATATTTTGTCCGGTTACAGAAAAGGAGGTCTTGCTGACAGTTATGGTGAGCTTAATTGATTTACCGCTTTCCAGCAGGGTGATGGGACTTCCAGCAATCTGGTGTGTTGCCAAGTCGAAGGTGTATTCGCGTCCACTCAGCTGCACTTGCAGCTGGAGGTTGCCCACAGCTTGCGGAGGCAGAATAAAGGTGGCCTTATCGCCGGTTGCCTGTAGACTGCTCTTGTCGCCGCTGGCACTGATAACTGCTCCCTGAAGCAGGTTGACATTGGCTATGGGTAGAAAGTTGCGGCAGGTCAGCTTGGCTTGGCTGCAGGCTGCTTGCTGAAGCGTGGTTCCGTCTGCTTTCAGTTCAACCTGCAACTGGTGCATGGCATGATTGAACTGCAAGCGAATGTCTGGGGTCGTATTGGGGGTGACACTTACAGGGGGAGCCAGTAGCAAATCGGCTGTGACGGATGCGTTACGTACATCCCAAGCAAAGAGAGTGGGGGTAGATGTAGTAATCGTAGGGTAGCATCCGGAGACTTGTAGTTCTTTATGGCTTGAGGGCAGGTTTAGCTCATTCCAATAATAGGTCTTGCCATAGATATAAGTGAATGACTTGACAAGGGTGCCCTGAGGGGCTTGGAAGAACAAGGTGTTCTCATCGTTCTTGCTGAAGGTGCCGCCTCCGTTTGCATTTAGTTGAGGAGCGCGGGTGGGCAGGATGGATGAGTTGAGTTGGAAGGTGGTATCGGTGGTTTGAGGGTTTTCGTTACTACATGCAGTCAAGCTGATCCCGATAAGGAGGGAGCAGGCAAGAGGGGTGAAGCTTTTTCTCATAAATTTAATCAGTCGATAAAATAGTTTGTTAAGGTCGCAAAGATATGAAATTCTCTGATGTGTTGCAACAGCCTTGAGCTATCTTAAGAGATGGGTGACAAGTCTTTAGGGAATAAAAAACGAGCCGTACGAAAAAAACGTACGGCTCGTTTGGGTAATATTGTTTTCAGCTTATTTCTTTGTCTGCGGGTTGTAGCGTGCGTTCAATCCATCTACAATTTCTGAAGTGATGTTGAATGCCTGGTCAGCATACAGCAGGTTGTCGAATCCGGTATTGCTGATAATCAAGCTATATCCTTTATCCTTATTGTAGATTTTCAAGAAAGAGTTGATAGAGTCACGCAGCTGCAAGCTGTTCTTCTGGTTTTCAGTCTGCAGGTCGTTAGCTAATTTTTCCTGAAGCTGTTGCAAATCGCGCTGTTTCTGTGCCAGACGAAGGTTTTCCTGTTCTGCACGTTCGCGGCTTGCAAAACCGTTGTTTTCCAATTTACGCTGGAATTCGCGCATTTCTTTTTCCAGTTCTTTTGCTTTTTCGTTCAGCGTGGTACGGATGTTTTCTTCTTTCTGAATCATCAACTCGTTCAGGTCATTCCAATAACGATATTTGGTCAGCAGGGAGTCAATCTCTACATAAGCGATTTTTAAGTTACCTGAACTAACCGCTGCAGGTGAAGAAGCAGTTGAGGCAGTTCCCTTGTTTTCTGCGCACTGTGCAAAGATGAACGCCATAGCCAGTGCTAAAAATCCATTGAGGATGTACTTTGTTCTTTTCATAATGATTGTTTTCGTATCTTTTAGTTAATTATTAGCTGTATCAGTCAGACTTCTTCTTTCCGGAATGGCATGTGGGTTTTCCTTTTGTGCCTCACGGTCTTGTGACTGCACGCATCCGATTCCTCGTTTACGCATTGCTTTATTTCCGCTGACGTGCGAGTTCGGAAAGCGTCCGTTCTTCTTTAAAAGGATTTTGACCGATAATAGTGCCATACAAATAGCAACTATTAACAGAGTAAATAAGATAATCTTAAGCATTTCTTCTTAATTTTGTGGTGCAAATATAAAGTTTTTGTCATTATATCTATCGGCTTTTGTGGCGAAAAAACACTTTTGCTTTAGGTAAACCAATTTATTTAACTTATTTTTGCAAAACAATTAACTACTAATCTAAGTAAATTAAACAAATGATGGAAAAGAATGAACTGAAACCAACCTGTGTGTTTCATTATTTTGAGGAAATATGTAGAGTGCCGCGCCCTTCGAAGAAAGAAGAGAAGATTCGGGCTTATCTGGTGGATTTTGCGAAGCAGCATGGCTTGGAATATAAGGAAGATGAGATTGGAAATATCTTGATTAAAAAAGGCGCTACTCCGGGTATGGAAGACCGGAAAACGGTGATTCTGCAGTCGCACATGGATATGGTGTGTGAAAAGAATAATGATACGGAACATGATTTCGATACAGATCCGATTCAGACGTATGTGGATGGTGAATGGTTGCGTGCCAAAGGAACTACGCTGGGGGCTGATAACGGTATCGGGGTGGCTACAGAACTGGCGGTCTTGGCTGCTGATGATTTGCAGCATGGTCCGATAGAGTGCTTGTTTACTGTGGACGAGGAAACCGGACTGACTGGTGCGTTTGCTTTGAAGGAAGGCTTCATGGAAGGTGATATATTGATTAATCTGGACTCGGAAGATGAGGGAGAATTGTTTATTGGTTGTGCCGGTGGGGCAGGTACCAAAGCGGAATTTCCTTGTCCGATGGAGAAGGCGCCTGAAGGCTATTTCTTCTTCCGGGTTGCCGTGAAGGGGCTGACGGGTGGTCATTCGGGGGATGATATCAATAAGGGTCGTGCGAATGCCAACAAGCTGCTGAACCGTTATCTGATGCAACTGATGCAGCGGTATGATTTGCGTTTGTGCATGATTGACGGAGGTAACTTGCATAATGCCATCCCGCGTGAGGCTTCGGCTTTGTGTGCAGTTCCGATGGCGGAAAAGGAATCGGTGCGGGTGGATTTGAATATTTTCTTGGCTGAGGTGGAAAATGAGTACGCTGTGACTGAACCGAATTTGACGATGGAACTGGAGTCGGAAACTGCTCAGCCGGAAGTGATGGAGCCGGAGGCTATGAAGCGTTTCTTGCATGCCATTTATGCGGTTCATAATGGGGTGTATGCCATGAGTCAGGATATGGAAGGATTGGTGGAAACATCTTCGAATCTGGCTTCTATCAAGCAGCGTGAGGGAAAACTGCTGGTGGTAACCAGTCAGCGCAGCTCAATTCTCTCTTCTCGGAAGGATATGTCGCAGATGGTGCGCTCTGCCTTTGAATTAGGTGGTGCGGTGACTGAAACAGGGGATGGCTATCCGGGCTGGAAGCCGAATCCTTCTTCTGAAATCTTGAAGGTGGCTGTAGAGAGCTATGAGCGTCTGTTTGGGGTAGAGCCCAAGATTAAGGCAATTCATGCCGGATTGGAGTGTGGCTTGTTCCTTGAGAAATATCCGTCGCTGGATATGGTGTCGTTCGGTCCTACTTTGCGTGGGGTACATTCGCCTGATGAACGGATGCTGATTCCTACCGTTGAGAAGTTCTGGCTGCATTTGCTGGATGTGCTGGCGCATGTTCCGGTACGAGGCTGAAAACGATGCGTTTAAGATTTTTATTGCTGTGGGTAGCCTGTCTTACATGGGCTACCCTGACAGCTCAGCAGGAGTTTCGCATTATGGAATATAATGTGGAAAACTTGTTTGACTGCCGTCATGATTCTTTAAAGAATGACCAGGAGTTTCTTCCGGAAAGTGTGAGGGGATGGAGTTTCTCTCGCTATAAGAGTAAATTGAAGAATATTGCTAAGGTTATATTGGCTGCCGGAGGAGAGCAGGTGCCTGACCTCGTGGGATTGTGTGAGGTTGAAAACGAACATTGTGTCAAGGGATTGGTGAGGTATTCTCCTTTGCGTGAGGTGGGGTATAAGTATGTAATTACTCAATCTCCGGACGAGCGAGGAATTGATGTTGCTTTATTGTATCAGCCGCAAACGTTCAGATTGCTTGCCAAACGGGCTATCTCTATTCCTTCTGAAAAAATAAAACGCCGTCCTACCCGTGATATTCTGCATGTTACAGGAAAGGTGGTTTCGGGCGATACACTGGATGTGTTTGTGTGTCATATGCCTTCACGTTCGGGAGGGGAGAAGGAAACAGAGCCTTATCGACTGTTTACTTCCGGTTTTTTGCGCAGAGCTGCCGATTCAATTATGGCAATCAGGCAGAATCCGAATGTGATTGTGATGGGCGATTTTAATGATTATCCTTCTAACCGTGCGCTGGTAGAGGTGCTTGGTGCGGTGAAGCCGGAGGGAAAAATGTACTCTCGAAGACTATATAATTTAATGGCAGGAAAGCCGGGAGGAACGTATCGCTTCAGAGGTGAATGGGGGCTGCTTGACCAGATGATAGTGAATGGTTATCTGCTGGGTGAGAATCCGCGTATTCATACGGCTTATGAGGAAGCACAGGTGCTGCGTTTCCCTTTCCTTTTGGAGGAAGATGAACGCTATGGAGGGGATACTCCTTTCCGTACGTATAAGGGGATGCGTTATCAAGGTGGTTATAGTGACCATTTGCCTCTTTTGCTGAAGTTAAGCATCCGTGAATAAATGGGAGATAGCGTAAATTCTCAATTTATGCATATCCTCGGGAAATAGATGAAAACTGACGACCTCTCCGCTGTCCTGATGGAAAGCGGGGAGGTCGTCAATTTGTGGGTAATCTTACAAAGAGATGTAGAGTGATTTAATGGAACTCGCAGATTACTTGCTGAATTCTTTATGGAATTCTACTACGGCTTCGATGCCTTTCCGGAAGATGTCTAAGGAGAAGCTTTCATTCGGTGAATGGATGGCATTGCTTTCCAGACCGAATCCCATCAGTACAGTCTTGATGCCAAGGATTTGCTCAAAGTCGCTGATGATAGGAATGCTTCCTCCGCGGCGCACAGCCAATGGCTTCTGACCGAATGCTTTGGTGAAGCCCGCTTCTGCGGCACGATAAGCCGGAAGGCTGATGGGACATACGTATCCTTCGCCGCCGTGCATGGGAGTTACCTTGATGTCGACATAATCGGGGGCTATCTCACGGATGTAGTCAATGAACAGTTGGGAGATTTTTTCATGATTCTGATGCGGTACGAGACGGCTGGATACTTTGGCATAGGCTTTCGACGGAAGTACGGTCTTGGAGCCTTCGCCCGTGTATCCTCCCCAAATGCCGCAGATGTCGAAAGACGGACGGCAGCTGTTGCGCTCCAGGGTGGAGTAGCCTTTTTCGCCTTTCAGTGCTTTGACTCCGATGGCTGCCATGTATTTGGATTCGTCGAAGGGGATGTGGGCTATCATTTCCCGTTCTTCGGCAGGAACTTCTTCTACATCGTCATAGAAATGAGGGATGGTGATGCGTCCGTTTTCATCTACAATCTGAGCCAGCAGGCTGCAGAGGGTGTTAATGGGATTGGCAACTGCTCCTCCAAAGTGACCGGAGTGGAGGTCTCGGTTCGGTCCTGTCACTTCTATTTCCCAATAAGCAAGTCCGCGGAGTCCGGTAGTGAGTGAGGGTAAATCTGCACCCAGCATGCTGGTGTCTGATACCAAAATAACATCAGCTTTCAGCAGGTCTTTGTGCTCTTTCAGGAAGGCGTTCAGACTGGGGGAGCCGATTTCTTCTTCTCCTTCAAAAATGAATTTCACGTTGTGGCGCAGCAGTCCTTCGTGTACCATATATTCAAAAGCTTTGGCTTGAATCATGGCTTGTCCTTTATCGTCGTCGGCACCGCGTGCCCAGATGCGTCCGTCGCGGATTTCAGGAGCAAAGGGATCGCTTTTCCATAAATCCAAGGGTTCGGCGGGCATTACATCGTAGTGGGCATAGACCAGTACGGTAGGTGCTTCAGGATGGATTATCTTTTCGGCATAGACCAAGGGGTTGCCTTGGGAAGGCATAATCACCGCCTTATCTGCTCCTGCTTTCAAAAGAAGTTCTTTCCATTGTTCGGCGCAAGCTTGCATGTCGTTTTTATGTTCGGGCAGTGCGCTGATGCTGGGTATCCGGATGAGGCTGAATAACTCTTCTAGAAAGCGGCTCTCATTTTCCTGTATGTATTGTTTGATGTCCATAAGCTATAATTTTTTGGTTTTGGTTACGAAGATAACGAAAGTTTTTGTTTTTTGAAACTTCTGTGTATCTTTGAGGCCAAATAAAAGGTATCGGATAGAGAGGATGCCTGGTCAACTAAAAGAAGGAATTATGAATAAAGTATGGAATTTAGGGAGAATAGGAATTGCTGCCATCTGCTGTCTGCTGATGACAACGTTATTTTCATCGTGTGAAGAAACCTGTATACATGCCGACCGTGCCATGCCGGGGATGTGGGTTATCGAAGATATTTATGATATCTCGCCAGAGGGACTTGTAGATATGCCCTTCCGCATCGGTGATGAGGTGGAGTTTATGGAAGACGGTTGTCTCTTTTTATGGGATGGCCGCTATGAACATGAGGGCAACTGGTGGGTGGAAGAGCACTTTAATGCTACTTATATCTGTATCAAAATGGAGGGCTATAGAGATCCAATCAGAGGACGCATTAGTGATGTGTATGCCGATCGGGTGGTTTGGTCGATTTATCCGCATTATGTAAGCGATTACTGGATGGGAGAACCGGTGACGGAACTGACTTTCCGGAGCCTAGAGTAAGGAATCGGTAAAAAAAACGGAGCGTTTTATCGCTCCGTTTTTTATGTCTTAAAGGTCTTTCAGAAGAATCCGGTTGTTTTGTTCTGTAAATTCTTTACGTGCCTTGACCAGTACTTTCCATGAGTCGGGATAGCGGGCGTTGTCTATTTTGAAATCTTCTGATCCGTTCATGTCTAATTTGGTGAGAAGCATGCCTACCGTCAGACGGTTAATGTCAACTCCGGGGATATAGGTAATGTCTCTTCCTTTTTCGTCGCTGACCGCCTCGTAGATTAAATGCATATCTTGCAGTTCATATAAAATCCGCTTGGTCAGCCGGATTGGAATGCGGTGCTCCCTGCTCAGCTCTTCTGCCGTATAAGGAACTTGTATCTGCTCAAACCGTTTGCAGATGGCTGCAAGAATGATGGTGCAGAAGAAATCATGGTAGCGGCGGCTGATGTTCTCGGTCTCTTTATCGAAACTGAAGGCATCGAGGTTTTGGCTGATGTAGCTCATTTCTGCTCCGAGGAGGCAGATGGTCCATGAAATTTGAGTCCATAGCAGGAACATGGGGATGGCGGCGAAGCTTCCGTAGATGGCATTGTAGTTTGATACCCAAATCTGGCTGTTGATGTAGAAATACTGGAATGCCTGGAAGGCGCTTCCTGCTAGAATACCCGGCAGTATGGCATGGCTGAGGCGTACTTTAGTGTTTGGGATAAAAACAAATAATCCGATAAACATGCCCCATGTAAGGGTATAAGGTATCATGCGGACCAGAAACTTCAGTACCGGACCGAGAAGCAGGTAGTTATCCATCTGTTTCACATACGTGGTCATGAAGATGGTTAATCCACTGGATATGACAATCAGCAGTGGAAGCAGCAGTAACATGGAGAAATAGTCGGTTATCTTCCGGAATACAGTACGGGGATGTTTCACCTGCCAGATGGCATTGAAGCTGCGTTCGATATTATCGGTCAGAATGAGTACGGTCCAAAGCAACATGATTAAGCCCACTCCGATGAAAATGCCGCTTTGTGCATGTTCCAGATAAGAGTTGACCCAGGTAATAATCAGCTCAGCCTGCTGCTGGGTGACACTTGTACGAAACTGGTTTTCCATTAGGGCATCAAAGCCTAATCCTCGCGCAATGGCAAAAAGAAGTGCTAGGATGGGGATGATGGAGAGCAGGGTGCTGTAAGTCAGAGCTGAGGCACGCACGGGAATGCGGTCGGCTGTAAATTGACGGATAGAAAGAAGAACGATTTTTATACAAGCATAGATGCGGTGCTGCAGCGGTGTTGCCTCCTCATCGGTTACGCGCCAGATGCCGACAGTGAGAAATTGTAGCCAATTCTTGATTTTAGCTTGATTCATGAAATAAGTTTAGGTAAAAGGGTAAGGAAAAAAGAGATGCAGTCGGCCGATAAGCCGGGTTCTGTTTCCCGATAAACGGGATGCCTGTCATTTATCTACGCTTCACGTCACCGAAAAGCTCTAGCGGTCCACCCTCCGACGTGGGGCGAGCAACCCTCGTTAATGCCGGTTTACATGACCTTACAACTCCTAAGATGCACAGCCTGTATGTCGCCATACAGCTGGTAGGCTCTTACCCTACCTTCTCACCCTTGCCTTTACGGAGAAAGGCGGTTATTTTCTTCTGCATTACTCCACCCTCGCGGATAGCTTTCTGTTAGGAAGTAGGATGCTCTGTGTTGCCCGGACTTTCCTCTTTTGCATTTATTAAATACACCAGCGACAGACTGTCCGACTGCAATCTCTGCGGCAAAGGTACGTAATAAAACTGAAATATGACGGAATTTTTGTCAGAAATATTGAATGTGTCAGTAAACTGACTGATAATGAATGTAAATTTGTCAGTTTCCTCCGTTAAGTGCGGTTAATGAGAAAAGTTTCTTTGTTAAAAGACGGAAAAAAGAGAGGGGGAGGTGTACAACTGTATGGTTTTTGTTCTACTTTAGCAACTGAAAGGTTAAAACACTATTGAAATTAACAATTAAGAACTATAAGATTATGAAAACATCAACTAAATTTGTAATAGGCGCAGCTGCTATGGTAGCTGTCAGTGCCGGGGTTGCCGGTGTAACTGCGTATGCGGTGATGCAGAATAACCAGAAGGATAATGCTTCTTTTTATGAAGCTTTCAATACAGCTCCGCTGACTCGCACGGCTGCTTTTGATGCGACTGCCATGCAACCGGTGGACTTGACACAGGCGGCTGAAAGTTCTTTGAATTCGGTGGTGCATATCATGGCTGTACAGCGCAGTAAGACACAGGTGATTCAGGGACAACCGGATATTTTTGATTTCTTCTTTGGTGATGGACGTGGCCGTCAGCGCCAAATCGAAACACCTGAGCAGCGTGGATTTGGTTCTGGAGTTATCATTTCGAAAGACGGATATATTGTAACGAACAATCACGTAATTGACGGTGCAGATGAAATTAGTGTGAAATTGCATGACAGTCGTGAAATGAAAGGGCGTGTGGTAGGAACTGACCCTACTTCCGACTTGGCTTTGGTTAAAATAGAAGGCGATGATTTCCCGGCAATTCCTATCGGAAGTTCGGATGCCTTGAAAGTAGGAGAGTGGGTACTTGCAGTGGGTAATCCGTTTACTTTGGGGTCTACGGTGACTGCCGGAGTGGTAAGTGCTAAGGCTCGCGGACTAGGGGCAAATCAGGTGGAGTCGTTTATTCAGACAGATGCGGCTATCAACCAGGGAAACAGTGGGGGTGCATTGGTTAATGCCCGTGGTGAACTGGTAGGTATTAATGCCATGCTTTACTCACCGACTGGTGCTTATTCGGGCTATGGTTTTGCCATCCCTACCAGCATCATGACGAAGGTGGTAACCGACTTGAAACAATATGGAACGGTTCAGCGTGCTTTATTGGGTATTGCTGGTCGTGATATGGGCAATGAGGTTTATCCGGAAGAAATACGTAAGGAGCAGAAAGAACTTGGAACCAATACGGGTGTACAGATTGTTTCGGTAGAAGAGGATGGCTCTGTATCGGGGGTATTAGAGAAAAATGATGTAATCATTGCACTGGATGGAAAGAAAATCAAGACCATGAGTGAACTTCAAGGTTTGTTGGCTCAGCACCGTCCGGGTGATAAGATCAAGCTTACGGTATGGCGTGACAAGAAAGAAAAAGAATTTACCGTGACGCTGAAGAACGCACAGGGAAATACCAAGGTGGTGAAGAAAGCGGATATGGAAATCTTGGGAGCAGCCTTCCGTGTGGTACCTGATGAAGTGAAACGACAGTTGAACTTGGGATATGGTGTTCAAGTAACCGGTTTGACCAGCGGACGAATGGCTGACAGCGGCATCCGTAAAGGATTCATTATATTAAAAGCCAATAATAAACAGCTGCGTACGGTAGAGGATTTGGAAACTGTAATGAAAGCTGCTTCACAGTCACCCGACCAGGTCTTGTTTATGACAGGAGTTTATCCTTCAGGAAAGCGTGCGAATTATGCAGTTGACTTGTCGCAGGCTGAATAAACTATCAGGAGGCATAGAATAGGTTTTTAAGGTAAAAGATGGGGGGAGGCGTGTTCAGGCTACTGACACGCCTCTTGACTTATGTTCTGATTCTATCTTTGTGGTAATTTAGTAGGGGGACGTTTATCGACGGTCTGTTGGATAGGGTAGAATAAAGAGCCATTCGGCTGGAGAAGCCGTAGGAAAGTGCGCTATAGAAAGAAAAATATAGAATAAGCAAGTAAAAATTCAAATTTTTTTTGTATTTTTGCATCCAAATCGTTTTATATAGAATGAGACAATTAAAGATTACCAAAAGTATCACTAACCGAGAGAGCGCTTCACTTGACAAGTATTTACAGGAAATTGGCCGTGAAGACTTGATTACCGTAGAAGAGGAAGTAGAGCTCGCTCAGCGTATCCGTAAAGGCGACCGTGTTGCTTTAGAGAAGTTGACACGTGCGAACCTCCGATTCGTAGTTTCTGTAGCTAAACAGTATCAGAATCAGGGATTGAGTTTGCCAGACTTGATCAATGAAGGTAACTTGGGATTAATTAAAGCTGCTGAGAAGTTTGACGAAACGCGTGGCTTTAAGTTCATCAGTTATGCTGTTTGGTGGATTCGCCAGTCAATATTGCAAGCATTGGCGGAGCAGTCGCGTATCGTACGTTTGCCTTTGAATCAGGTTGGTTCGTTGAATAAAATCAGCAAAGCCTTCTCTAAGTTTGAACAGGAAAACGAACGTCGTCCGTCGCCAGAAGAACTTGCTGATGAACTGGAAATTCCTGTAGACAAGATTTCGGATACACTGAAAGTGTCAGGCCGTCACATCTCTGTAGATGCTCCTTTTGTGGAAGGGGAGGACAACAGCTTGCTGGATGTGCTGGTTAACGACGATTCTCCTATGGCAGACCGTTCGCTGGTTAATGAATCACTTTCGAGAGAAATCGACAGAGCCCTTTCTACGTTAACCGAAAGAGAAAAGGATATTATTCAGATGTTTTTCGGTATTAACACGCAGGAAATGACGTTAGAAGAAATCGGCGACAAGTTTGGACTCACCCGTGAGCGCGTTCGTCAGATTAAAGAAAAAGCTATTAGAAGACTAAGACAAAATTCACGTAGCAAGTTGCTCAAATCTTATTTAGGGTAAGAAGCGTTGATTTCAGAAAAAAATGCCATCCTTCAGTGATGGGTCGGAGGACCTGAAACTGAAGGATGGCGTTTTTTATACCTGCTGTTGTTACGAAGGTTTAGTTCTTCATATATCGTTTCATGCCATTAGTTGAAAACGTTTTCAGCTTGCCGTTTTTGTCGGTGTAAATAAAATAAGCTTCCAGTTCTTGGTGACGGCTGCAGATGGCTTTGGCTGAATCGAGGCCTAATACCATAAATGAAGTGGCATAGGCATCGGCTGTGGCACAATCGGTAGCAATAACTGTTGCCGATAGAATGTTATGCTGGATAGGGTATCCTGTGCGCGGATCAATGGTGTGCGCATATTTTTTTCCGTCTTTGTAGTAAAAGTTGCGGTAGTTTCCTGAGGTTGCTAATCCTACATTGGTAACTTCCAGTACGGTTTGTAATTCCTGGTTTACAGCCAGTGAATCATCTACCGGTTTGTTGATTCCGATACGCCATGTTTCCATACTGGGATTTTCTCCTCTCATTACTAACTCCCCTCCAATATCAATCATGTAGTTTTTAATCCCTTTCCGCTCGAACAGTTGGGCTACCCGGTCCACTCCAAATCCTTTGGCAATCGAACTGCAGTCGAGCATGATTCTGGGGTCTTGCTTTACAATCTGTTTACCGTCGAAGAATACCTTATCAATTCCTATTAATTGGCGAAGACTGTCAACCTTGACCGAATCAGGAAATTCAGAGGTTTTGAAACCAAATCCCCAGGCATTTACCAGTGGGGCTACTGTGATGTCGAATGCTCCGTGTGTTTCTTTTGAAATCTGCTTTGAAAGGTTGAATACATATAAAAACAGACTGTCGGGGGTCATATCTGTGTTATTATTGATATGAGTAATTACCGAGTTCTTGTTGAAGGGAGATAATGAGAAATCTACTTTCTTCAGTTCGGCTTCGATTTCTGTTTTTAAACTGCTTTCATGCTGATAAGTAATTTTATATATGGTTCCGAAAACCAATCCCTGATCTGTTTGGTAAGGTGATTGTTTTTTTAGAATCAATATAGTGCCTATCACCAGAAAGATGAGGAATGGCAACTGCCATTTTAATTGTTTGTTTGTCATTCTGATAATATAGTTTAGTGGTTTAGTAATAAATGTTCAATCAGTATCTTTAGGCCAATTCCTATTAAGACCAGACCTCCGAAAAGTTCCATCCGGAGGTTGAAGCGTTTGCCAAAGGTTGCTCCAATGACACTTCCGGTCAGAGAAAGAACTAGTGAAGCGATTCCAATGGCCCAAAGGGGCATAGCAAGTGAGCTTAACGTTTCAAATCCGGTAAAGGCGAAAGAAATTCCTACGGCTAAAGCGTCAATGCTGGTGGCTACTGCTAAAGTCAGGATGACCGTCAGTCGAGTAGGGTCGAAGCAGGCTGTTTCTTCATCTTGGAAGTGTGAGCGGATCATGCGTATCCCGAGAAAAGCCAGTAATCCAAAGGCAATCCAATGATCGTAAGCTTGAATCAGGTGACTGAGGCTGCTGGCTCCCATCCAGCCGATGAGGGGCATCATGGCTTGGAACAGACCAAAGAAAAAGCCCATGCGCAAGAAGGTTGCCCATTGAATGCGGTGCAAAATAATTCCGCTGGTGACCGATACGGTAAAACAGTCGATGGCAAGACTGACGGCAAGTAGCCATATTTCCGTTAAACTCATTTAGAAAGGCAGATTGTAAATCAAGTTATACATTAGGTTAAAACTGCTTCCGGCATTTTTTCCGAATCCGGGAACATACCATGGAACAGAATTCTCATGATTGTCTACACTGATCCGTTTTTTATACCGTACACTCCAGCCCATACAGAATCCTTTGTATATTTTCACCTTCAGGCCTAAAACGGCTTCCATCCAGCTGGCTTTACTCTTGAGTCCGGAGTAAGCATATGGATAGGATATTTCGCCTCCGTAATTAGGATCGGTCATGTCTGGTCCGCTAACATCGTATGAAAAAGAGGTCATACCGTAACGCAGGCCTGCATATAGGTATCCAGGCAGGTGGGTCTTTTTGTAGAATACGTTGTAATCCATCCCTATGCGGAAATAAGGAGAAGAGGTTTTGTAATGCAGGTCGTTCCCCTCGTTTATGGCATCTGCTTTACCGTAACCCACTTCCAGTATCGGCATGAACCGGTTTTTCAAGTTGGCTTGGATGGCAATTTCACTGCTCAGAATGTCGCTTCCCAGCAAGTAACTGCCCAGACCGGCTATTTCTACCCCTACAGACAAGCCTTGATAGAGAGGTGTTTTTTCCTCTTTATCCTGCGTGGAAGGTAATTGGGCGCCTGATTTATGAATTTGTCCCCATGCGTCAGGAGAAGCAAGTAAGACACTACTCAGCATCAGTAGTCGTAAAATATAGCTTAAAGTTTTCTTTTTCATTATTGTCAATATTGGGATTAGTCGTTACTAACGAGTCCATCATTCTATTGGTGGAAGTTGCTTCAAGCACTTCATAAAACATCATGGTTCCGCAGTCAAGGTTGATGAAGTAAGGGATGTTACGATGCTTGATGGTAATTACGTCTTGTCCCTGCCGATTGTATTTGAAGATAAACCGGGTAGTTTCACCATAGCTGAGCGGAAGGGTGAGTGTATTCACTTTTGTCTCTTTATTTATTAAGGTATCATAAATGACGGTGTCATTGGTTTCTAGCTGACCTATGACGGTTAGGGTGTCATTGTATTCTACTGTTTGCCCTGACTGATTTACAAAATTAAATTTGGCAAAGGCCAAGGCGTTGGGTGGGCAATTTTCTGCTTCACAGGCTTGAAGCAGGAAGACTGCCAGCAGCAGTATGCTGAATACGACCGGTAATTTTTTCATGGCGTTACAGTTCTTTCTCTATTTGGTATTTGTTTCTTTCGGGCGAATTGCGTGAAATAAGTTCGCCTATGAATCCGGCAAGGAATAGTTGGGTTCCTAAAATCATCGTGGTAAGCGACAGATAAAAATAGGGATTGTCGGTTACAAGTCCGTAGGGGTTGCCGTGATACATGTCATAAAGTTTCATTGCACCTACAGCGATGACGGAGAAGAAGCCTAAGATAAACATGATGGAACCTAAAAAACCGAAGATATGCATGGGCTTGATTCCGAACTTCGACAAGAACCACAGGGTGAGCAGGTCAAGGTATCCGTTGACGAAGCGGTTTAGTCCGAATTTAGTCTTTCCGTATTTACGGGCCTGATGGTGGACAATCTTTTCACCGATGCGGCTGAATCCGGCGTTTTTTGCCAGATAAGGAATATAGCGGTGCATCTCGCCGTAAACCTCAATGTTCTTGATGACGTCATTGCGGTAAGCTTTCAGCCCACAGTTGAAGTCGTGGAGGTTATGTATTCCCGAAACAGCCCGTGCGGTGGCATTAAAAAGTTTGGTGGGAATGGTCTTTGATAAGGGATCATAACGTTTTTGCTTCCATCCGGATACCAGGTCGTAGCCTTCCTGAGTTATCATGCGGTATAGTTCCGGTATTTCGTCAGGGCTGTCTTGCAGGTCGGCATCCATGGTGATAACCACGTCTCCCTGAGCTTTTTCGAATCCGCAAAATAAGGCAGGTGATTTGCCGTAATTGCGTCGGAATTTGATGCCTTTTACCTTGTCGGATGCTTGGCTTAATGCTTCAATGACTTTCCATGAGCCGTCAGTACTGCCATCGTTTACAAAGATTATTTCGTAGCTAAAGTTGTTAGCTTTCATTACTTTTTCAATCCAGGCATGTAGCTCGGGTAGCGATTCCTCTTCGTTATAGAGAGGAATAATAACAGATATGTCCATTATAGTTATATGTTTTTTTTACGTTTCATTACTAACAATGCAGTGGGTAGTGCCAACAGCATGCCGTAAAACAGATTTTGGTAAATCAGTTGAAAGGTCAGGGTCAACGGAGACAGGGAAGAGATTGTGTTAAAGGCTTCAATCAACTGGTCTATGGAAAGAACCATATCTCCCTTAACCGATGATTTCAGTGACTCTAACTGCTCCAGATACATTCCTGATAAAAATCCGTTATCGATGTAGCGGAAATAGATATAGTGTCCCACAGCCGCTAAAAGAGCTGCAAAGAGATAAAGCAGGAAAGTGAAAATATATGCTCTGCCGAATGTGATTATACCGCCGCAGTATTTATTCCGGAAACGCCGGGCATAAATTACGCCGAGCACAGGGACAAAGAGGGTAAGCAATATAAAAAGGAGTTGCAGCAAAGGCATAGTGAAGCCTAATGGGAGAAAAGAAAACTTGATTATCCAGAAAACTCCCATGAAGGTACCAAAGCGCATTGCACCTTCTTGTAAGGTTATTGGTTGTTCGTTTGTCATATATATTTTATTAATTATCCTGCAAAAGTACGCTTTTTCATTTATCTGTGCTATATATAGAGAGGTAAAATCGGTTGTTTTCAAAAAAAATCGATTTTTTTTCAAGAAGGTATTGCAGATTCAAAAAATATGTCTACCTTTGCAACCGCAATCGAGAAACAAACGATGTAAACATCCGAAACGAACGATGAGTGACATACGGGTAAGTCCCATACGGCCAGCTCCTGTTGAATCCTCCAGGGCTTGATCGCAGCAAAGGTAGATGGTCGTAGCGGCGCGATATGGTAAGCTTACCCACCCGCCTCTTTAGCTCAGTTGGCCAGAGCACGTGATTTGTAATCTCGGGGTCGTTGGTTCGAATCCGACAAGAGGCTCAAAAAGCAGAACTCTAAAAGTTCTGCTTTTTTTATTGTTACTGCTTTGTAAGTTTTTATGCTTCATATTGTTTTTTATTTTTTTTGAAGATTATACTTTATTCGTTTTACGCTTTTCCGCTTTTTCTGTACCTTTGCAAGCATATTCAACAAAACAACTATATCGTTTAACAAACTAAAAACAATGGGTGGTTTTTTCGGAACAGTCGCAAAGGCTGAATGCGTGACTGATTTATTTTACGGCACGGATTATAATTCACACTTAGGAACGAAGCGCGCCGGTATGGCTACATACTCCGAAGGCGATGGTTTCATACGTTCAATCCACAATCTGGAAAGTTCTTATTTCCGTTCAAAATTTGAGAGCGAACTTCCTCAGTTCAAGGGGAAAGCGGGTATCGGTGTTATCAGTGATACAGATCCTCAACCTATGATGATTAATTCTCATTTGGGAAAGTTTGCAATCGTAACCGTGGCAAAAGTCAATAATACCGAAGAATTGGTGCAGGGATTACTTGAGAATAATATGCACTTTTCGGAAATGAGTATGGGAAAAACGAATCCCACTGAACTGATTGCTTTGCTGATAGTACAGGGAAAAGATTTCGTAGATGGTATTGAAAATGTCTTTAATAAGATAAAAGGTTCATGCTCTATGCTGATTCTTACGGAAGACGGCATTATTGTGGCTCGTGACAAATGGGGACGTACGCCTATTGTCATTGGAAAGAAAGAAGGAGCCTATGCAGCTACCAGTGAATCGAGCAGTTTGCCTAACTTGGATTATGAGGTGGAACGCTATGTCGGACCGGGTGAGATTATTCGGATGCGTGCCGACGGACTGGAGCAGCTTCGTAAACCCAACGACAAGATGCAGGTGTGCTCTTTCTTGTGGGTTTATTACGGTTTTCCTGTGTCATGCTATGAGGGACGCAACGTGGAAGAAGTGCGCTTCATGAGCGGATATAAGATGGGACAAACTGATGATTCGGAGGTAGATTGTGCTTGTGGCATTCCTGATTCTGGAGTGGGTATGGCACTGGGTTATGCCGAAGGTAAGGGAATTCCTTATCACCGTGCGATAGCTAAATATACTCCTACATGGCCTCGAAGCTTTACTCCAAGTAATCAGGATATGCGTGCATTGGTGGCTAAGATGAAACTGATTCCGAACCGGGCTATGCTGCAGGGTAAACGTTTGCTGTTCTGTGACGATTCGATTGTACGTGGAACGCAGCTTCGTGATAATGTAAATGTTTTATATGATTATGGAGCAAAGGAAGTGCATATGCGTATTGCTTGTCCTCCGTTGATTTATGGATGTCCGTTTATTGGCTTTACTTCTTCGAAAGGGGATATGGAACTGATAACTCGTCGTATCATCAAGGAAATAGAAGGTGATGGAAATGCTAAGCTGGCAGAGTATGCTACGACTGGTTCGCCGGAGTATAATGAACTGGTGGAGCGTATCCGTGCCCGTTTCGGACTGACTTCATTGAAGTTTAATACGTTGGAAACCCTGGTTGAGGCTATCGGGTTGCCTAAATGTAAGGTTTGTACGCATTGCTTTGACGGATCAAGCTGTTTCTAAAATTATAAATAAAACGTCAAGGTGTGTTAGCTGATGCACCTTGACATTATTAAAAAAGCGCTTTGACGGATAAATGAAACGTCAAAGCGCTTTTTTAGTTTTAAGCAGTGGGCTGAAACCGCATAATGGGGCTTATGGCTATTTCTGACGGTGACAAATGGTTCCCGTGGCTTGATAAGTAGGCATAACCAGAACTTCGGCTATTTGCACATGAGCCGGAGCGGAAGCTGCATAATACACCACATCTGCGATATCGTCGCCCGTGAGTGGTTGAATCCCATTATATACGGCATCCGCTTTTGTTTTATCTCCACGGAAACGGATGACGGAGAAGTTGGTTTCCACCATGCCGGGCTTAATGTTTGTAACGCGCAGGGGCGTGTCAACCAAGTCAATACGCAACCCGTCGGAGAGTGCTTTCACTGCCGCTTTGGTGGCACAATATACGCTTCCCCCTCCATAGGCTGCATCGCCGGCTATGGAGCCGATATTAATGATATGTCCATTGTTCCGTTTAACCATTTCCGGTACAATCAGACGCGTCATGGCAAGCAGGGCTTTGATGTTGGTATCAATTACAATATCCCATTCATCAAGTGAGCCTTCATATTCTTTATCCATGCCGAGAACCAGTCCGGCATTGTTTATCAGTACATCAATGTTTTGCCATTTGTCTTTCAGTGAATGAATCGCTTCGGTCATAGCTTGCCGGTTGCGCACATCAAAGGGTAAGGTAAGCACTTCCACTCCCTGTGCGGTAAGTTCATTTTTCAGACTTTCCAGTTTCTCAACATTTCGTCCATTCAATATCAAGTTACTTCCCATAGAAGCGAACTTGCGTGCACATCCTTCACCTATGCCGCTGGTGGCTCCGGTGATAAAAATGAGTTTGTTTTTCATAATGTTATGTATTTTTGTGCAGGCATGAACTATACTGTTTTTTTCCGATGGTTCGTACTTGCTGTTTAAACGTTGTATTAAAAAGCTTCGGTCATGTTGAAATAAAAGAGATTCTGTCCGTTGGTGAAATCACGTCCCATGTCAAGGCGCACGTTCATACGGGGTTGAACTTCAATGCGTAATCCCACGCCTGCGTTAGGCAGTACACCTTCTATTTTACCCGGATTCGGTCCCATGAATCCACATCCGCCCCATGCCACAAATCCCAGGTGATGAATGATTCGTTTCAGCCATGTACTCCGGTCGGTATTAAACATCTGGCGGTACTCTGCTACAGCCATGTGAGTTGATTTATCTCGATATTGTCCCATATAATATCCACGTAAATCGAATGGGGTTCCGGTCAGTACATATTTGTTTAAGGGAACCTCTCCAAATACGTGTTTGCTTTGTACGGTCCAAGCCAGCACTTTGCGTTTCCCTACGCTTTTATACTGTCTGTAGTCAAGCTCTATTCGATAGAATTCCGTATCGCTGCCTAAAAACTTTTCATACATCATTCCCCTGAAATCAAGGTAAAGTCCTTTATATGGATTGGCAGGAATATCACGCGTATCATATGAAGCGAGGATGCCGACACCTGAGCTGAAACTTTTATACCCATCGGCAGTACCTCCGGCTGCTTTGTAGTCAGCCTGCTCTATCAGATGTTTCGCCGGGTCGGTGATATGGTCATAGTTGATATCGATTTGCGGACCGATAAAGAAGTCGCTGTCTTTAATACGGAATAAAAACCACGGATTGATCTGGAGTCCGCTGTAGCGGTACTGGCTGGTAGAATCACTACGCACATAATCTTTATTCGTATCATAGCCTATACCATAAAAGTTCTCCTGTGAGTTCTTATAGGAAAACTGTCCGAAGATGCGAAAACGGTCGTTCTTGAAAAAGAGTTGAGGCTTAACCATAAGGCTGACCCCTCCGTTAAACATGAAAGCCAGTGAAGCTGGAATGACAGAGCGCCGCATTGTGGTATCTTTATGGTTCATACGGAACGTCATGAGTGCACTTCCGCCCACAAGCAGACCAAAATCGGGGGTATAACTCGGACCTCCTAAAATATTGTAATGGAAGTTACGTTTGGCTACCCGTTGGCGCCGTAATTCTTTTTTGGTAAGAGGTGCTTTAACGGTGCTGTCTTGGAGAGATTCCTGTGAAAATCCTGTGGATGTAATGAAGCAGGAAAGGCAAATTAAAATAAATGTTCTCATAATTATCAATTTCAAGGCAAAAATACGAAAGTTCATTGAATCTTTTGAGTTTTCTTGTAAGACTTTATGGTCTTGTAGTGGTTTTTAATAAAAAATGATAAGGAGTTTGGCTATTCGAAACCTATTTTTTACCTTTACATCAATGAATTTCAAAAAATGCAGATATGACAGTAATAGAACGTTTTTTAAAGTATGTAACTTTTGATACACAGTCTGATGAGTCGACCAATGTAACTCCAAGTACGGCGAAACAGATGGTGTTTGCTAAATATTTGAAAGAAGAGCTGGAAGCTATCGGGCTTGAGGAAATCACTCTTGATGACAATGGTTATTTGTTTGCCACTCTACCGGCAAATGTTGACCGTCCGGTTCCTACTATTGGTTTTATTTCACATCTGGATACCAGTCCGGATATGTCGGGTAGCGGAGTAAAGCCCCGCATCGTATCCGGCTATGACGGAGGAGACATTACTCTGTGCAGTAAAGATGGCATTATTCTTTCACCCAAGCAATTCCCGGAATTGCTTGATCATATGGGGGAAGATTTGATAGTAACAGATGGACATACGCTTTTGGGGGCTGACGATAAGGCTGGAATCGCTGAAATTGTTGCGGCTATGGCTTATTTAAAAGAACATCCGGAAATTGAGCATGGTAAAATCCGGGTAGGCTTTAATCCGGATGAAGAAATCGGACTAGGTGCTCATAAGTTTGATGTAGAACAGTTTGGTGCGAAATGGGCTTATACGATGGATGGAGGAGAAGTAGGCGAACTGGAGTTTGAAAACTTCAATGCGGCTGGAGCTCATATTACCATAAAAGGACGTAATGTACATCCGGGATATGCAAAGGGAAAGATGATTCATGCTGGACTGATTGCCTCTGAGCTGATTCAGATGCTTCCTGCCGATGAAACTCCTGCTACTACTGAAGGTTATGAAGGCTTCTATCATCTAACTTCGGTGAAGGGAGAAGTGGAGGAAAGTCAGCTCTCATATATTATACGTGACCATGACCGTGAGAAGTTTGAAGCTCGTAAGGCGTTTATGGAGCAGTGTGTTGCCGTTCTAAATAGTCGGTATGGGGAAGATACTGTAAGCATTCAGATTAAAGACCAATACTATAATATGCGTCAGCAGGTAGAACCGTTGATGCATATCATTGATATTGCCTTTGCTGCGATGAAAGAAGCTGGCGTTGAACCTCGTGTAAAAGCCATTCGTGGGGGAACAGATGGTGCGCAGCTTTCGTTTAAAGGTCTGCCTTGTCCGAATATCTTTGCCGGTGGATTGAATTTCCACGGACGTTATGAATTTGTTCCGGTGCAGTCTATTGAAAAAGCAATGCGTGTTATTGTCAAGATTGCCGAACTGACAGCAAAACGCTACTGATAATTTGGGGTTCTTGGGTTGAAGTATGATGATACATCATAAACTTAACAACTCAAGAACTCAAACCTTAGGAAGTTAACAGCTTAAGAACTTAAAAACTCAAACCTTAACATATTAATCTTATGAAAACAACTCCCTTTACCGAGAAACATATCGCTCTCGGTGCCAAAATGCATGAATTTGCCGGTTATAATATGCCTATTGAGTATTCAGGAATCATTGAAGAACATCTTACCGTTTGCCAAGGTGTTGGAGTTTTTGACGTGTCTCATATGGGCGAGTTTTGGGTAAAAGGTCCTCATGCTCTTGAGTTTATTCAACAAGTTACTTCAAATAATGCAGCTGTGCTGACTCCGGGAAAGATTCAGTATACATGCTTTCCCAATGAAACAGGAGGTATTGTAGACGACCTTTTGGTTTATGCGTATGAGCCTGAAAAATATATGCTGGTAGTAAATGCTGCTAACATTGAAAAAGACTGGAACTGGTGTGTTTCTCATAATCAAGTGGGAGCTGAACTGGAAAATTCTTCCGATAACATTGCCCAATTAGCTATCCAGGGTCCGAAGGCAGTGGAAGCATTGCAGAAACTTACCTCTTTAAATTTAAGTGAAATTCCTTATTACACATTCCGTGTAGGAGATTTTGCCGGTATACCGAATGTGATTATTTCGAATACCGGTTATACCGGTGCTGGCGGTTTTGAGCTTTACTTCTATCCGCAGGATGCGATGAAAATTTGGAATGCTATTTTTGAAGCAGGCGAAGAGTTTGGTATCAAGCCGATAGGGTTGGGTGCACGCGATACCTTACGTCTTGAAATGGGATTCTGTCTGTATGGTAATGATATTGATGATACAACCTCTCCGCTAGAAGCCGGATTGGGGTGGATTACCAAGTTTGTAGATGGAAAAAACTTTACTAACCGTGCAGCGCTGGAAAAACAGAAGGCAGAAGGGGTAACACGCAAGTTAGTAGGGTTTGAAATGATTGATCGGGGAATTCCGCGTCATGGCTATCAGCTGACTGATGCTGAAGGAAATCAAATAGGACAGGTTACTTCGGGTACGATGTCGCCTACGCGTAAGATCGGAATTGGATTAGGCTATGTGGAAACGGCTTTTGCCAAACCGGGTTCAGAAATCTATTTGGATAATCGGGGACGTAAGTTGAAAGCGCAGGTTGTAAAACCGCCGTTCCGGAAATAAACTTAGCTTATGATAAAAAAGAAAAGAGCCATTCCATTAATGGCTCTTTTCTTTTTTATAGAATAAAGGTTATCCTTTTATCTCATCTGGATGCGTGTGATTTCTCCGATATACATGGTATAGTCTTTAGAGGCATCAGCTGACTGGTTCAGTGATTTTAAATCTTCTGCTGACATTTTTTGCGCCATAGACTTTTTACATTCAATCACAATGACCGGCTGAGTGTTTCCTGAATTGTAGATAGAAAGCTTATATGTATTACTGTGTTCCATGACTGCATTAATTGCAATCCGGCTTTGGTCAACTAGCGTATAGGTTACGTTTTTGGCAAATAATTTACCGAAGCCACCCCAGTTTTCAGCTTTCAATTCAATTTCTTCCTCGTTGGCAGTCAATGTGATTCGTCCGGAAGAAACGATTGTGTTGAGGTTAGCAGGTAATTGTTCGAATGTAATATCCTTCAACTCTCCGCTTCCTAAGGTAGCAGTAGGAGTGGCAGGTTGGATAACCCCAGCGGGAATAGTAGTCTGCGTATTTAAAGTTTGTACACCTAAAGTGGCTGCTGCTGAATTAAACAAGTCATCTTTCAGATCAATGGTCTCGCGACGGAATTTTCCGCAGATAGGAGCCAACTTGGTTCTCTTTTTGTTTAAAGCCATGTCGTCGGTAATCCATTCTTCGGCAGTATACCGTTCTCCTCCGTCACGGTTTTCGTCATACCAGTATCGGATGCGACTTATATCTATTTTGCATAGTCCGTTTTGTGTATAGATGAACAGTTGATAATAAATACGAGTACGGTCAAGTGACAAGGCAGAAGAGGAGAACACTATATATTCTTCGGCCGATACGGCGATTTCACCTTTTTCTTCATCAGTATAAACTACCCGGCTTTGCAGTTTGTCTTTCGGCTGAAAGCGTTCGTTGGCCCATTCTAACATTTGTTTATAGATGACATCCTTTGAAAGAGATGGAGCTTTTATTTCTTTGGAGAATGATACTCTACCTTCAGTTAAGGTTACTGCACCGGCTAAGTATTTAGGATTCGAGTTGTCTTTTTTCTCACGTGCCGCAAGAAAAAGTGGCAAGCATGCCAATAAGATTAGTAAAAGTTTTTTCATGGTTAAAGTGTTATATAGTTTTTTATATTATTTACTTATCTTGTGAGATTACCTGTTATGGCATTTGTATCTCTTTTCGTATTCCTTATGAGGAAACCTATAGATTTTGTTTTACTTGACAAATATAAGCAATAAAAAAGAGAAGCTCTTTTAGAACCTCTCTTTTTTATGTAATTTAATATAGAATTATTTGACGGGAATTTTGTCAACACGTGCCTGATGGCGTCCGCCTTCAAACGGCGTGGCGAAAAACTCAGTCATAATCTTGTCAGCCATTTCGGAATCGATAAAGCGTCCGGGCATAACCAGAACGTTTGCATCGTTATGCTGGCGGGCAAGATGAGCTATTTCTGGAATCCAGCAGAGTGCTGCACGGATTCCTTGATGTTTATTGAGTGTGATGCCAATGCCTTGACCGCTTCCGCAGATGGCAATTCCCGGATAACACGTTCCTTCTTCTACAGCAAGAGCTAAAGGATGTGCATAATCAGGATAATCACAACTGTCAGAACTGAATGTGCCAAAATCTTTATATTCCCATCCTTTGGCTTCCAACCATTGTTTAACGTATTGTTTTAATTCAAATCCGGCATGGTCGGATGCTAATCCTATTGTTTTCATTAGAGCATTGCTTTTACTTGGTTGTATACATTTTCAGCGGTGAATCCCAGTTTCTCATCCAAAACTTTGTAAGGAGCAGAGAAACCGAATGATTCCAATCCCCAAACTTTTCCGTTGGCTCCTACCAGTCCCTGCAAGTTTACAGGAAGTCCGGCTGTCAGACCAAATATTTTAGCTCCTGTAGGGATGATGCTTTCCTGGTATTCTTTGCTCTGGCTGCGGAACAATCCTTCAGACGGAACTGAAACGATACGGGTTTTTACACCGTCTTTGTTCAGTAATTCAGCACCAGCCACTAAAGTAGCAACTTCTGAGCCTGAAGCAACCAAAATTACATCCGGGTTTTCTTGCGATCCGGCTACAATGTAAGCACCTTTAGCTGCCTGGCTATAGTCGTTTCCTTCAGGTAAGTTGGTGATATTCTGGCGAGACAAAATCAAACCAGTAGGAGTGTCAATGTTTTCCATTGCCAGTTTCCAGCAAGCAGTAGTTTCTTCTGCATCAGCCGGACGTACTACCAACATTGAGTTTTTGCCATGATGGTTTTTCAGTTTTTCCATCAAGCGGATCTGAGCTTCCTGTTCTACCGGTTCGTGAGTAGGACCGTCTTCACCTACGCGGAATGCATCGTGTGTCCAGATAAATTTAACCGGCAACTGCATGAGGGCAGCCATACGTACGGCTGGTTTCATGTAGTCTGAGAATACGAAGAAAGTACCGCAGGCAGCGATTACACCTCCATGAAGAGCCATACCGATACAGCAGCATGCCATAGTAAGCTCTGCCACACCTGCCTGGAAGAATGCTCCGCTGAAGTCACCGTTGGTAAATGCGTGAGTCTTTTTCAAGAAACCGTCAGTCTTGTCAGAATTAGAGAGGTCGGCTGAAGCACAAATCATATTAGGAACCTGCTGAGCCAAAGCTCCTAATACAGTAGCTGAGGCATTACGGGTTGCATCGTTTGCTTTCTGCTGGATACCAGCCCAATCCACTTTCGGAGCAGCACCGCTGAACCATTCGTTTTGCTGAGCAGCCTTTTCAGGGTTTGCAGCAGCCCAAGCTTGTTCTTCTTCATGACGCGCAGCAACGATTGCTTTCAGTTCTTCAGCACGTTTTGCATATAGTTCTTTTACATCATCGAAGATAACAAACGGATTTTCAGGGTCAGCTCCTAAGTTAACCATCGTGTACTTATAGGCATCGCCACCCAGAGGAGCACCATGGGTCTTGCAGTTGTGTTCGTAAGAAGAGTTGTCATCTTTACGTGCACCTTTACCCATGATACATTTACCGATAATCAATGTCGGGCGTTTGTCTTCTGCTTTAGCTGCATTTAATGCTTCACGGATTTGTTCGCAGTCATTACCGTTGATTTCGATAACGTTCCATCCCCAAGCGCGATATTTCATTGCAGTGTCTTCTGTAGTAACATCTTTTGTTTCGGTAGACAGCTGAATGTCGTTTGAGTCGTAGAACATAATCAGGTTGTCCAAACCTAATGTTCCGGCAATACGTCCGCTACCCTGAGAGATTTCTTCCTGGATACCGCCGTCAGAAATATAAGCATAAATCGTTTCTTTTGCGAATGTCGGGTTTCCGGTGCGTGCAGCCAGAAACTTAGCAGCAATCGCTGCACCGACAGCAAACACGTGACCTTGTCCTAACGGACCTGATGTGTTTTCAATTCCACGCATCACGTCTACTTCCGGATGTCCGGGAGTAGGAGAGTCCCACTGACGAAGTTGTTTGAGTTCGTCAATGCTGAATTTGCCAATCAAAGCCAACTGAGAATATAACATCGGAGCCATGTGACCTGGGTCCAAGAAGAAACGGTCACGACCTTCCCACTTCGGATTTTGCGGGTCGTATTGTAAGAATTCTGAATACAATACATTGATGAAATCGGCGCCTCCCATAGCACCACCCGGATGTCCTGATTTTGCTTTTTCAACCATTGATGCAGCTAAGATACGGATGTTATCGGCTGCGTGGTTCATTACTTGTTTGCTGTTCATATTAATAGTTTATTTGAGTGCTAATAAATGCGGTTTTCCGCTTGTCTGTTAAGTTTAATGGTGACAAAGATACTAATTTTTCTTTATTTCTTGAACTTTGCTGCAGCTTCTTCAATGGGAAGCCCTGCTTTATATTCTTCAATGTATGCGTTAAATCCTGCCACATCGTCGGCTGTAGGAACAATTTCTACACCTGCATCTCCTGCAAATACCTTAGCGTCCAAGAAATCGGCAAGGCTTTGTTTTTCTGTATTGTTTACAAGGTAGGAACCCAGTAGGGCAATGCCCCAAGCACCTCCTTCACCAGCTGTTTCCATTACGGAAATCGGCGAATTGATGGCTGCTGCCAATATACGTTGACCCACTCCCTTGGTTCTGAATAAACCACCATGACCTGTAATGCGGTCGACTTTGATTTTTTCTTCGTTGAAGAGAATGTCGTTGCCTATTTTTAGTACACCTACTGAGCCGTATAAATGTGCACGCATGAAATTGGCAAGGTTGAATTTGTCGTTTGCAGAACGTACGAATAAGGGTCTTCCTTCAGCTAAGCCGGTTACGGGTTCGCCTGAAATGTAATTGTATGAAATCAAACCTCCACAGGCTGCATCGCCTGTAAGTGCATGGTTATAGAGTTTGCCGTAAAGCTCATCCATATCAACGGGGATGCCTAACAGTTCTTGGTATTCTTTGAACAGGTTCACCCATGCGTTCAGGTCGGAGGTACAGTTGTTGCAGTGAACCATTGCCACCAGACTGCCGTCGGGGGTAGTTACCATATCAATCATTTCGTAAGGTTTCGACAGGTCTTTTTCCAAAACAATCATTGAGAAAGAAGAAGTTCCTGCTGAAACGTTACCAGTACGTTGCTTAACGGCATTGGTGGCTACCATACCTGTACCGGCATCACCTTCGGGAGGACAAACCGGAATTCCGGCTTTCAGGTGTCCGGATGCATCGAGCTTTTTAGCTCCTTCTGCAGTCAGGCATCCTGCATTTTCTCCGGCAAGCAATACCTTCGGTAAAATGTCGGTCAGTTTCCAGCTATAACCTCTCGGAGCAACCAGATTATCAAATTTGGCAATCATGTCGGCCGAATAGTTTTTAGTAGCAGGGTCAATGGGGAGCATACCGGAAGCATCGCCTATGCCTAAAACTTTCTCTCCTGTAATCTGCCAGTGAACATATCCAGCCAGTGTGGTCAGGAAGTTGATGTCTTTTACGTGAGATTCATTGTTCAGAATAGCTTGATAGAGGTGAGAGATGCTCCAGCGCAAGGGGATGTTATAAACAAAGAGAGATGATAATTCTTCGGCAGCTTTTCCGGTGTTGGTATTTCTCCATGTACGGAAAGGTACAAGAATTTCTTCTTTGTCATTAAAAGCCATGTAACCATGCATCATGGCACTTACACCGATGGCAGCTAACGTTTCAATTTCTGTGTTATATAGTTTGTTTACCTCTGAGCGAAGGTCTGCATAACAATCTTGAAGTCCGTTCCAAATAGCTTCAATGCTATAAGTCCAAAGTCCGTCGACCAGCTGATTTTCCCAGCTGTGGCTTCCTTGAGCAATCGGTTGGTTGTTTTGGTCTATCAAGACAGCTTTGATACGTGTTGAACCAAATTCGATACCGAGAATTGCTTTCCCGGCTTCGATGGTTGACTTTGCGTCTAATTTCATAGTGATTTTTGTATAAAAGAGTTGATAATATGAAATGAGAAATAAAAGTGTGGCAAGCAAAACTGTTTGCCGACACTTTTATTTAGTGCAATGATAGGGGTTAAAGTGGGGGATAAGTGAGGAGTTGCCGCCCGCTCAGGCGGGCTTGGGCTGAGACTCTTTGCAGAAACATAAATTCAGGTTCTCTTCCCAAACGGAACAACAACAAATGTGACAACTCCAACGAAAATATCCCTTCTATAACTAACCTAATTTGCATGATTACGTATTAGCAAAGTGCTTTGTTAAGCATGTAATACACTTCGTTCATGCGAAGTTCTTTTTTGAATTCGCTGATGGTGGTGTCTTTGTTGATATGTACCATTTCGATTCCGGCGATTTCTGCATAGTCTTCCCAGTATTCAGCTGTCAAGTCGTATGAGAAACAAGAGTGGTGTGTACCACCAGCCAAAATCCATGCGCCTGCACCTACTTCGAAGTTAGGCTGCGGAATCCACAATGCTGAAGCAACCGGAAGTTTTGGAAGTGGTTTCGGCTCGATGCATTCTACATCGTTTACTATCAGGCGGAAACGGTTGCCCATGTCGATAACGGTAGCAGTACATCCTTTGCCGGTTTTTGAGGTGAAGACGAGACGTGCAGTCTGGCTCTTGCGTACACCGATGCCTAAGAAGTGTACTTCCAGGCGAGGTTTGTTTGATGCAATCAGCGGACAAACTTCAAGCATGTGTGACTGAAGGATAGAACTGTTGGCACCATCGAAATTCAGTGTATAGTCTTCCAAGAAAGAACATCCTTTTGACAATCCTTGGTTCATTACCCATACAGTGCGGTAAAGAGCAGCCGATTTCCAGTCGCCTTCTGCACCGAATCCGTAACCCTCAGCCATTAAGCGCTGTGAAGCCAATCCTGGAATCTGATCGAAATAGCTGCCGTCAGTCTGACCCAGGTCATCGAAGTTGGTAGTGAAACCTTTTGCACCTTTTGCAGTCAGGATGGCACGGAGAGCCAATTCAGCTTTTGCGGCATTCCATACTTTCTGGTAGGCTTCAGTTGACTTGTCTTCTAACTCTGCATCGTGATCGTATTCGTTGAAGTAAGTCTGTACCAATGCATTGACATCTTCGTCTTTTACTTCTTTGTGGTATTTCATCAGTTCGCTGGCAGGGCAGTAGTCTACATGGTATCCCATACGCTGTTCTGCTTCAACTTTATCACCGTCGGTAACGGCAACATTGTTCATCTGGTCGCCAAAGCGGAGAATCAGCATATCTTGTGAGTCAGCCCATCCTGCGCAGACACGCATCCAGACAGCGATTTTATGTAAGGTATCTTCGTCTTTCCAATAGCCTACTACTACTTTACGACGGATACGCATACGAGTACAGATGTGACCAAATTCGCGGTCGCCGTGAGCCGACTGGTTTAAGTTCATGAAATCCATGTCCATGGTGTCCCAAGGAATTTCCTTGTTGAACTGGGTGTGTAAGTGCATCAAAGGTTTTTTCAACTGCTGCAAACCGTGAATCCACATTTTTGCCGGAGAGAAAGTGTGCATCCATGTAATTACACCAATACATTTTTCATCGTTGTTAGCTGCTTTGAATACTGCTTCTACTTCTTTAGAAGAGTTTGCTGTACCTTTATATACTACTTTTACAGGCAATTTACCGCTGGCATTCAAGCCTGCTACCATTTCATTACTATGTGCGTCTACTGCAACTACTGCGTCACCTCCGTAAAGGAGCTGAGCTCCTGTTACGAACCATACTTCATATTGACTAAAAGCGTTCATAATATTTTGTTTTAGGTAAGTTTATATGTTTATAAAAAAATCTTGTTTATTTTTTCTGTCCATAATAAGCATTCGGACCATGTTTACGGTTGAAATGCTTTTCTACCAATAGCGGATTCATGGTCAGGTTGGGGTTTACAGCAAAAGCGATGCTTGCCATTTTAGCTACTTGCTCCATTACAACGGCATTGTGAACAGCATCGTGTGCGTCTTTTCCCCATGAAAACGGACCATGGTTTTTTACTAGCACTCCCGGTGTATGTACGGGGTTCATTCCCTGGAAGCGTTTTACGATGACGTTTCCGGTTTCCAGCTCGTATGCTCCTTTAACCTCTTCTTCTGTCATGTCGTCGGTGCAAGGAATTGCTTCATGGAAATAGTCGGCATGTGTTGTTCCTATGTTAGGAATACTCATACCTGCCTGTGCCCATGCGGTTGCATAAGTAGAGTGGGTATGAACTACGCCTCCGATTTCAGGGAAAGCTTTGTAGAGCGCGAGGTGAGTCGGTGTGTCGCTCGACGGGCGCAAGGTTCCTTCTACAACATTTCCTTCCAGGTCAACAATGACCATATCGTCGGCTTTCATGTCGTCATAAGATACACCACTCGGCTTGATGACCACCAGACCGCTTTCACGGTCAATGGCAGAAACATTTCCCCAAGTGAAAATTACCAGTCCATGCTTAACCAGATCAAGATTAGCATGGAATACTTTTTCTTTTAGTGCTTCTAACATGATATTTAAAGTTTGAATTTAGGATCTTTCTGATATGCCTTGTCGTTAAATTTATAAAGAAAGGCTCCTCTTTTTGATCCGGTTTTATCTTTCATTTCTGTTTTCTCAATAAATCCCATTTCGGCGATGCGTTTACGAAAGTTGCGCTTGTCCATTACTTCTCCGTAGATTGCTTCATAGAGACTTTGTAGCTGTGGCAGGGTGAACAGTTCGGGCAACATGTTAAAGCCGATAGGGGCGCGTGAGGCTTTATGCTTCATTTGTATCCGGGCCTTTTCTACCATTTCAGCATGGTCGAAAATCAACTCGGGCAGCTCATTTATGTTGACCCAGTAGGCATTGTGTTGCTGCACGAGTTCACGGTCGTATTCATTGATGTTGATCAATGCGTAGTAGGCCAGTGAAATAACACGTTCTCCCGGATCTCGGTTAACTGATCCAAAGGCACCGATTTGTTCCATATATACATTTTCCAAACCGGTAAGTTCGCTCAATACACGTTTTGCTGCATCGTCCGCACTTTCTTTTTCTTGTATGAATCCTCCCATCAGAGACCATTTCCCCATGGCAGGTTCAAAGTTTCTCTTGAGTAGAAGCAGGTTTAATTCACCCTTGTCGAAGCCGAATATGATGCAGTCAATGCCGACATAGAACTTCGGGTTGTTTTGATAAAATGCGGTCATAGCTATTATGTTTTTTTATTTTTCAATTCCAAATTTAAAGATACAATGGCTGTGATAGGTCTGTCCCGGTTCTAATATAACCGATGGCCATTGTGGCTTGTTGGGGCTGTCAGGATAGTGCTGGGTTTCTAAGCATACTGAAGCTCTTTGTGGATAGGTAATACCTTTTTTCCCTTTTACGGTTCCGTCAAGGAAGTTTCCTGTGTATACTTGGATACCCGGTTCGTCTGTATATACTTCAAGTGTAATGCCTGAAGTAGGGCAGGTTAATTTAGCGGCAACTTGTGTTGCGTCTCCTTTGGTCTTCAGTACCCAGTTATGGTCAAATCCGTTTCCGAATTTTACTTGTTCGTTGTCGAAGTCAGTTACACTCGGGGCGATGGTCTTCGGTGTGTTGAAGTCAAACGGAGTATTTTTTACTGCCATCATTTCCCCACTGGTCATAAATGTACTGTCTACTGGAGTTATACTGTCTGATGCTACATATAAAATATGGTCTGTAGCTGGTTTTGAGGGGTCTCCACTCAGGTTGAAATAAGAGTGGTTGGTCATATTGATAACAGTTTTTTTATCGGTAGTAGCATCGTATTTGATGTCAATCGCATTGTCGGATGTCAGAGTATAGGTTACATTTGCGGTTACATTTCCGGGGAAATTGTTGTCTCCGTCAGCCGATTTCATGGTTAGCATGATGGTACTGTCGTTTGTCTGGTTTGCTTCATATACTTGGTATTGCCATCCGGTAGGACCTCCATGAAGACAGTGTCCAAAGTTGTTTTGGGGTAATTGGATTTCTTTCCCGTCGATTGTTATTTTTCCTTGTTTGATACGGTTTGCATAGCGTCCGATGGCAGCTCCAAAGTCACTTGGAATGTGCTGATAGTCGGCAATGCTGTCGAAGCCTAAAACAACATCGGTCATCTTTCCGTTCTTGTCGGGTACCATGACTGATACTAAGCGGCCTCCGAAATTCGTTACACATATTTCCATGCCATTGGCATTTTTTAGTGTGTACAGTTTTACTGGTTTTACTCCATCTATCAATGTTTCAAAATTAGCCGGGTTTAGTCCTGATAAGGTTAATACAGACTGGGTTTCTCTTGTGGCACAGCTGCCAAGCATTATAAGAGAAATTCCCATTCCTAAAATAGATGTTTTCATGCTTTTCATAATGCGTATTTTTTATTGTTTTTTATTATGGTGTAAAAGTAACACTTAAACTAATTCGTTGTTGCTTTTTTGTCTATGTTCTTCAACATAAAAACGCTTTTTAAACAAATATTTTATTTTTCTTTACTGAAAAAGCCGTCGGACCTTAGTTAAGATAAGGGAGGAAGATAAAAATGTCAAAGCGTTTTGTTTGATGTGTTGAAGCGTTTTGAACGAAACGCCGAAGTGTTTTTTAGCAAGACATCAAGGTGGCTGAGACTGTAAAATTGTTTTTTGCAGATAGAGATATTTTGTTTTTATCTTGTCGTTTTTTCTGGCGTGTTTATAGCTGGCTGAATTTGTCTTTTCCTCACTCTTGTTATGGGTGGCTGCAAAACTGAATCCTCTAAGAAAATTTAAACAAGAAAGGGGAGGAATGCCAAAAACTCCCTCCCCTTTCTATATTTGATTTAGTAATACTAGTTACCAGAAGTATGCGTAGAATAAACCACAAAGTAAAATTACACCTAAGCTGGAAATAACATCCCATTTGTTCCAGCTCTGGAAGATGGTTTTCTTGTAGTCGGATGTAAATGTGATAGCCTCTATCTGTGCTTGAGAAGGAGCTGGAGTGAAGAATGAAACTACAGCCATTAATACCATGATGAATACCAGCAGCCAGATTTCGAAAATCAACCAGTTCGTTTGCCAGAACCAAGTTGTATATTCCCAGAATGCACCTTCCATTACAGCATTACCGTTATGAGTAATAACGTTGGTTATCAAGCGTAGCATACCGATAGCAAAACCTCCAATCAATCCCCATTCGCCTGCCAGCGGAGTGATTTTCTTGGAGAAAATACCCAATGTAAATACGGCTACCATAGCAGGAGCGAGCAATGACTGAATGTTCTGCAGATAGCTATATAATGTGTCCATGCTCATCATAACTGGCATCCATGCCAAACCAAGCAATACGACAACAACTGTTGCGATACGTCCAACCAGTACGTAATGAGCTTCGCTCATGCCTTTCTTCATAGGCTTGTAGAAGTCTTCGGTGAAGAGGGTGGCACATGAGTTGAAGAATGCTGCCAACGAAGCAACGAGTGCACAGATGAATCCGATGGTTACGATACCTTTCACACCTGCAGGAAGGATGAATTTTACCATTTGGGCAAAAGCTGCATCGGTGTCAGGAATATTTGTGCCGGCTTTCATTGAGAAGGCGAAGCCACTTTCGGGATCTTGAGCTAAAGCTGCAGCAATCATACCCGGAATAAGGAACATGAATACCGGGAGAAGTTTGAAATAACCGGCAGCAATTGTACCGCGGCGGGCACGTTTGATAACTTCTTCGTTCGCTTCTCCTTTGGTTTGTCCAAGTACACGCTGTACGATGTGCTGGTCAGTACACCAATACCAGAAGCCGATGATGCTTGCACCGATGAAGACAACGAATCCCGGATATTCTTTATACATAGGGTCGCCTTCTTCCCAGTGGAACATGTGGGTAGTTCCGTATCCGTCATGTAACTGACCGCAGAAGTTCATCATGTTTGTCCATCCGTCGCAGATATTTCCTCCGCCTAAAGCAGCAAGACCGAGGAACAATACAAGGAATGAACCGATAATAAGGATAGGAGTCTGGATGGCCGACAAGGTCATTACGCCTTTCATTCCACCGAATACGGTGAAGACAGCAGTAACAGCAATCAAGCCGACTGCTCCGTACCAAAATGGAATATCAAGCAGGTATTCAAAGAAAATACCTCCGGTGAAAGCGGTTACACTTACTTTGGTAAGTACGTAAGCCACAAGGGTGATGATTGAGAGCCATGAGCCGGTTGCTTTAGTATAGCGGAATTTCAAGAAGTCGGGCATGGTGATGATTTTGCCTAATTTGTTGTTGAGCAGCTGGTAGAATGGCACGAATAACCAACCGAGAATCAAGATCATCCATCCTTGCATTTCCCAGTGAGCCATACCTACACCGTCTTTTGCTCCGGTTCCTGCTAAGCCTACAAGGTGCTCAGAACCGATGTTTGCTGCAAAAATAGCAGCTCCAATGATGTACCAAGGTTCTCCTTTACCGAATAGATAATCTTCACTGTTGGCACCTTTCATTGATTGTTTGTCTTTTTGAACTGAGCGATAAACTGCCCATGCTACGAGAATGACTCCTGCGATAATAATTAGCCAGTCGAGCCATACAAATTGCTGTGAATTCCAATCCATAATTTGTTGTTATTTAAATTATTAATGTATTTGATTCGTTGGTTATAAAAATGTTTTTCCTCAAAGGTGTATTTACAACACTAATTCGACTGCAATATTAAGCATAAACTATCAAATGTCAACTGCTTGCTATTATGTTATAGAACATTTTATTGTATTTTTTTAATGGGGCGAATCGGATAATGGGATTTGTGTATTTTATTAAAATATTGGCATTCAGGGATATAATGATGCGCTTACTGTCTTTAAAAGGCAGGCAAAAGCGAGTTTGGGCTTAGAAAAACTCATAAAAAGGACTTTTCTTATTATTTTTATTAAATTAAAAGACAATAAAGTAAATTTAATAGATTATCTTTGCATCACTTATGAAATAGATAGAAAAACAAGGCTCTTCGAAGTAAGTTTTTTTATAATGTTAAGCTTTAAATAATCAATATGGTGATATTAAATCGAAAGAATTTCCCAGTGTTGGCTTCAATGGTGTTGGCGCCGACTATCCCAGCTCATGCTTTAACAGATGCGGAACAGAAAAAACAAGATGAAAAACGTCCGAATGTGCTTATCATTTTAGCCGATGATTTAGGCTATGGGGATTTGGAATGTTATGGTGCAAAGAACGTGAAGACCCCCAATGTCAACCGTCTGGCTACTGAAGGCGTTCGCTTTACAAATGCACATGCCATTGCAGCTACAAGTACTCCCTCTCGTTATTCTATATTGACCGGTGAATACGCATGGCGCAAGCCGGGTACCGACGTGGCTGCCGGTGATGCTGGCATGATTATTAAGCCGGGGCAATTCACAATGGCTGATATGTTTAAAGGTGCAGGTTACGCTACTTGTGCCATTGGAAAGTGGCACTTAGGGTTGGGAGACAAGACTGGAGCTCAAGACTGGAATGCGCCTCTGCCGGCTGCCTTGGGTGATTTAGGCTTTGATTATCATTATATAATGGCAGCTACAGCCGACCGCGTCCCCTGTGTATTTATAGAAAACGGTCAGGTGGCAAATTATGACCCTTCTGCTCCGATAGAAGTGAGCTATGTTAAAAACTTCGAGGGAGAACCTACGGGAAAAGACCGTCCGGATTTATTATATAACTTGAAACCCTCTCATGGACATGATATGTCAATCGTGAATGGTATAAGTAGAATTGGCTATATGCGAGGAGGTGGAAAAGCGCTTTGGAAAGATGAAGACATTGCTGATTCAATTACTACACATGCGATTCGCTTTATCGAGCAGCATCAGGATGAGCCGTTTTTTATGTATTTTGCAACAAACGATGTACACGTTCCCCGATTCCCGCATCAGCGCTTTCGTGGAAAAACCAATATGGGACTTAGGGGGGATGCCATTGTACAGTTTGACTGGTCGGTTGGTGAAATCATGAAGACTTTGAAGAAATTGGGTATTGATGATAATACGCTGGTTATTCTTTCCAGTGACAATGGTCCGATAATCAATGATGGTTATCAAGACCGTGCAGAAGAGTTGTTAAACGGACACAGTCCTTCTGGTGAATTACGCGGCCATAAATACGGTGCATTCGAAGGGGGAACCCGTGTTCCTGTTATCGTTCGTTGGCCAGGCGGTGCCGAGAAAAATGAGGTGTCGGATGTTTTGATGTCGCAGGTTGACTGGATGGCTTCTTTGGGGAAATTGATTGATGCCCGAATGCCTGAGAAGAGTGCACCCGATAGCTTTGACCGTTTGGGAAACCTCTTGGGAAAAGATGCAACAGACAGACCATGGATTGTAGAATGTGCAGCAAATCGTACTCTTTCATTACGTACAAAAGACTGGAAGTATATTGAGCCCAGTGACGGCAAACCTGTGATTCCATGGGGAGCTAATGTTGAAACGGGTTATTTGCCTATACCTCAGCTTTATGATTTGAGGAAGGGAAGGGAAGAACAGAATCTTTCAGTAGAGTATCCGGAGAAGGTTTATGAAATGGAAACGCTATTGAGAAAGGTAAGAAAAGGTGTTGCTCAGGTAAATGAGTAATCATTTCAGATTGACCGCTATCGGTTTTAGGTAAAATATATGTAGTGCATCTCGGCAGGGAAATTTCTTGCTGAGATGTTTTTTTATGACTCTTGTGCCGGGGCAAGTGGTTGATTCTTTTGTGTAGTTGGCGGTTGGCTCTGTGTGAGAAAATCGCAGTCAGGAGGAAAAGCCGAAGGAACAGGCATGGTCATAAGAACAAAAAGAAACCGCACGGAAGAATGTCGATTCGGTTGGCCGATTTCACTTCCGTGCGGTTTTTCAATGAGAATAGAGGAGTGTCTGGTTTGTCTGGAAGCACTCCTTGTATTGGTTATCGGATGAATAACAGTTCGCGATATTTAGGCAAGGTCCACATCTGGTCATCGACAATCAGTTCCAGTTTGTCGATGTGATAGCGGATGTCTTCCAGCATTGGAGCGATTGTGTCGTGATAAGCAATTGCCTTTTCACGTTCGCTTGTTAGGCGGTTTGCGATTTTCCGGGCTTCAACCATTTCGTCAACCTGCTCTTTAATAAATGCAGTATGTTCGGCTATTTCTTTGATGATAGCCAAGTTTTCGGCAGAAAGTGCAGTAGCCTCTTCGGCAGAGAACAAGGACTTCATTTTATAAGCATTGTCAACCAGTTTGGTCTGGTATTCGATAGCTACTGGAACGATGTGATTCATTACCAGGTCGCCGAGAACTCTGGCTTCAATCTGAATTTTTTTGGTGTACATTTCCCATTTCACCTCATTGCGCGATTCAAGTTCCTTGCGAGTCATGACACCGGTAGACTCAAACATATGGATGGTTTCCGGTTTCAGATAATTGTCGAAGATGAGCGGGCAGCTGGTTTCACAGTCAAGACCACGTTCTTCAGCTTCCTTTTTCCATTCTTCGCTATAGCCGTTGCCGTCGAAGCGGATTGGTTTACACTCTTTAATATATTGACGTATTACTTGAATGATTGCCGAAATCTTAGGCTCGCCCTTTTCAATAAGGGTATCTACATCTTTTTTGAAACGGACTAACTGTTCGGCAACAGCCGTATTAAGTGCAATCATGGCACTTGCGCAGTTGGCTTCCGAGCCGGGAGCACGGAACTCAAACCGGTTTCCGGTAAATGCAAACGGAGAAGTACGGTTGCGGTCGGTGTTGTCAATCAGCAATTCCGGAATCTGAGGAATGTCAAGTTTCATGCCTTGTTTCCCGCCCAATGAAACGAGATCATTGCTTGTGCTTTCCTCCAGATGATCGAGCACCTTGCTTAACTGGGTTCCGAGGAAAGACGAAATGATAGCGGGGGGTGCTTCATGTGCGCCCAATCGGTGTGCATTGGTTGCACTCATGATGGAAGCTTTCAGCAGGCCGTTATGGTGATAAACCGCCATCAAGGTGTTAACGACGAATGTAATAAAACGAAGGTTTTCTTCAGAGTTTTTTCCGGGAGCCATCAAAAGCGTACCTCCATCTGTTCCCAGTGACCAGTTGTTGTGCTTGCCCGAACCGTTTACACCTTTAAAAGGTTTTTCGTGGAGCAAGACACGGAAGCCATGATTGCGTGCAATCTTACGCATGAGTGACATTACAAGCATGTTATGGTCAACAGCCAAGTTGCACTCTTCGTAGATGGGAGCCAGCTCAAACTGGTTAGGCGCCACTTCATTATGACGAGTTTTTACAGGAATGCCTAATTCTAATGACTGAATTTCCAGATCTTTCATGAAAGCAGCCACGCGGGCAGGAATTGCCCCGAAATAATGGTCTTCTAATTGCTGGTTTTTTGAAGCTTCATGTCCCATCAGCGTACGGCCAGTCAGAAGTAAGTCCGGACGAGCGGCATATAGTCCTTCATCAACGAGGAAGTATTCCTGTTCCCATCCCAGATAAGAAATGATTTTCTTCACAGAAGGATCAAAATAGCGCATAACCTCTAAGGCCGACTTTGTAACGGCACGGATGGACTTCAGCAAAGGAGCTTTGTAGTCGAGCGATTCTCCGGTGTAAGCTATGAAGATAGTAGGAATACATAAGGTATCGTCTACAACAAAGACGGGGGAAGACGGATCCCATGCACTGTATCCACGCGCCTCGAATGTATTTCTGATTCCGCCATTGGGGAAAGAGGAACCGTCGGTTTCCTGCTGAACGAGCAGTTTTCCGGAAAATTCTTCCAGCATACCTCCCTTGCCGTCGTGCTCAACAAAAGCGTCATGTTTTTCGGCGGTACCTTCAGTCAGTGGTTGAAACCAGTGAGTATAATGAGTAACCCCCAGCTCAACGGCCCATTTTTTCATACCTTCAGCCACTTCATCGGCAATACTCCGGTCAAGAGCTGCTCCGTTATCAATAACGTCAACCATTTTTGCATACACTTTGCTAGGCAAGTATTTGAACATTTTTTCTCGGTTGAATACATATTTTGCAAAGTATTCACTGGGACGTTCTGCCGGTTGAGTAACAAGAATCGGTTTTTTGTGAAACGCTTCTTCTACTACTCTGAATCTTAATTTTGACATAATACCTAAGTTTGTATAGTTTTACATTTTTATATTTTGTATTATAGGTTTTGAGCGATACGCTTTACTCCTTTTTCGCAGAGTGAGCGTTCGTTGAAAGCTGTTAGTCGGATATATCCTTCACCTTGAGGTCCGAAGGCTGTACCCGGGGTACAAATCACGTTAGCTTCATAAAGTAAATGCTCAAAAAACTTCCAGGAACTGAGTCCGTGGGGCGATTCTACCCAAAGAAAAGGAGCGTTTTCTCCTCCGGCTACATACAGTCCGGCTTTTTCAAGAGTCTGGCGCATTTGCTGTGCATTACCCATATAATAATCGGTCATGTTTTTTACCTGCTCCATTCCTTCGTTGGTATAAATAGCTTCAGCTCCCCGCTGGCTGATATAAGAAACACCGTTGCATCTGCTTTGCTGGCGTTTATTCCACAGTTTATTCAAACTGATACGCTCGCCCGATAAAGTAGCAGCAGTTACATCTTTAGGGATGACCATATAACCGCATCTCACTCCGGTAAATCCTGCCGTTTTTGAAAAGCTCCGGATTTCGATAGCTACCTTTTTGGCTCCTTTTATCTCATAAATGGAATGCGGAATGTCCGGCTGTCGGATATATGCTTCGTAGGTGGCATCAAAAAGAATGAGTGTGTCGTTTTTTATGGCGTAGTTGACCCACTTTTTCAATTCGTCTTTACTGAGAGCTGTTCCTGTAGGGTTATTGGGGTGGCATAGATAAATAATGTCTATTCGCTGTTGGGGAAGAGAAGGGACAAAGCTGTTTTCTTTCAGACATGGCATATAAACCACATTGCTCCATTGTCCGTTTTCTTCTACTGTTCCGGCGCGTCCGCATGAGGCATTTGAATCAATATATGTGGAATAGACGGGAGAAGTGACCCCAATGCTGTTGTCGTGACGAAGTAAATCGCCGATATTTCCTATAGCTGATTTGGCTCCGTCGCTGACAAAGATTTCGCTGGCGTCCAAGCTGATACCGCGCTGTGCGTAGTCATGCTTTAAAATTGCTTCAATTAAGAAATTATATCCCTCGACAGGTCCGTAGCCGTGAAACGTATCGGAATGGCTCAAGTCGTTTACAGCTTTTGTCATTGCATCAATGCAGCTGGCAGGAATAGGGTAGGTAACGTCTTCTGTACCCAAATGAATGATATCAATTTTAGGGTGCGTAATTTTATATGAGTTAACCCGTTTGCTTATATCTGTAAAAAGATATTTATCCGGTAGCTTCATTAAATGTTCGTTGACTAATGCCATTCTGAATCTTACGTTCTATATTTTTGGCAAAAGTACGAAATAAATGTCATTCTTACTGCGATACGTATGAGTTTTTTTTCTTACTTTTGCATCAAATTTAAAATAAATCAATAGAAAAATGAACCCAGCTTTACCTGCTACTCGTAAGCAGAAAATTTTTCGTGAGGTAAGAGATTACCTGATGATTGCATTAGGTTTGATATTGTATGGTATCGGATGGACGGGATTCTTGCTGCCCAGTGACATTCCGTCGACCGCGGTTCCTGGAATTGCTTCTATTATTTACTGGGGAACCGGTTTTCCGGTACAGTATTCGTATCTTATTATAAACTTCTTGCTGCTGCTGTTGGCGTTAAAAATCTTGGGTCTGAAATTTTGCCTGAAAACCATCTTCGCTGTAGTGACTCTTACAGCGATATTAAGTGTGATTCAGGAAGTTGTTACCGGTCCGCTGATTCACAACCAGCCTTTTATGTCGTGTGTGTTAGGAGCTTCTTTCTGTGGGGCAGGTATCGGTATTGCTTTCTCGGCAAATGGAAGTACCGGGGGAACCGATATTATAGCTGCGATAGTCAATAAATACCGTGATATATCGCTGGGGCGTGTAATCTTGATGTGCGACGTGGTTATCATCTCTTCCAGTTATTTGGTATTGCATGATTGGGAAAAAGTGGTTTACGGTTACGTTGTATTATTCATTTCAAGTTTTGTGCTTGATCAGGTGGTAAACAGCGCCCGTCAGTCTGTTCAGTTCTTTATTATCTCAAATAAATACGAAGAGATAGGTAAGCGGATTAACAAAGACATGCATCGTGGGGTAACATTCATTGATGGAGTAGGATGTTACACCAACAAGCAGGTGAAGATGATGTTTGTTCTTGCAAAGAAAAGTGAATCGAATACCATTTTCCGCTTGATTAAAGATATTGATCCCAATGCTTTTGTTTCGCAAAGTGCCGTAATTGGTGTGTTTGGCGAAGGTTTCGACCGTATTAAAGTGAAGTAGTTCTTAATTTTATATATAAGTATTATGATGACTAGTGTGGAAGTGATTCGAACTCTTCTCGCTCAGTTTCATTGCTCGTTAAGCAAGGAACAGGTTCATGAGCTGGCAGAAGTTTTAGTATGTAAAAAGTATAAGAAAGGAGAACGTATTTTAGACGCAGGCGATGTCTGTAAAGCCATTCTTTTTATTGAAAAAGGGATGACCCGCCAGTTTTATTTTAAGAATAATAAAGATCTGACAGAGCATATCGGCTATGAAGGAGGTGCCATTATGTGTCTGGAGAGTTTATTGAAGCAAGAGCCTACCCAGTTGATGGTAGAAGCTTTGGAGCCTATTATCTTATGGGAAATACCTAAAGCAGAAATGGATAGACTTTCATTGGAAGATGCCGAGATAGGCACTTTTTACCGTAAGTTTTTTGAGTTTTCTTTGATTGAGTCTCAGGTCAAAGCTGATACATTGCGCTTTGAGCCGGCTCATGAGCGCTACAGCAAACTCTTGCAGTTACATCCTGAAATATTGAAGCGGGCTCCTTTGGTCTATATTGCCTCCTTGCTTCAAATGACTCCTGAAACATTGAGCAGAGTACGTTCTGCCAGTTTGAATGGATAATTTCATGAACTGAATAATAAGAATCTATAAGAGAAGGTCCGGTCTGTCATAAGCAAACCGGACCTTTTTTAGGTGGGCTTTAGAACTTTAGATTACAGCATATCGCAGTGCTGATTAGTTCTGCAATTCTTTCAGACGTCTTATTTTGTCGGTCTACATCATACACGTTTTCCCTTAGCAGCTTCTTGTGTGGAGCATGCTTTTGAATGGAATCTTCTTGCACTTTTTTCTGAATGTATTGCAGCCAGTTGCCGTCATCGGTATTTTCTTTTACTTTTGAGGTTTCTTCCGATTGTATTTTTATAGAGACTGAATCCGGTCTGATAGCTGTGGTATCCTGATGGAAAACAACAGGTGGAATCTCTCTCTTGTAAAAAGTAGGCAGTTTTAAGCTGTCTTCTTTTGTGGGTAAATAGTCCTGATATATTTTCCATGCATTTGCATTTTTACGGTTCCTTCGGAGCATACGTCCTCTTCGCGTCAGGTTTTCGGTAAGAAACTTGTTAATGTCTAATCCTTGAATTGCAGCTCCGGAACCTAATGGTGAAGATACGCTATTATACATTTCACCGGCAGAAGGTTTAAGGGTTCTGCCATACTCCTCATGGTAAATCGTACTCCCAAGGTGAAAGGTCATTTCCAGCTTTTTTTCTCGTTTAAAAACCAGGACGTCATATACCGGATCGTCTCCGAAGCGGGTCCAGATGCTATAAGGCAGCAAGCGGATAAAGTTCTTAGGTTTTCTGACGGTGGTAGTGTCAATTAAATTTCTCGGAACACCTAAATCCGTTCTAAATTCCATCCATGTCTTATTGAGGGGAGCTGTTCGAGGTTTGCTGTCTGGCTTGTCAGACGAGTTGAAGTCAAATTGAATCATCTTGACTGCATCCATGTTTAACTGTATATCATCCTCTTCTCCCGATTTGTTTTGTGCAAAAGAAGAGATTGGGGTGAGGGTACAGATAAATAGTCCGGAAACAAATCTTATTAGTGGGCTGAGCGGCTTCATCATATGTATCAAGTTCGTTTATAATCCTCTGACGCGTCCACCCTGCATCCAGCATTTTTTATAATAATCTTCATCTAGCTGGCTGACAATTACCCCATTACGGGTGCTGGCATGTATAAATCGTCCGTTTTTTAAATAGATTCCAACGTGGGTGGCTGTACGTTTTTGTTTTCCGTTATGAAAGAACACCAAATCTCCCTCTTGGAGTTTTCGCTTGGCTATGCGTTGGCAGTTTTGGGTATGTTGCTCATTTGCACTTCGTTTTAGCTTTTTGTGATATACCTTTTTATAAATATGGCAGGTCAGCCCCGAGCAGTCAATACCTTGTTTGGAGTTCCCTCCATACCGATAGGGAACTCCCACCCAGTGAGCAGATTCAACATACAGCTTATGGTTATCCTTTAAATCGATATCCAAATCTAAGCAGACTGCAGCATGAGCCAATTCTCTGAAGTCATAGCGTGGTGCACGTACTCCGCAGGAAGTGAGTAGCAGAATGCCTAAAATGCTTGTTGCTATATGTAGTTTTATTTTTACCATGAATACAAATGTAGGTAAAAAACTTCACTTTATTCATTCGCTTTTAGACTATTTGTATTTTATTCATGAAGTATAGGCATTTGCAGTCAGGGAAACAGGGTAGTCTATCTGGAAAACTGTGTTCTTGTTGGGTGTCCATTAGTTATCCGGCTGTTTGCCAAGCGGCATTTCCGTCTTGCAACTGAAGAATTTGAAGAAATGCCTTTACTTGAAAACGGGAGATTTACTATGTTTAGGCCAGATGAAAACAGGAATAAGCAGATTTAGTCGCTTATTTATCTAAAGGAACAGATGTAGATATTAGGAAGCGAACTGTTGTACGGTAAGGTATGACAGATCCATTCCTATAGGTATTAAGCAGGAAAACGGCAGACAGGTAGTAGCTATGATAAGAGCCGGGACGTTTAAGAGTAGGTTGAAATAAATTGTTTGTCCAGCTTGCTTATCTCATTCTCTATTTCCTCTAAAAACTCCTCTTTCTCCTCTATGGAATTTGTTGCTGTATACATGAAAAAATCTTCAGAAGAGATTGAGAGAGCTAAGTTTGCAGCCATTCTTTTTATACTTTTTTCTAAGACAATCATATCGGCAGGTGAAAATATGTCATTAAGAGGGAGTTTGATATGCGTCCATACTGTTTCTGCGATATCCTTTTCTCCCAAATTAGCTATTGACAGAGTAATTTCTTTTAATAGTTTTTGCTGAAGAGGCTTGTTGAGGGCGATCTCAATGCTGTCTTCCAACCAGTCAGTGCGATAGTAGAGCAGTCCGCAATAGTAAGATATGGCCTTTGATAAGCGCTCTAATTGTGAGTAGAAATCGTTTACGATGAATAGATTTGTTTTTAATTTGTTAATGTCCATAGGTTGAGTTTTTAGAAACATTTTTATCTATAAGATATAGATAAGGCGACTATAATGTAACACAAAACAAAATATAAATGTTTAAGGAGCGTAAAAATATAGCTCTTGGATGAGAGGGTAGGTTTACCATGGTGTGATAGTATACGGACTATGACAATATACATAAATGATGGTGCAAATTTAGAAATACTTTTTAATTCTGCAAAGAGATTACAGGTGATACTTTACTCTGAATGGAATCTTTATATGATTGATTTTCAGAGGTGATATATTTGAAAAAAATACTTTTCAGTGTTGTAGATGCTCAAGGTCAGGAGGCAGGGCATGTCACTCAGCAGCATTGTCTGACAAAGTTAAAATGAATAACAGGGTTAACCGAAGGCTGCTGAATACAGCGGGATGTTCAATGACCGGTTAGGGACAAAGCAGAGACGAACCGTAAAATTTATTAGGTGGAGTGAACTATTTTAGGAGAAAAGTCTTACGCTCTTTTGAAAAATTGTATATTTGTTCATATGGAAAAATTTGAGATTCACATATTAGGATGTGGTTCGGCTCTCCCCACCACTCGTCATCAGGCTACTTCGCAAGTATTGAATATCCGTGAAAAATTATTCATGATAGACTGCGGGGAAGGTACTCAAGTACAGTTGCGGCGTTCCCGCTTGCGTTTCAGCAGACTAAATCATATTTTCATTTCCCATTTACATGGTGACCATTGTTTCGGGTTAATAGGACTTATCTCTACTTATGCCATGCTGGAACGGACGGCTCAACTGCACATTTATGCGCATGCTGACTTGCAAAGGCTACTGGCTCCCCAACTAGATTATTTTTGTAAAGGAATGACGTTCGAGGTTGTATTTCATCCGTTTAATCCCAGTGAGCGGACAGTTATTTATGAAGATCGTTCGGTTTCTGTAGAAACCATCCCTTTGCGGCACCGCCTTCCCACTTGTGGTTTTTTGTTTCGGGAAAAACCCACTTCAAGGCATATCCGGCGAGATATGATTGATTTTTATCAGATTCCCGTCTATATGATTAACCGCATCAAGAATGGTGAGGATTACATGCTCGATGATGGAACCTGCATTCCTTGTGACCGGCTGACTCTCCCGGCAGACCCTCCACGGAGCTATGCTTATTGCTCAGATACAGCCTATCTTCCTCGGATTGTAGAGCAAATTCAAGGAGTGGATCTTTTGTTTCATGAAGCAACATTTGCTTCATCCGAAGCCGTCCGTGCCCGGCAGACATTTCATTCCACGGCAGAGCAGGCAGCGAAAATAGCCTTGGATGCTCAAGTGAAGAAATTGGTTATCGGACATTTCTCGGCTCGTTATGAAACCGAGACGGTATTGCTTGAAGAGGCATCAGCTGTATTTCCGAATACTGTACTTGCGGCAGAGAATATGAAGATAGAGCTTTAACCGTTAAATAAATACAATTCAATTAAACCCTTTGACGTTTTTTCAGTCTGATAACTGAAATGAAGAAATTATAGAAATCGTATCATGAGCAACTATACAGAGAGCGACATAATTCCATTGCTTCAAGACCCGGCAACGCGCAGAAAAGGTTTCGGGCTGGTGGTAAAGATATACAGTGAACAGTTGTATTGGCAAATAAGGCGTATGGTATATTCTCATGATGACGCCAATGATTTACTTCAAAACACTTTCGTCAAGGCGTGGAGTAATCTGGATTATTTCAGAGGCGATGCAAAACTCTCCACTTGGTTGTATCGCATCGCTTTAAATGAATGTCTTGCTTTTTTAAACAAACAGCGTGCAGAAAATAACTTGTCGATTGATGATTTGGATAAAACGCTGATTAACAAACTGGAGAGCGACAGCTATTTTGACGGAAACGAAACTCAGATACTTTTGCAGAAAGCAATCGTGCGTTTGCCCGAAAAGCAGCGCATTATTTTTACCATGAAATACTTTCAGGAGATGAAATACGAAGATATGTCTGAAATTTTAGGCATCACTGTAGGAGCTCTCAAGGCTTCCTATCACCATGCAGTGAAAAAAATAGAAGATTTTTTTACTGAAAACGATTAAACCTTTCACCTTGAAAACCATCTAACTATATAAAAGATTACAGATTATGATAAAGGAAGAGAAAAAAATACTTGAAAGATGCGACAAGAAAAATCCGTTCGTTGTTCCCGATGGATATTTTGAAAACTTTGCCGAGAATCTGATGGAACAGCTTCCTGAAAATCACTCTCAGGAGCCTCCGGAAATCAGTATGTGGCAACGCATTAAACCATGGCTTTATATGGCAGCCATGTTTTGCGGACTGATGCTTAGTGTACGTTTCTTTGTGGGTTCCCCCGATAGAGATGCACCTGTCAGCCTTTCAGAGACAGTGGAAAGCTCAGAGTTTCTCGACGAATATATTGACCCTATAGTTAAGCAGGCGATGATGGATGATTATACATTGTATCAATATCTAACAAATGCTGATTTTGAAATTTATAAATGATTTAATTGAACTGATAATAATGAAGAAAAGACTTTATAGTTTACTGTTAATGGTAATGGCTTGTGTGGTTGTCATGCAGGCCCAGCATCGCAGATTGAGCAAGGACGAGTTTCGCCAGCGGCAACAGGCTTTTATAACAGAGAAGGCTGAGCTTAACCAAGAGGAGGCAAAGCAATTTTTCCCTCTTTATTTCGAGTTGCAGGATAAGAAACAAGCCTATAATAAGAAAGCATGGCAAAAAATGCAAAAGGGGAAAGAGGCAAACTTGACGGAAGATGAGTATGCTCAGATTATAGAAGATGTGATTCAAGCGCGCATTGATGTAGATCGCTTGGATTTGGAATATATCAGGAAGTATAAGAAAATTTTATCACCCAAAAAGATTTATTTCATTCAAAAAGCGGAGATGAAATTTCATCGTGAGCTGTTAAGAAATATGCGTGAGGTAAAAAAAGGAAATTTAAAACGATAATTTTTTTAGCGAACCCCTTGCATATTCAAAAATAATACGTACCTTTGCACCGCTTTCAGAAAGAAAGTGTTTCTCGAAAGAAACCTGGAGAGGTGGCAGAGTGGTCGATTGCGGCGGTCTTGAAAACCGTTGTACTGCGAGGTACCGGGGGTTCGAATCCCTCCCTCTCCGCAACAAACGCTGAAAATCAGCAGATTGCAAAACAAACACCCAGTTTTA